>Ga0209755_10001885_pt1 | contig 30610 bp, 27 predicted proteins | sample TergutCo191P1_FD_187301 | JGI IMG/M metagenome (GOLD analysis project Ga0209755, IMG submission 187301) | Cornitermes sp. P1 segment gut microbial communities from Petit-Saut dam, French Guiana - Co191P1 (SPAdes) (version 2) | ecosystem: Host-associated > Arthropoda: Insects > Digestive system...
TGGATTATTTAATGCCTGTTTATAACGGCTTCGAACTTATCCCCATGATACGCGAACTGCCGGGATACGAAGAAACGCCGATCATTATGCTGACATCAGAAGGAACAATCACCAACATTAAAGAAGCCATTTCCTTAGGCGCTTGCGATTTTATAGTAAAACCTTTTAAAGAAAACGAATTAAACGAGAAAGTCGCGAAACATGTAAAAGTTGTTAATCCGCAATAATCAGCTAATCGCCGTTTCAAGAGCTACTTCCATCATGCGGGTAAAAGTGTTCTGCCGCTCCTCGGAAGATGTGCTTTCCTTTGTGATCATGCTGTCTGAAATTGTTAAAATGCATAAAGCTTCGCGTTCATATTTGGCCGCTAACGTATACAATTCAGCGCTTTCCATTTCTACGGCGAGGCAGCCGAATTTCGCCCATATTTTCCAGTCATCAGGGTCTTCTGTGTAAAACATATCGGATGAAACCACAGGACCTGCTTTTGGCTGCCATCCTTTGGAGACGGCAATTTCCCACGCTGTTTTTAAAAGCGTGAATGTCGCAGCCGGCGCGTAATGTTTGCCGTTAAAGCGCAGATAGTTTGCGCCTGAATCTGTGCATGCGGACATCGCAAGAACCAAATCGCGGATTTTTATATCTTTATTAATCGAGCCTGCGGTTCCTATGCGTATCGCTCTTTTCACTCCGTATTCGCTGAATAGCTCGTTCGCGTATATCGATATCGAAGGGATTCCCATGCCTGTTCCCTGAACAGATACTTTTTTTCCCTTGTATGTGCCTGTAAAGCCAAGCATATTTCTTACGTTAGAATATTGAACCGGGTTTTCCAGAAAATTTTCAGCTACAAATTTCGCGCGCAGAGGGTCTCCCGGCAGTAAAACAACTTCTGCAATTTCTCCGCTTTTTGCAGCAATATGTATCGACATAATTCCTCCTTAAAAATGGCAAAAAACATATAGCAATTAGCTGTGTAATGATATAAGATATAGAAGTAATTAGTCTAGGAGGGGATTTTGAAAAAGCTTCCGTTGAGTTTATTGGGTGTTTTATTTATTTTCGCGTTTGTTCTGATTTTTGGCGTTTGTACCAGCGTACAGAGCAAAAAAAGCATGGAAGCGGATGTCGATATAATGACATTGCCGCCCTTAAAAGACCAGTTTAGCCGATATTTCATGATTGGCAGCATTTTTCATAATGGCTCCAGTCAGAGACAGGGCGGAATGCCCAGCGATGTGCCTTCCGGCTCCGCTGCGATTATGAACCCGCGTCTTACCCATCATTATAATGTTCTGACCCACGAAAATGAGTTAAAACCGGCTTCCATCTCAAACGGCAGAAATTCCGCAACAGGCGTAATTTCATACAACTGGGCTACGGCAGACAGAATGATCGACGCGGCTATTGCTTCGGACATAAAAGTTGTAGGTCATACATTGCTTTGGCACAGTCAAATCCCCGATTGGCAAAGACAAATGGCAAATCAGAGCCGGGAAGCTGCTCTTGCCGCGATGAGGCAGTATATCAGCGATGTAGCGGGGCGCTATGCCGGTAAAATCTACTCATGGGATGTCTTAAACGAGGGTATTAATGCCGGAGGAGACTGGAAAACCGCATTAAGGTCGGAAAATCCCTGGTATAAATCAATTGGAGCGGATTTTGTCTACGAAGGGTTCCTTGCCGCCAGAAAAGCCGATCCGAACGCGATATTGTACTATAACGACTACAATCTGAATGACTACACCAAGGCGTTATCAGTCCGCGATATGGTTCGTGACGTAAACGCGCAGTACTTAAAAGCGCATGGGGGCGATCGCCTGCTTATAGAAGGTATTGGCATGCAAGGTCATTATAATACCGATGTGACAGCCGGCAGCGTGCGGAATTCCATCAATCTTTTCAGACCTTTGGGCGTAAAAATATCGATTTCTGAACTTGACGTACTGTCTCAAACCTGGGGTGAGTACAGCGGCAACAACGAGCCTGCTGGATACGGGAAAAGTATGGCAGCCGGTCTTTATGGGGAGTTATTCAGGGTTTTTCTGGAAAACGCCGATATCATAGAACGCGTGACTTTTTGGGGCTGTTTTGACGAGCAAAGCTGGCGGGCAAGAGCGATGCCCCTGATTTTTGAGGGTTATCCCGATACCAAGGCAAAACCGGCTTATTTTAGGATAATCCAGGCATTGGAAAAATTCGAGCAAAACAAGTAATAAAATACGTTTTTTAACTCGCGCCCTATTGACCAAAAATTCCATTTTTGTTATCCTCATAGAACGGCGTAAAGTGCCTTACGTTTTATGCCCTTATAGCTCAGTTGGCAGAGCACATCCATGGTAAGGATGAGGTCATCAGTTCGATTCTGATTGAGGGCTGCGAAAAACCCTGCGGGTTTTTCGCTGGGAGTTTTTGCAAAGCAAAAACTCCATGATTTATACGAGGGTCGCTTTGCGAAACTCGTGGATGTTTTACAAATTATTATGTAAAACTCCATGAATTAATCGGAATTTAGGGATTTTCCCATATTTTTAGAGAGGTTAGGTTATGGCGAGCAAGAAGACAGCAGTAGAGTTGATAGCCCTTCAGTGCAGTGAATGCAAAAGGCGCAATTATACAACCAGTAAAAACAGGCGCAATATTCAGGAAAAACTTGAATTCAAGAAATATTGTCCGCACGACAAGAAGCATACGCTCCACAAGGAGACCAAGATTAAGTAGAAATCTAGGCGTATAGCTCAGTTGGTAGAGCGGCGGTCTCCAAAACCGCAGGTCGTGGGTTCGAAGCCTACTGCGCCTGTAGGCACTTAAAGCGCCTGTGTGTACCATATCGGAAGGAAAGTGAAATGAAAAAGATTATTCAGTTTTTTAAAGAATCTTACGCGGAACTTAGAAAGGTAGTATGGCCCGGCAAGGATGATGTTGTCAGCTCTGTCAAGGTTGTTATTGTTTCTACCGTGATTATTGCCGCGGTTTTGGGGTTGATTGACATGTTGCTGCTTCTGGGTATCAGAGCGTTATTTTAATACAAGTAAGGTAAACAATGGCTACTGGCTGGTACGTCCTGCATACATATTCAGGATACGAAAACAAAATAGAAAAGACCATCCGCATGATGACAGATAACGGAGAGCTGGATAAAAACATCGTCCGCGATGTAAAAGTTCCCTGCGAAGAAGTTGTCGAAGTAAAAGATGGAAAAAAACGCACTCAAACCAGAAAGTTTCTTCCCGGATACATCCTTGTGGAAATGGATTTGCCGGATGCCGATATGGGCTGGAAAGCGCCCTGCACAAAAATTAAAAAAATTCAGGGAGTTACGGGCTTTGTGGGAACTCCCGCGGATCGAAAGCCCCAGCCTCTTTCGGGCGATGAAGCGCGGACAATTCTGCAGAAGTCAGGCGAAATTAAAGGCGAAAGAACAGTCCGCACAAGACAGTCATTCACGCCCGGAGAGCAGGTTAAAATTGTTGACGGACCGTTTGAATCATTCACGGGAACCATCGAAGAAGTTAATCAGGAAAAGAACAAGTTAAAAGTAATGGTTGGAATTTTCGGAAGAAATACTCCTGTAGAAGTCGATCTTTTGCAGGTTGAAAAAATTTAATAGTGGAAGGTGTCACCTAACAAGCAGGGTGGCAGCGTTAGTGCGGTTTGCCGCCGTACATACCACGAAGGAGTAAAAATGGCAAAGAAAAAGGTAACAGCTTATATTAAGCTGCAATGTCCAGCGGGAAAAGCCACTCCGGCGCCGCCCGTTGGTCCCGCGTTAGGTCCTCACGGAGTAAGCGCGCCGCAATTTGTCCAGCAGTTTAACGACAAGACAAAGAGCATGGAACCGGGACTGATAATCCCCGTTATCATCACGGTTTACGCGGATAAATCATTTACATTTATCCTTAAAACTCCGCCCGCTTCCGTTTTAATTAAAAAGGCAATCGGGCTTGATAAGGGATCAAAAGAATCCCACAAGGTAAAGGTCGGCAAAATTTCCAGAAAACAGCTCGAAGATATCGGGAAAACAAAGATGGCTGACCTTTCAGCCAACGATCTTGACGCTGCCGTAAAGATTATCGCCGGGACTGCCCGGTCTATGGGTGTTGAGGTGGAAAAATGAAACGCGGAAAAAAATATAACGAAAGCGCCAAAAAATACAACCCGACAAACGCCTACGAATTAACAGAAGCTTTAACCCTTGTTAAATCAATGGCTTACGCAAAGTTCGATGAAACAGTCGATTTGTCCGTAAAACTCAATCTCAAAAAGAGCCAGTCTGTGCGCGACACAGTAGTTCTTCCTCACCAGTTCCGGGGCGAGAAAAAAGTCCTGGTTTTCTGCAAACCTGAAAAAGAAAAAGAAGCGCAGGAAGCGGGGGCCGCTTTTGTGGGCGCGGAAGATTTAATCGAAAAGGTAAAGGGCGGCTGGACAGATTTTGATATCGCTGTCGCGACTCCCGATATGATGAAAGACGTAGGAAAGCTTGGTATGGTGCTTGGACGCAAGGGATTAATGCCCAATCCGAAAACCGGAACCGTAACCTTCGATCTTAAAGGCACTCTAGCCGAACTTAAAAAAGGCCGCGTTGAATTCAGAGCCGACAAAACAGGCGTTATGCACATTGCGGTTGGAAAGGTTTCGATGGAACCGGCGCAGGTAGCGGAAAATATTACCGTTATAATGACTGAAATCAGGCGCAAACGTCCTGTCGATGTAAAAGGCGAGTTTATCCAGACCGTTTCGGTTGCGTCTACAATGGGTCCCGGCGTTTGGGTTGCCATAAAAGACAGCGAATAAGGAGTGACAAATGGCAATAATAGCTAAAAAAATACAGGATAATAAAACCAAAGCTATCGGCGAGCTGAAGGAAACTCTCAGCGCGGCGGGCGATTATATTTTTACAGATTACCGCGGGCTTACTGTTGAGCAGATCACCAATTTAAGAAAACAGCTTCGCGCGAAAGATGTTAAATACAAAGTTATTAAAAACAACTTTGCGCAGATCGCTTTTGAACAGCTTAAAACTCCGGATGTATCTTCATACATTGTCGGTCCGACCGCGGTTGCGATTACTCCGCGCGATGCCAACGAAGTCGCGAAGATTCTCTTTGACTTTCTGAAAGAAGTTCCCGCCCTCAAGGTTAAAGGCTCATTGATCAGCGGCACTGTATACAATACCGCTCAGACTGAGGCGTTCTCAAAACTCCCCGGAAGACTGGAACTTATTTCAATGCTCATGTCGGTAATGAACGGTCCGGCGCGCAATCTCGCCGCCGCGCTCAACGACATACCGTCAAGACTGGTACGCACTGTTAAAGCGGTCGCGGATCAGAAAGCCGGCGCTTAGGCGCGTGTATGTAGATAAATCATCAGGCTTCGTGCGTCGATGACGCGCGCTGCCGTCCTGTTGATTTTCAATAGAAGAATGCTTTTCGTATGATGAGCAAATTTAATTTTTAGGAGAAGATAATATGGCAGCCACAAAAGAAGAAATTTTAGAATCGATCGCATCAATGACGGTTTTGGAAGTTTCCGAACTGGTAAAAATGATGGAAGAAAAGTTCGGCGTTTCAGCCGCGGCACCCGTAGCGGTAGCGGCAGCAGGCGCCGGCGGCGGCGGAGCTGCGGCTCCGGCAGCAGAAGAGAAAACAGAGTTTAATGTTGTTCTCAAAGCGTTTGATGAAGCCAAGAAAATTGCCGTTATCAAAGAAGTCCGCGCTGTTACAGGTCTTGGACTTAAAGAGGCAAAAGACCTTGTCGAAGGCGCGCCCAAACCGCTTAAGGAAGGCGTTTCCAAGGATGAGGCGGCCAAAATCAAGGAAGCCATCACCGCAGCAGGCGGTACTGTTGAGATTCAGTAAGACTTGTTTTCTCTAGTATTTCTCCGCATTTACCTGACCACTAATCCAGTGATTAATGGTCGGGTTTTGCGGTTTAATTGCATAGTATGGTAACTAAATGTTAATGTTATAAGTATCCGGCGCCGGACGCGAGTCTGGGTATCGGAGACCAGAGAGGGGGAGCGATGACCAAGGTAAAGCAAGCCGATAAACGCATATATATCGGACAGGATATTCAGGATGTAATGGATCTTCCGGATCTGATCAATATTCAGACAAATTCTTACGAGCGGTTTTTACAAAGAGAAAAAATAAGCAAGGGCGAGAAGCCGGCTTTGCAGGGACTTCAGGAAGTGTTTGAATCGACATTCCCCATTAAAAGCCCCAATGAAGATATGAGGCTTGAATTTGAATATTACACCTTCGATGAAGAAAATATAAAAGTAACGGAACTCGAATGTAAGCAGAAAGGACTTTCCTATTCTGTTCCGCTTAAAGCGCGCGTTAATCTTGCGTTCCAGCAAACGGGTGAAATCCGCCAGAAAGACATTTACATGGGCGATATTCCCCTGATGACGGATAGAGGCACCTTTATAATTAACGGAGCGGAGAGGGTAGTAGTCTCGCAGATACACCGTTCTCCCGGCGTTATTTTCAGCCATGAAAAAGGCATTTACTCTTCGCGCATTATTCCCTACCGCGGAAGCTGGCTTGAATTTGAAATCGATCAAAAACGCGAGCTTATTTACGCGAAAATCGACAGAAAAAAAAGAATACTTGGAACTATTTTCCTCCGCACTCTCGGACTTAACACCAGAGAAGAAATTATCAACGCGTTTTATAAAACGGAAAATTTAAAAATTAAAGATGATCGTGAAACCAAAGAGAAAATTTCCGGCAAGGTTCTTGCGCGGCAGGTTTTAGTTGATGATGAAGCCGCTAAGGGAGAGGGCAGAGTGCTCTACAGAGCCGGAGAAAAACTTCATCCGCACAATGTAGACGAACTTATTAAAAACGGAATTAAAACAATTTGTTATATCGATTTTGAGGCTGAAGGCTCTCTTAATTCAACAATGCTTCTTAACTGCTTTGAACGCGAAGACATTAAATTTGTAAAAGAAGCCGGAAACGAGCCTACGAAAGAAGAAGCGCTGATGGCAGTTTATTCTGTGCTGATGCCGGGAGAGTCAATCACGGTTGATCAGGCGGAAAAAGATCTATTGGGAATGTTCTTCTCCGACCGCCGTTACGATCTCGGCAAAGTCGGACGTTATAAGCTAAACAAGAAATTCGCTCTCGACCTTCCGGTAAATAAATTTACCCTGGCAAGCGATGACATTATCGCCACAATGAAACACCTTATCAAAGTATATGTCGGCGATGAATATATTGACGATATCGATCATCTTGGAAACAGGCGCATACGTTCTGTCGGCGAGCTGATGGCGAATCAAATGAAGACTGCGTTCAGCAGAATGGAAAGAATCGCCAAAGAAAGAATGAGTTTAAAAGAAACCGATACAATCAAACCGCAGGAATTAATTTCCATAAAGCCGATAGTCGCCGCGATAAAAGAATTTTTCGGCTCCAGCCAGTTATCCCAGTTTATGGATCAGGTAAATCCGCTCGCCGAACTTACGCACAAGAGGCGCCTTAACGCTCTCGGTCCCGGAGGACTTTCGCGTGACAGAGCGGGTTTTGAAGTGCGCGAAATTCATTATACGCATTACGGCAGAATGTGTCCGATCGAGACTCCTGAAGGTCCGAATATCGGTCTTATCGTGTCGCTTGCGAATTACACCCGCGTAAATGAATACGGCTTTTTGGAAACGCCTTACCGTAAAGTTACAAAAGGCGTTGCGACAAAAGATATCGAATACCTTTCAGCGATGGACGAAGACCGCTATTTTATCGCGCAGGCTTCGGCGAAAGTTGAAACAAACGGTTCATTTGCGGATGATCAGATTTCATGCAGACGGCAGGGCGATTATATTACGCGCTCGCCTGAGGATATTCAATACATGGATGTTTCTCCCAAGCAGATTATTTCCGTGTCGGCTTCGCTTATACCGTTCCTTGAACACGATGACGCGAACCGCGCGTTAATGGGATCGAACATGCAGCGTCAGGCTGTGCCTCTTGTTTTCCCGGAAGCGCCGCGCGTAGGAACCGGAATGGAAGGAAAGTGCGCGTATGATTCCGGCGTTCTTGTTAAAGCAAGAAGAGGCGGCACCGTTCTTCGCGTAACATCGCAGGAAGTTGTTATTAAACCTGAAAGAGCGGGTAACGTAAAAGCCGCGGCGCAGGTTACGTTAGACGAAAACGGAAACGACGTGTACCAGCTTATAAAGTTTCAGAGAACCAATCAGGACACCTGTTACAACCAGCGTCCGATTGTAAAACTCGGCGAAAAAATCGCGTCGGGGCAGGTAATCGCGGACGGTCCCGCGACACAGAACGGAGAACTTGCGCTCGGACGCAATATCCTCGTGGGTTTTATGCCGTGGAACGGTTACAACTATGAAGATTCAATCCTTATATCACAAAGAGTGGTAAAGGATGATATGTTTACTTCCATTCACATCAAGGAATTTATAGTCGAAGTAAGGGAAACGAAATTAGGTCCTGAAAAAATTACCCGCGATATACCCAATACATCAGAAAAAAGCCTTGATAATCTTGACGTCGAGGGCATTATCCGCGTCGGCGCGAAAGTCCGCTCGGGCGACATTCTTGTCGGAAAAGTTACGCCGAAAAGCGAAACAGAGACAACGCCTGAGTTTAAACTTTTAAATTCAATCTTCGGCGAAAAAGCGAAAGAAGTGCGCGACACATCGCTTAAAGTGCCGCACGGAATCGACGGGACAATTATCGATATTCAAAGACTTAAGCGCACGGATCACGACAGCTTGAGTCCCGGCGTTGACGAAGTGGTAAAAGTTTTAATCGCCACCAAGCGCAAACTGCGCGAAGGCGATAAAATGGCAGGCCGTCACGGCAATAAGGGCGTAGTCGCCAGAATTCTGCCTGAAGAAGATATGCCGTTTATGGAAGACGGAACGCCTTTGGATATTTGTTTAACTCCGCTCGGCGTTCCTTCGCGTATGAATATCGGTCAGCTTTTGGAAACTGAGCTGGGCTGGGCAGGATCAACTTTGGATGAATGGTATTCATCGCCTGTTTTCCAGTCTCCTTCGACGGATCAAATAGAAGGAAAACTGAAAGAAGCGGGATTGCCGCTTACAAGCAAAGCAGTTTTAAAAGACGGCAAGACAGGCGTAGAGTTTGTTAACCCGATCTTCTGCGGAATAATCTACTTCCTTAAACTGCACCACCTTGTAGACGACAAGATGCATGCCCGTTCCACAGGTCCGTACTCGCTTGTTACGCAGCAGCCGTTGGGCGGTAAAGCGCAGTTCGGCGGTCAGAGGTTAGGTGAAATGGAAGTCTGGGCTCTTGAAGCTTACGGCGCCGCTAACACATTGCAGGAACTTTTAACGATAAAGTCGGACGACATGACAGGCCGCTCAAAAATTTACGAAGCGATTGTAAAGGGCGAGCCTTCTACAACAGCAGGCATACCGGAATCGTTTAACGTACTGGTTCAGGAATTAAGAGGTCTTGCGCTGGATTTATCGATCTTTGACATTAAGGGAAAACAAATACCGCTCACCGAAAAGGATGAGGAATTGATAACCAAGTCTGGAAGTAATTTCTAAGAAGGGAAGGGGAGTTAATAATGCGCGATATACAGGATTTTGATTCAATAATGATACGGCTGGCCTCGCCGGAGATGATCCGGTCGTGGTCTTACGGCGAAGTAAAAAAACCGGAAACGATTAACTACCGGACGCTAAGACCCGAGAAGGAAGGTCTTTTCTGCGAACGCATCTTCGGCACCACCAAAGAATGGGAATGTTACTGCGGAAAGTTCAAATCGATTCGTTACAAAGGCGTTATCTGCGACAGGTGCGGCGTTGAAGTTACGCACTTTAAAGTGCGCCGTGAAAGAATGGGACACATCGAACTTGCGGCTCCCGTGTCGCATATCTGGTATTACCGCTCAGTTCCGAGCAGAATGGGTCTTCTTCTCGATCTTCCCACAAGCCAGTTAAGATCTGTTCTGTACTATGAAAAATATATCGTAATTGATTCGGGCGATACCAACTTAAAGAAAAATCAGCTTCTTTCAGAAGAAGAGTACTACGAAGCTCAGGAACGCTACGGCGGCGGATTTACCGCCGGTATGGGCGCGGAAGCGATCAGCGTTCTTTTGGAAAACCTTGATCTTGATGAAAAAGCCGCGGAGTTACGCGCAAAGATGATCGACAAGGGAACAAAGAGCGACAAGCGTCTTCTTAAACGAATCGAAATCGTGGAAAATTTCCGCGGTTCCAACAATAAGCCTCAATGGATGATTCTTTCTGTTATACCTGTGATTCCGCCGGAACTGCGCCCGATGGTTCAGCTCGACGGCGGACGCTTTGCGACAAGCGATCTTAACGACTTATACCGCAGAGTTATCAACCGCAATAACCGCCTTAAAAGACTTCAAGCTCTTAACGCGCCAGATATCATTATCCGTAACGAAAAACGAATGCTGCAGGAAGCTGTAGACGCGTTATTCGACAATTCCAAGAAGAAAAAAGTTGTAAAAGGCTCTTCGAACAGACCGCTTAAATCCATCAGCGATATGCTCAAAGGAAAGCAGGGACGTTTCCGCCAGAACCTTCTTGGAAAACGCGTTGACTATTCGGGACGCTCTGTTATCACAGTGGGACCGGATCTTAAAATGTGGCAGTGCGGTATCCCGACAAAAATGGCTCTTGAACTGTTTAAGCCGTTTATAATGAAGAAACTTGTAGATAAAGACGTTGTCTTTAACATTAAAAAAGCGAAAATGCTTGTTGAGCAGGAAACGCCTGAAGTTTTCGCGATTCTCGACGATGTTGTAAAGGAACATCCGGTGCTTCTTAACCGCGCGCCGACTCTTCACCGTCTTGGTATTCAGGCGTTTGAGCCCGTGCTTGTTGAGGGGAAAGCGATAAAACTCCATCCGCTTGTATGTCACGCTTTTAACGCGGACTTTGACGGCGACCAGATGGCGGTTCACGTTCCTTTAACGCAGGCAGCGCAGATGGAATGCTGGACGCTTATGCTTTCCGCGAGGAACCTTTTAAACCCCGCCAACGGAAAGACGATTGTATTCCCGTCTCAGGATATGGTTTTGGGCATCAACTTCCTTACAAGAATCAAACCAAACGCGAAACGTCCCGGCTCGGAAAAACCTGAATTAAAAGACAAGATTCCCTATTATTCGTCTTCGGAAGAAGTGCTTATGGCGGTTGAGCGAAAATCGCTTGACTGGGAAGCCGCAATCCGCCTGAAACCGCCGAAACTTCCAATCTGGGACAAAGCCGGAAACGAGGTTAAAGTCCGTGACGACGGATCAATCGTTACTTCGGCTGGAAGGCTTGTGTTTAACGAAGAGCTTCCCGAAGATCTTCCGTTTATAAATTATGAATTAAAAGACAAGGAACTTCGCGCCCTTGTTGAATACATCTTCAAGGAAAAAGGCTCATGGACAACCGTTCAGATGCTGGACGCGATTAAATCGACAGGTTACCGTTACGCGACAGTTTTCGGCGCGACAATCGGCGTAGACGACATTGTTATCCCGAAGGAAAAAGCGGACATGATCGATAAGGCGAACAAAGACGTTGAATCGATTCAAAAGCAGTGGCGCCAGGGTCATATCACAAACGAAGAGCGTTACAATCAGGTTGTTCAGGTTTGGACAAAAACGAACGAAGACCTTACCAATATAACAATGAAAACCCTTGAATCGGACAGGGACGGCTTTAACTCAATCTACATGATGGCTAACTCAGGTGCGCGTGGAAGCCGCAACCAGATCCGCCAGCTCGCCGGTATGCGCGGTCTTATGGCAAAACCGTCGGGCGATATTATCGAACTTCCTATTCGTTCAAACTTTAAAGAAGGTCTGTCTGTAATCGAATTCTTTATTTCAACTAACGGCGCGCGCAAGGGTCTTGCCGATACCGCTCTTAAAACAGCGGAAGCCGGATATCTTACGCGCCGTCTTGTAGACATCGCGCAGGACATGGTTGTAAACGAAGATGACTGCGGCACCATTAACGGTATTACTTATTCCGCGATTAAACAGGGCGAAGAAGTTGTAGAGCCGTTAAAGGATCGTATTGTAGGACGCTTCACGCTTGAGCGCGTAAAACATCCAATCACAGGCGAACTTATTGTAGACGTTAACGAAGAAATAACGGAAGATGTCGCGGCAGCAATCGACGCGGCGGGCGTTGAAACCGTGCGTATCAGAACGGTTCTTACCTGCGAAGCGAAATACGGCGTTTGCCGCAAATGTTACGGGCGAAACCTCGCGACAAACCGCGCTGTTGATATCGGAGAGGCTGTCGGCACAATCGCCGCTCAGTCAATCGGACAGCCGGGAACGCAGCTTACAATGCGTACGTTCCATATCGGCGGCGTCGCGACAAAAGTTTCCGAAGAAAGCCGCATCACTTTAAAATATCCTGTGTACATAAGGGATGTAATCGGCACGCACATACAGCTCGACAACGGACACCTTCTCTTTACAAGAAGAGGTCACGCCATTGTAAACAAGGTAATGAGAGAGTATAAAATTGAGCGCGGCGATAAACTTATCGCGGCGGACGGAAAAAGAATTAACCGCGGCGATGTTATTATTAAGCGTGGCAGCGAAGATATTATATCGCCTGAAATCGCGTACGCTCTTGTTTTGAAAAACAAGGATAACGAAACATTGTATCTTATCGGTCAGGATCAGAAAATTGAAATCAGAAACGGTTCCGACTTTGAAGTGCAGAAAGGCACTGTCGTTGAAACCGATAAAACAATCGCGGCATTCGATCCTTTCTCCGACCCGATTATCGCCGAAGCGAGCGGAGTTGTTAAATACGAAGATATTATTCTCGGCTCCACGCTTAAAGAAGAAATTGACGAAGATACCGGAAATACCGAAAAGCGCATAACAGAATTCCAGAATGACACAAAACAGCCGCGTATCTTTATTGTGGACGACAAAGATAATGAAGTCGCTTCGTACTTCCTGCCGTCCGGGGCGTATATTCAGGTAGACGAAGGGGAGCGCATTAGAGCCGGACGCACAATCGCGAAGACATTAAAAGAATCCGCGAAAGCTATGGACATAACATCCGGTCTTCCGCGCGTCAGCGAACTTTTTGAGGCGCGCAAGCCCAAGAGCCCCGCGGTTCTCGCGAAAGTTTCAGGAACTGTTTTCTTCCGCGGCATCGCAAAAGGAAAAAGAAAAGTTTCCATCGTAGACAAGTTTGGAAGAGAAGAAGAGCATTTAATCCCCATGAGCAAAAGGCTTTTGGTGCGTGACGGCGACACCGTTGAATCGGGAGAACTGCTCTGTCAGGGCGCGATTAATCCGCACGATGTTCTTTATATTCAGGGCGAAGGAAAATTGCAGCGTTATTTAATGGATGAAATCCAGAACGTATACCGTCTGCAGGGCGTTACGATTAACGACAAACATATCGGCGTTATTATCCGCCAGATGATGCGTAAGGTAGAAATCCGAAAAGTCGGCGATACCAAATTTATTTACGGTTCTTCCGTGGACAAATACCGTTTCCACGAAGAAAACGCCCGCGTAATGGCGGAAGGCGGGCAGCCTGCTATCGCGTCGCCCATGTTCCAGGGAATCACAAAAGCGTCGCTTAATATTGATTCATTCCTCTCCGCGGCGAGCTTCCAGGAAACAACGCGCGTTCTTACAAACGCCGCAATCGCGGGTTCTACGGACTATCTTCGCGGCTTGAAAGAAAATATCATCATTGGTCATCCGATTCCGGCAGGAACGGGCATGAAGCGTTACCGCAACATAAAGCTCTTCGACGATGAAAGTCAGGATTTGGACGAGTATATGCAGGAAATTATTGAAAGGCGCAAACAGGAAGAAGCCGAAGCGAATGCCGCAGCCGAAAACAATAACACGCAGGAAGAATACACCACGGAAGAATCAGAGGATTAAGATTCTTGCAGTACCGTATTGATAAAAAGTCGGGTAACAAGCTGTCTGTTCTCGGTTTCGGCTGTATGCGTTTTCCCAACGCGCAGAAAACCGAAGAGCTTATTGTGCGCGCCATCGAAAAGGGCGTTAATTATTTTGACACCGCGTGGGTATATCCCGGAAGCGAAGAAGCGCTTGGCAATGTTTTATACAAAAACAATCTGCGTTACAAGGTTTATATCGCGACAAAAATGCCGCTTGTTCTGTTTAAGAATTCAAACAGCGAAGCGGATTTTGACAAGTATTTAAATCAGTCGCTTGAAAGACTCAAAACCGATTATATCGATTATTATCTTTTGCACATGATAACCGACATGGATCAGTGGAACCAGTTTAAAAAATGGGGAATAGAGAGCTGGCTTTCCAGGAAAAAAAAAGCCGGTATTATTAAGCATGTTGGTTTTTCTTTTCATGGCTCAGGAAGCGAATTTTTGAAAGTGCTTGACGATTATGACTGGGACATAACATTAATACAATACAATTACTTTGATGAAAATTTTCAGGCAGGCGTTACGGGACTTCGCGCCGCCGCCGTGAAAATGCCCGTTATTATAATGGAACCTCTTCTCGGCGGAAAACTGGCGACAGGGCTGCCGAAGAACGCGGTTAAAATTTTTAAAGACGCGGATCCTGATTTGACGCCGGCAGGCTGGGCGCTTAACTGGCTATGGAATCAGGGTGAAGTTACAACTCTTCTTTCCGGCATGAACAGCATGGAGCAGTTAGAGGAAAATATCGCTCTTGCGCAGAAATCAAACGCCGGCATGCTTGATGAATCAAAATTTTCGGTTTATAAATCGGTGCTTGAATATGTAAACCGTTCCTGCAAAGTACGCTGTACCGGATGCAATTACTGTATGCCGTGCCCTCTTGGTGTAAATATTCCCGGATGTTTTTCAGCGTACAATATTGTGTATTCGATAGGTTATTTTGAAGGGTTAAAACAATTTATAACAAGCACAGGTTTTACCGCGGAAAAAAGCGCGAGCCCAAGCCTGTGTACAAAATGCGGCAAATGCGAAACTCACTGTCCGCAGAAAATATCGATAATAAAAGAACTAGGCAGCGTCAGAAAAAAACTTGAGCCGTTCTTCGTAAGATTCATAGGCGCCTGCGTAAGAGCATTCCTCGGCAAAAAACGCAAAAAGAAATGATGCAGAAGAATTTCACGCAAAGACACAAAGAACACAGAGTCGAAGTTAGACATCCCTCTGTGTCTCTGTGCCTCTGTGTGATCTTCTTTGTGTTAATTGTTTTATTTACATCCTGTACCCGGCAAACTTCGAATGATAATGTTTTAATCGCCGTAAGTATTCCGCCGCAGGCATGGTTTGTTTCGCAGATTGCGGGCGGCAAGGCTGATGTTTTAATCCTTGTGCCGCCGGGGCAGAATCCGCACAACTATGAGCCTACTCCGCGTCAGATTCAAAGTCTTTCGAAGGCAAAAGCGTGGATACTTTCAGGCGCTGAATTCGAAATAACTTTGCGACCAAAAATCGAATCGCTTTTTCCCGATTTATTAATTGTAGACGGAACAAAAGGCGTAGAATTCAGGTATCTGACAGAACATGAACACCACGATTGTGATGATCACGATCATGCGCATTCGTCATTAGAAATTGACAGGCATACATGGCTTGGCAAAGAACCCGCTGTTTTGCTTGTTCACCATATTTTTAATACTTTTATTTTTCTTGACGGAGAAAATGAGGATTTTTACCTGAGTAACTTCTTTGATATTATCGATGAAATTAATATAGTTTTTGATGAATTGGGAACAGAGCTTGCGCCGCTTAGAGGCAAAAGCGTTTTTGTCTATCATCCAAGCTTCGGATATTTTCTTGACTCGTTCGGCATTGTTCAGGAAGCGGTTGAAACCGGCGGCAAGGAGCCGACGCCGCGCCAGTTAAATGATTTAATGGAAAAAATAAATCAGGAAAAACCAGCCGCCGTATTTGTTCAAGCCCAATTTCCGGTAAATGCCGCGAAAACGCTCGCGGACGCCGCAGGCGCAAAGGTAATAGAACTCGATCCCCTCGCTGAAAACTGGCTTGAAAATATAAAGCATATGGGACAAACGCTTCAAAATATTATACAATAATTATCATTAGGATAATTATATGGAACATGAAATTGCCGTAAAGTTTGACTCGGTCTCTTTTTCTTACAGTGATGTGCAGGTTCTTGATAACGCGTCTTTTCATATTCATCGCGGAGAATTTACCGCCATGGTCGGACCGAATGGCTCCGGGAAAACAACAGTTTTAAAACTCCTTTTCGGGCTTGAAACGCCGTCTTCCGGGAAAATCGAAATAAACGGAACAACTGCGTATATTTCCCAGCATATGCCCGCAGATAATTTGTTTCCCATAACAGTGCGCGATGTTGTCCGAATGGGGCTTTTACAGTCTTTAAAAAAATATTCGCGTAAAAATGAAACGGCTAATGACATCGCGCAGGCACTTGAGAAAACAGGCATCGCGGACATCGCAGACAGGCAATACCGCTCTCTTTCAGGCGGACAAAAGCGCCGCGCTCTCGTTGCCCGCGCGTTAGCCGCAAAACCTCAGCTTCTGGTGCTGGATGAACCGACAGCCAATATGGACGCGGAAAGCGAAAAACGCCTTTATGAAACGCTTGGCGCATATAAAGGAACAACCGCTATTCTAATAGTTACGCATGATACCGAATTTGTCACGTCTCTTACGGACAAGGTTTTGTGTCTTGGAGACAGCAAAAAAATCGTTCAGCATGGAATTGAAACGGTCGATGCATCCTCGCCGCATACCCATCACAGCGCGGCTCATGAAGCGCGTATCCTTCATGAGGAAAATATACCTGATGATAATTGCTGCGTATAAAGGAGCGCCGGACAATATGCAGGATTTTTTTGAAGCGTTAACAAATATCAGCTTCCCGTTTTTGCGTAACGCCTTGCTTGCGGGCTTATTGTCTTCGGTGCTGTTCGGAGTGTTAGGCTCAATAGTAACGGTGCGCCGTATCGGAAGCCTTGCAGGCGCTGTCTCCCACGCTGTGCTTGGCGGCATCGGAATGGCGCTTTACCTTTCAGCAACAATCATTCCCGGTTTTCCGCCAATTGCAGGAGCGTTAATTTTCGCGGTGTTAAGCGCCATTGTTATAGGTCTTGTGTCGTTAAAAGCAAAACAGCGCGAAGATACGGTTATTAACGCGATTTGGGTAATCGGCATGAGCCTTGGACTTTTATTCATGGCGAAAACTCCCGGCTACGCTGATCCTTCAACATGGCTCTTTGGAAACATTCTTCTTATTTCTAAAATGGATTTAATTTTACTCGCCGTCCTTGACGTTATCGTTATGGTACTCGCATGGCGTTTCTACGCCCAGATAGAAGCTTCATCTTTTGACGCCGAGTTTGCCCGCACAAGAGGCGTGCCAGTCGATAAAATTTTTCTGCTGCTTCTGGGCTTAACCGCTGTCGCTATCGTGCTCCTTCAGACTTTTGTCGGAATAGTAATGGTGATCGCAATGCTTACGCTTCCATCAGGATGCGCGGCTTCGTTTTCGCGTAACCTCGGCAGCATGATGCTTTCAAGCTGTCTGTTTGCCGCGATTTTTTCTGTCTGCGGCCTTGTCTCAGGCTGGCTTTTCGATCTTCCCGTAGGCGCAATGACAGTTATAATCGCCGGCATTGTGTTCTTAGGTTTTTCCGTGTTCAGGGCGCTGCGTAAATAAAGGGACAATGTATGCTGCTAACAATAACATATACCGGAACCGACACAACTAAACTTGGATTTTTGCTTTACAAAAATCCGTACCGTCCCCAAGAATTTGAACTTGGGTTTGGGAACGCGTATGTCTTTTATCCTGAAATTTCCGATAAAAAGACAACTGCCGCATTGCTTTTGGACATTAACCCGATCAATCTTGCGCGAGGAAAAGAAGGCACAGGTGAAAGCGGGCTTTTTGATTATGTAAACGACAGACCTTATGTTTGCTCGTCTTTTATGAGCGTGGCGATTTCAAGCGTTTTCAGAACAGCGATGACCGGCAGATGCGAAGAATATCAGGAGCTTTGCGACAGCGCTATTGATCTTGAAGCTGGTATCGCCATGCTGCCTTGCAGAAGCGAGGAGACGATGCTTAACAAGGTTTTTGAGCCTTTAGGCTACGAAGTAAACTATGAAAAATATTTAACGGACGAAAAATTTCCGGCTTGGGGTGAAAGTAAATATGTTAATTTAACGCTGAAAGCGAAGGTGCGTTTATGCGATTTGCTAAAACATATTTATATACTGATTCCCGTATTTGACAGGCAAAAACACTACTGGATAGGAAATGACGAAGTGGAAAAATTATTGCGTAATTCCGGGGATTGGCTTTCGAATCATCCGCAGAAAGGGTTTATAACAAGCCGTTATCTGAAACGCATGAGTCCGCTTGTTAACCTTGCTTTCGCGCGGCTTTCCTCGGAAACTGATTCTGAAGAAGACGCTGACGGCGATGAAACATCTTTACAGTCTGCGGAGAAAAAAGAAAAAATAGAGAAAAAACTCAGCCTTAACGCCAAGCGTCTTGGAAGCGTAGTCGCCGCTCTTAAAAATTGCCGCGCAAAAAGCGTTATTGATATCGGCTGCGGAGAGGGAAATCTTCTGCGTATGTTATCCAGGGAAAAACAGTTTGAAAGGATCTCAGGCGCGGATGTTTCCTCTCTTGCTCTTGAACGGGCGTCCGATAAATTGAAACTTGACGAAGCTTCAGATTATATCCGGGAGAAGATAAACCTCTTTCAAAGTTCGTTAACATATCAGGATTTGCGTTTTAAAGGATTTGACGCCGTCTGCGTAATCGAAGTTATCGAACATTTGGATCTTTCGCGCCTCCGCGCTTTTGAGCAGGTTTTATTTAATTTTACAAAACCTCGTTTTGTTATTCTTACAACGCCGAACAGGGAATACAATGTTAAATATGAATATTTAGGCGAAGGAAAACTGCGCCACAACGATCATCGTTTTGAATGGACCCGCGCGGAATTCAGGGAATGGGCGGAAAAAACCTGCGCTAAATACAATTACACCGTTAAGTTTTCTGAAATAGGAGAAACGGACGAAGTTCTCGGAGCTTCAACGCAGATGGGGGTATTTACGTTATGCGAATAGAAATACCTGAACTTTGCGTGGTTGCCCTTGTTGGAGTTTCAAGCAGCGGAAAATCAACTTTTTCTAAAACGCATTTTAAACCCACGGAAACGCTTTCCTCGGATTATTTCCGCTCTCTTATTTCGGACGACGAGAACAATCAGCAGGTAACATCGCAGGCGTTTGAGACGCTTTATTATGTCGCGTCAAGGCGTTTGGAATTGGGAAAGCTGACTGTAATTGACGCGACAAATGTGCAGAAACACGCGCGCGCAGGCGTTTTACGGCTTGCAAAAGAGCAGAATTGCCTTGCCGTTGCGATTGTCTTTAACATTCCCGAGAAAATTATAAGAGAGCGCAATGCGAACCGTCCTGACAGAAATCTCGCCGGAAACATCATTTCGCGTCAGGCGGATCAGCTTCGCCAGTCTTTGAAGCAGCTTCAAAAAGAAGGATTTCGCTACGTTTACATTTTATCAAGCGAAGAAGAAATCGCGGATGCAAAAATTGTGCGCGTGCCGCTGTGGAATGATAAAAAAGAAGAAACAGGACCTTTTGACATAATCGGAGATATTCACGGGTGTTTTGATGAGTTATGCGAATTATTAACAAAAATGAATTACGAAGTAGACTGCGAAAATTTTACCGCGAAACATCCCGAAGGACGCAAGGCTGTGTTTCTTGGAGATCTCTGCGACAGAGGTCCGAAAAACATCGAAGTTCTGCGCCTTGTTATGAATATGACTAAAAATGGCAGCGCATGGTGCGTGGCTGGAAATCACGATGTAAAACTGTCAAAGAAACTTAACGGCAAGAATGTGCAGTTAACTCACGGACTCGATATTACAGTTCGGCAGCTTGAAGCGCAGAGTAAAGAATTTTCTGATGAAGTAAAAACATTCATTGACGGATTGATCAGCCATTATGTGTTTGACGGCGGGAAACTTGTTGTCTCTCACGCGGGACTTAAAGAAAAATACCACGGACGCAGTTCAGGAAGGGTGAGAGAATTTTGCCTGTACGGTGAAACAACGGGCGAAACGGATGAATACGGTCTTCCTGTTCGTTTCCCCTGGGCAAATGAATACAGGGGAAAGGCTCTTGTTGTTTACGGACACATTCCAAATCTTGAAGCGCAGATAATTAATAACACCGCGTGCATTGATACAGGATGCGTCTTTGGCGGAAAATTAAGCGCATACCGGTATCCTGAAAAAGAAATAGTGCAGGTGAAGGCAAAACAGGAATATTACGCGGCGTTAAAGCCGTTCCGTGAAAAAGAATCTTTATCTTTCGATGATATGCTCAATATTGATGATGTAATAGGACAAAGGTTTTTAAACACAAGGCTTCGCCAATCCATTAAAATAAACGCTGAAAATTCCGCCGCCGCTCTTGAACTTATGAGCCGCTTTGCCGCGGATCCGCACTGGCTGATTTATCTTCCGCCTACAATGTCTCCCTGTGAAACAAGCAAACATCAGGATTATCTTGAACACCCAATAGAAGCGTTTGATTATTATAAAACGCGGGGAGTCGGGAAAGTTATTTGCGAGCAGAAACACATGGGTTCCCGCGCCGTGATTATTCTTTGCAAAAACGGTGAAACCGCGGCAAAACGGTTCGGCGTAACGGATAACAGTTTTGGCATTATTTATACGCGCACCGGAAGACCCTTCTTTAATAAATATAATATTGAGGACGCTGACATAGAAACCGCGATTTTATCGCGGCTTGAAGACGCTCTTTCTTCTTCATCTTTTTGGGAAGATTTTAACACAGACTGGGTCTGCATTGACGCCGAGCTTATGCCGTGGTCAGCAAAAGCCGCCTCTCTTTTAAAAGATCAATACGCGCCCGCAGGACTCGCCGGACGAGTATCGCTTTCAATGGCGGCTGACGCAATTAAAAACGCCATAAAATCTTTAGAAGAAAGCAATGTTTCGCCCGTCAGCGGCAGCATAGATTTAAATGAGATTTTAAATAAATTCAATGAGCGCGGAGAAGCAATATCTCTTTATACGAACGCGTACAGAAGATACTGCTGGGATATAAAAACAATTGACGATTACCGCATCGCTCCGTTTCATATCCTCGCGACCGAGGGTAAAGTCTGGAATTCTGAAAATCACATAACGCACATGGAGCAGATTAAAAAATACATGACGGGAAGCGATCCTATTTTCATGGCGACAAATTATATGGAAATCGATCTGTTAGATGAAAAGAGCGCCGCCGCGGGAGTTAAATGGTGGGAAGAGCTGACGGCATCCGGCGGCGAGGGCATGGTTGTTAAACCTTTTGATTTTATCGCGGCAAAAGGAAATGAAATTTTACAGCCCGCCGTTAAATGCAGGGGACGCGAATATCTTCGCATTATTTACGGACCCGAATATCTTTTGAGCGCAAATCTGGAAAGATTAAAAAAACGCTCCCTGTCTAAAAAACGCAATTTAGCCCAAAATGAATTCGTTCTTGGAATGGAATCTTTGGAGCGTTTTGTAAAAAAAGATCCGCTTTACCGCGTGCATGAATGTGTATTCGGCGTTTTGGCGCTTGAAAGCGAACCCGTGGATCCAAGACTATAAGCGGCTGCCGCCTAATGAATATTCCAATTTAAGTTCAATCTCGGTTTCGCGGCTGTTCGAGAAACGATTATAAATTTTTAAATTATCCCGTAATAAATTATTTTGTATCTTTTTATCCGCGCAATTATTAATTAAATCGAATAGTAAAACAGTTTTTACCTTGTTTTTACCTGCCGGGATTGTTTTCGCTATGCTGAATGTCGCCTCGGCAGGTTTTATAATATTTTCATTTTTTGACAGATATAAATTAAAAATTACTGAATAGTCAGAAAGTTTAATAAAAGGTTTTGATTGCACGCAAAACAAGGAGGTAAAGTTTCCAAGCGAATAAGCGATAACCTTTCCGGACATAAATTTAGCATTATGAATAACATGCTCATGGTTTGTAATTACAGCGTCAACTCCCATTTCCAAAATCTGCGCGGTAATTTTCTTTGTTTTTTTTACAGGAAAGGGACTATATTGCCCGCCTGTGTGAAGACACATTATTATATACTGCGCTCCTGTTTTTTTTAAAGCTTTTATATCTTCATACATTCTGTTAAAGAACCAGGGGGAATTCTTTTTGCGGACAAAAGGATTTCTCAATTCCTGTTCCCGATAAAGATTGACTTTCCATTTTTCATTTTCTTTTAAATAAATCTTATTATAATTGGCATTAGTGCCGTAGGTATAAGATAAAAACCCTATTTTAATATTATTAATATCTTCGATTATTCCTGTTGGTAATTTATCATGGCTGTTAGTTCCGGTATGTTTTAAACCAATAACATCAAGCGCTTTAATTGTATCTTCCAGACCGGAAACTCCCCTGTCCAAACAATGATTGTTAGCGGTTGTAACCATGGAAAAGCCGCAATTTTTTACTGCCTCGGCGAAAGCGGCAGGGCTGTTGTAATTAATTAGCTGACTGCAATAATCGGCGTTGGCTATAGGCGTTTCAAGATTGCCCACAACAAAATCTGATGAAGAAAAATAATTTTTACAATTGCTTAAAATCCCGGAAAAATCATATTCGCCTGTTTTTGTCTTATAAGCCGGGATTTCCTGTTTTATGCACATTATATCTCCGGTAAAAGTCAATTTAACGCAATCTGGATTTTTCATATTGTTATTTTATTAATGCTGCCCGATTTCTTGCACTACATTCAGGATTTGCATTTTCTATTCCAAATTCCAGCTCAGCCAAGGTTATGCTGGATATATATAATCCCTTATCCCTGTTTTGCAAGAAACTCCCCTACGGAATTAATATATACCGCGATTTATACCATGTCAATCATACGCAATGCGCAATGTTTCACGTTAAATCGAACCAATGAGAGGCAAAAATCTCACGTAAAAAACTAACCATGAAATTTCTTCAACATTTTTCCGTTTTCAGTCAAGCTTTTTGCAGACCTCGCGCCATATATAGTAGGACAGAAAATTCTGTCCTTGGAGGTTTTTATGAAAAACTTATTAGTTTTTACGCTTGTCCTGATTATCCTGCTCTGCGGCTGCGCGGCTTTATCCCGGCAGCAAGCTCCGGCGGGAAAGGTCTTTGAAGGTACAGGGCAGGGGTATCGCGGTCTCATCGCAGTACAGGTCTGCGTAGATGATGGAACAATTACGGAAATCGTTGTCGTCGATTCTGACGAGGACAGGAATGTGGGAGTACCGGCTATGGAGGAGCTGATCGAGCTTGTGATTTTGTACAATTCCGCAGATATTGACGCAGTTTCGGGGGCGACTGAAACGAGCAGGGGCTTCCTTGAAGCGGTGCGCAGTGCTATACTCAGAGAATGAATAATTGCCTGTTTTGCAGAATTATCGCGGGAGAAATCCCGAGCAAGAAACTTTATGAAGACGATGAAATGCTCGCCTTTCTGGATATAAACCCCAAGGCGCCCGTTCATTTTCTTGTTATCCCCAAGAAGCATATTCAAAACCTGATGGAACTTGAAGCGTCAGACGCGGCGCTTCTGGGACGAATGTTTCACAAGGCGCAGGATATCGCGAAAGAGCATGGCTGCGAAGAAAAAGGCGGACGCTTTGTTATCAATACAAAGACAGACGGCGGGCAAACTGTTGATCATCTGCATATTCATTTTCTGGGCGGCAGGGCGCTTGGCTGGCCTCCGGGTTGACTGGGAAGACTGGGAGCGGGATTTATATGGCTATCGAAAAACATATTAACTTTTTTGAACTTCAAAAAGCGTGCGAAAAGCCGGGATGCCCGCTCTGCACAATCGTAAAAGAGAGAGCGTTCCGCTACATCGACAACACTTTGTTTGAGCATATTACCGACAGGGGTTTTCGCGCTCTTTACCGCGCGGCGGGCGGTTTTTGTTCTTTCCACGCGAAAAGCCTTGTTTCTTTCCGCGACGGGCTGGCTGTCGCTATTCTTGCGCGTGATATTCTGGAAGATCGCATTAACTCATTCGAGAGAAAATTGCCGTGGAAGCCGAAGGGCAGATGTCCTGTTTGCATTCAGCGCGAAAAAATAGAGCAGGAGTATCTGGATTTTTTAAGCAACTCAACCGGCAATTCGCCTGAGGAGCAGGAATTAAGAATGTTTTTTACATCTTCAGACGGCTTGTGCGCTCCTCATTATTCGGGATTAATGTTTACGCTTAAAGGATCAAAAAGAGCGCCGCCGCCGTGGATTAAAAATTTTCAGGAACACAAATTCAGCGAACTTATGAAAAGACTGGAAATTTTTATTGATCTTTCGGCGTATGGCAGGCAGAAAGAATTTGCGAAATTAAGCGAAAAAGATCAGCTTGTATGGAAAGACGCCGCCGCGTGCCTTTCTGAAGATATTTAATTATCTGTTCAATCTTTCAATCACGGGAATCAGAGCGCGTATTCTTACAACTCTGCCGCCGCCGTTTATCCTGTTTCGGTATCTTTCTCCGTCGTCTTCAAACACGTAATCCTCGCCGGGAAACGGCGCCTTGCGTTTTTGCGTCCAGTGAAGCGAAGTATCTTTCAGCGATACGGCTGTGTTCGCGGGATCAAAGTAAATATAGGATTCATGAACGCCGCGCTCGTACGCAAGCGAGACATTGTTGCATTGCAGATAACGCAGAACGCCTTTTGTAAAATCTATGGATTGTATAACGGCGGAATGTACGATTGCGCCGTCTATATCGCGGAAGAGCATAACGTCCGCCGGGCGCAGATTGCGGATTTCATCTATTACATGGATTACCTGCGGATTTCTGGAATTGAAAAAAGCGGTTCCTACATATTGGGCCGGATCGCCGCCGCGCGGAACTCCAAGGACAGGGCTTAATGCCCTTCCGAGATCGAGTCCGCCCTGCCTTGCGGCATACGAAAGAACATGCCAGACAAAACCGGAGCAATCAAGCCCCGCGCTTCCGATGCAGTAAATGTAATTATAAACATCGCTGTCCTGCGCTCCTCTTCCCGATGCTAACACATACGGGCGGTGAGGAAGAGTTGAGTACGAGCCTGCGCGAAGCCGCGCGATAATAAAAAGATCGGAAGACATTGTCCATGTTTTTTCGACCATATCAAAAATAACCGCTTTTTCGCGTCCTGAGGAAAGCGCGTTTATATAATCATTAAAATCATCGGTTTTTAGCAAATCTTCGATTATAGGCCAAAGTAATTCAGGGTTTCCCTTTCCGTCGCCGGGAATGATAATTTTCGTTTTCAGCATCATATCGCGGTCGCTGTTCATCGCGAACGGAAGGCGGATATTCATTACCTTTCCGTCGATAAATTTCGTTCTGATGCACTGTCTGTACGCTTCTTCAATGACCCGTTCAATCCCGCTGCCCCAAATCCGCGAAGGATCGGAAAAAGTTATTAAATGATTTGCCTGCGCCGCTAATAGCTGAGTGTTTAATAAAATGAAAATTATAAATTTAATTTTCAATATTTTTTTTCTCTATATCTTTAAAATATTTTACAGTCCCGGTTTTCAATTCTTCCGTAGCGTCTTCATCGCAGACTATTATTGCTTTTTGGTGCATTTGAAGGCATGACAGAGTCCACATATGGTTTATGCCCTCTTCAACGACAGCGCGAAGCGCGCGGGCTTTGCTTCGTCCGTTTACGATTATTACAACTTCGCGCGCGTCCATTACCGTTCCGACGCCCACTGTTAATGCGCTGCCAGGAACTTTGTCGGGGTCGCCGGAGAAGAAACGCGCGTTCGCGTGTTTTGTCTCTTCGGTTAATGTTTTAACCCTTGTGCGCGACGCTAAAGAAGAGCCAGGTTCGTTAAAGGCAATGTGTCCGTCGCTGCCCATTCCGCCCAGAAAAAGTTCTATTCCGCCTTCTTTAACTATCGCCTCTTCGTATTGGCTGCATTCTTTTTCATGGTCAATCGCCATACCGTCAAGAATATGTATATGTTTGCGGTCGATATCAATATGGTTAAATAAATTTTCCATCATAAAATAATGGTAGCTTTGCGGATGATCCGCGCTTAATCCTATATATTCATCCATATTAAAAGTGCGCACATTTTTAAAAGAAAGTTTTCCATCTTTGTGCATTTTTATAAATTCTTTATAAATGCCGATGGGGCTGGAACCTGTTGGCAGCCCCAGCACAAAGGGTCTGTCTTTGCCGTATGAATTTATTTTGCCTGCAATATACCCGGCAGCCCAAAGGCTAGCCTTTTCATAATTCCTGTGAATAACCAAACGCATTATTTGCCTCCGTTAATAATTTTCCCGCCTATCATTACTAGGCTTATATTAAAATCATTGTCGAATATTGTAATATCGGCATATTTTCCCGGTATGATCGCGCCCTGATTACTGTAACGCATAACCTGAGCGGGATTCAAGGAAGCTGTTTTTACCGCGTCGCTTACGCTGAACCCCGCCGAGACAAGGTTTTTTATTCCGCGGATCATCGTTAAACCCGAGCCGGCGATTATATCATCCGATTTTCTGTAGAAGACTCCGCCTTTAAAATAAACCTCTTCGTTGTTCGCGAAAAACGGACCATCTTTTTGCTCTGTAGGTTTAAGCCCGTCTGTTATAAGCACAATTTTATCGATAGGTTTATCGCGCATTAACAGTTTAAAAAGATCGGGGTGAACATGAAAACCGTCGGCGATAATCTCGCATGACATTTCCGTGTGAATTAAAATCGCGCCCACCGCGTTCGGGTTACGGTGATCCAGCCTTCTCATCGCGTTAAAAAGGTGGGTTGAGTGAAGAATGCCGACCTGCATCCCCTCTGTCATATTGTCATAATCCGCGTTGGTGTGTCCCGCCTGAAGAACAATCCCTTTTTTGTTGCAGAACAAGGCAAGCTCTCTCATGTGCTTTAGCTCAGGCGCGACAGTCATGTTGACGATATGCCCGTCCGATGCTTCCCAAAGCTGTTCCATAAAATTGATATCAACAGGCGATACGGTTTCGGGTCTTTGTACGCCAAGACGCTCAGGAGAAATAAAAGGACCTTCAAGATGAAGTCCCATAATTCGCGCGCCTTCTTCCTTTCCCATTGCCGCCGCTATCTGCCTTACAACGCCAAGCATGTGTCCGCGTTCGCTTGGGTAGAGGGTAGGGTTGAACGCGGTTACCCCGCGCGCGGCGAGAAGTCTCGACATTTCAAGAACGGCTTCAGTTCCGTCTTCCGTTCCGTATCCGCCAAAACCGTGAATGTGCGTATCGATAAAACCCGGCGCGATGAATGCGCCGTTTGCGTTTATTAATTGGACAGAGCTGTCAAAACTGCGCTGCTCAAAACGTTTTTGTGAAAATACATCAGAGATGACTCCGTCCTCGATCATTACCGCACAACTTTCCATCGCGGAAAATCCGGTAAGGACGGTTCCATTATAAATACAGACGGGATTCATTAAAATTTTTTAGATCTACCTATAAGGTATGTATTTACCGCTTGAGTACCGAAACAACCCTTTCCAGTACTTTCTTTCTGTCCAGTGGTTTAACAATGTAGCTCTTGGCTCCCATTAAAAGACATTTTTTTACAACATCTTCTTTACCCAAAGCGCTTACCATTATTATATTGGCACCTTTATCAAATTCCAGAATTTTTTCCAATGCGGAAACGCCATCCATAACCGGCATGGTAATATCCAGCGTAACCAGATCGATGTTCGGATGCAATGCCTTGTATTTTTCTACTCCCTGGGCTCCATCGGCTGCAGTATCCGCAACATCAAAACCTTCGGATGTAAATATCTGACCTAGCTGTTTTGCAATAAACATCGAGTCGTCTACGACCAGAACACGATATGGCACTCCCTCCGGTTTTATCCCTTCAGCGGTCTTTTCATTGATATTAGGCATATCACTCTTTGCTACCATTCTGTTCGCTCCTCTTTATAAAAATATATGCTATAATTGTAAAATAGTCAAGTATGCATAATCGATTTTTTAAAAACAAGCCCTTTTACCTGTCGCCGATGGCAGAATTGAGCCATAGGGCGCTTAGAGAGTTAATAGAAGAATTTGGCGGATGTGACGCCTATTTTACCGAAATGATCAGCGCAAATGCCCTTTTTGCTGGAGGACCTTACGAAAAATGGTATATTGATACCCTCCCAAACCCCCAAAAGTGCGTTTTTCAGCTTGTCGGAGCCGATTCTGACGCTTTAGCCAAAGCCGCTGCCTATTTGGACAGTCTTGAATGCGCCGGAATCGACATAAACATGGGCTGCAGCGCTCCATTAATCCGTAAAACCGGCGCCGGAGCCGCCTGGCTGGCATCGATAGACCGCTCAGGAGAGCTTATTTCAAAACTAAGACCTCAGGTAAAATGCCGCCTGAGCGTCAAACTGCGTATCGGCTTTAAAGACGATTTTGAATACCTGGTACGCTTCTGCCGCCGCCTTGAAGACGAGGGGGTAGAACTCATCACTCTGCACCCACGGCTGGTCAGCGAAAAGTTTAAACGCCTTGCCAGATGGGAGTATATCGGCAGGCTGAAAAACGAGCTAAAAATCCCCGTAGCCGGAAACGGCGATATTTCAAGCGCACAGGAACTTGTCCGCCGGGCTGCCGGGGACTGCGACGCAGTGATGGTCGGCAGGGCAGCAGTAAAAATGCCGTGGATTTTCGCGCAGGCGCGGGAGATTGAAAAAGAAGAAGTTCACACAAAGGCACAAAGCCACAAAGAACACGGATTAATTGAGGAAGGGGAAGAAGAAAATTCCAGCGCCTGTTCACCAAGTCCTCAAGCGGAGGCATGGCGCGCGCCGCTTCTGCTTGAGGAGATAGGTACAAGATTTATAGAATTGTTATCCGTATACCAGCCGCCGGATTTTCATATTTCAAGAGCGAAACGGTTTTTCGGGTTTTTCTGCGACAACCTCAAGTGGGGGACTCATCTTAAGAATCAGATAAATCGGGAGGAGTCGCTTTCAGGGATTGAGAAAGTCTGGAAGGAGCATTTTAAAACAGCGAGTACCATTCCAGATTCGCGTCCAGAAAATCCGTAAAGACCATGTACCTTCCGTCAGGAGATACGGCGAGACCTGTGGGCTGATTGCGCCCCCAAATTTTTTCTCTCAGCGTCAGGTTTCTGGCGTCCAGCATGTAGACTGCGCCGTAGTCCGGTCCCGGCAGAGTGTAGTCTTCCGGGTGATTTGTTCCCCGGCTGGAAGCAAAGACATAACTTCCGCAGGGAGAAAGCACAATTGTGTTGATATTCATTCCAACCCGTCTGGAATGTAATAGCGCTCCTGTTGACGCGTTTAGAATATTCACTGTTCCCCTCAGCATGTCCGAAACATAGAGTTTTTCGTCATTGTAAATAACATGGCGCGCGGCTCCGGCTCCCGGATACAATCTAAAGCGGGATACAATTCTATTTTGTTCAAGGTTTACAACCGCAATGAGCGGTTCATCGTAGATGGCGACATAAAGGAGAGAGCTGTCGGGCGAAAACGCCATTCCGCGCGGCGTTCCCCCTACCGGAATGCGGCGCAGAAGTCTTTTTGTATCGGAATCGAATACGCTGATGTCCATGCTCGACCAGTTCGAAGCTATTGTCAATTTTGAGTCAGGGCTTTGAGCGATTACTTTGGGAAATACTCCGCCTGTATTCAGAGATAATTTATACTCAAGGGAATCAAGATCGTAAATGTGAACTTTATTTTCCAGCATATTGGAAACCCATAATTCGCGCCGTTTCGCGTCGCACAGCGCTTCCACAAATCCTATCGCTCTGCTGTTTGGAACAGTGAGCCTTGTTTCATAAATTAAGTAACCTTTTTTCTGATAAAATACGTCTACCCCATGCTGATTAAGAAGCGGAACAAAAAGCCTTTTTCCGTCCGGCGAAAAGTATACGCTTTTTGGCTGAGAGCCTGTTTTATATTCTCCCCTTAACTGCGCGGCGCTGCCTGTATTTTCCAGTTTTATTCCTACAATGCCGCTTTTTACGGGAAGCGATTCGCTGTGATATATTTGCGGTCTGTGTCCCGCCGCCATAAATTGCAAATTTCCCGTGCCGGAAAATCTGTAATTGCGTAATCCGCTGCCGGAAGAGACAGGTTTTAGCAGTTCGTCATTAAGGTACACGTCCAAATTGTGCGGCGCGGATTTAAGCGTAAAAGTATTTTGCGCCGGCAATTGCGTTACGCTCCGCGCGGGTAACTGCGCCGTGCTTTGCGCGAATAACGAAAAAGCCCCTGCGAGGAGAAAAGCCTTTAAACATGCCAACTGTTTCCAGTTCATACATGAAAAATAGCATAAGATCATGATTAATGCTATATATATTGATTTGTATAATAAAAATGTTTTTATTTGACAAATTCCCGTTTGCGGTGGTAGAATTTAACCGTAAACTCTCATAAATGATGGCATAAAGCAAATTCTTATAAGGAGTAATTTATGAAAATGAATAAGAGCGGATTAGCGGCTTTTGCCGCTATTTTAACGGTATTTTTAACGCTGCTGATTACAGGCTGTCCTTCCTCTGATTCTGATTCTCCCCCCCCCACTGTTG
>Ga0209755_10001886_pt1 | contig 30596 bp, 32 predicted proteins | sample TergutCo191P1_FD_187301 | JGI IMG/M metagenome (GOLD analysis project Ga0209755, IMG submission 187301) | Cornitermes sp. P1 segment gut microbial communities from Petit-Saut dam, French Guiana - Co191P1 (SPAdes) (version 2) | ecosystem: Host-associated > Arthropoda: Insects > Digestive system...
AAATGTTATCGAAAATTTTCCTTTATTTTTACAGGAAATAATTGCAAAGGGATATGGCTGTTACAGGAAATTGGGAAATAAACACTGTCAGCATGATTGTCAGGGAATACGTATACCTTTAGATAATACAATAATTAATATCAGCAAAGAAATCGAAACATGGCTTGATAGCGAAATTTCTTGTTCAGGAAGAAGTAAATAATATACAAAAGCAAAAACCAGCACATAACAAACGGTAATTGTTGCGGGTACTGTGAAAGCGGTTTCCCTCACCCACATTTTGCCAGCCCTGGTCTTGCTTCGCAAACTCTTATTCGGGCTGTCAAAACATCAGTTACCTAGAACGTTAGCCGCAATATGTCCTAGGTTGAATATGGAGATATTGACATTAATTTATTTAAAATATAAAATGAATATATGAAAGATTATACATTTTGTAATATTAATGAATCAAAAGAAACAAAAGAGGAAGCAGTAAAATTATTACTTGAAACTTTTCCAAAAGCAAATATGTGGCCTGATTTAGATGAAAAAGTGGCAATAGAAACAATTAATGAATCAATCGTTGCCGAAAATATTTGTATAGGAGTAAAAATTAACAACGAATTAATTGGTTGGGGGTGTTTACGTTCAGAATATTGGGGTAAAACATGGGAATTACATCCTTTCGCAATATCCACAAAATTCCAAGGAAAAGGATATGGTCAAATATTAATGGGAGAAATTGAAAAGATGGCTCAGGAAAAGGGTGCAATTGGAATAATACTTGGTTCCGGAGATGAAGAAAAATTAACAAGTTTATCCAAAAAGGAAATAAATGAGGAAAATATATTCGAAGAAATAAAGAACATAAAAAATATTAAGAATCATCCGTATGAATTTTATAAAAAATGTGGTTTTATGATTTATGGAATTATTCCAAATGCATATGGAGTAAATAAATCCAGTATATTAATGTGGAAAGATATAAGAAAAAAATAAAAAGAAACAGATATACTGCGTCTAACAAACAGTATGCGCTAAGCTGCCTGCGCAGCAATTTAAAAGCTGTTCACGCCCTCGGGGTTCGAAAAACAGCAGTCGCTTCGCTTGGTGCGGTTTTCTCTCACCCACATTCCAGCCCATCGCAAACCTGCGGTTTGCTTATAATGTGGGCTGGCAAAACGTCAGTTACCTAGAACGTTAAGCGCAATACTGTTAATAAATAAAATTTATAAATATTTATATTGACAATATTGAAAATAAATAATATAATCAAATTATGAATATTTTGAAACAATTTTTCTTTAATTTAAGACTTCGTAAATCATTTGGTAAATATTTAACTAAGAATAATATTAATAAAATGATAAATAGTTCTCAAAAAATACATGAGAAAGAAATTATAAAATGCGGGTATATAATAATAGATATAATTCAAAATGAAATATTCGAAAATATTATTTCTGATATTATTAATTATTTTTATTCAAAAGAAAAATATTATATAACAATATATGGGACAATAATTGAAATATTAATATTTAATAAATCAAATTATAATAAATATTATGAAATTAATATAGAATATATAAAAAATGATACAGATAATATTCCCGAAAATATAAAAAAATATATAAGAGGAATATATGGGATAACAAATGCCAAAATTGGAAATTATGGAGGAGAAAAATTATTGGCATATATACCATTAATTGATAAATATTATGAAAAAATAATTTTAATAAATAATTTAAAATATGGAGAAATAGAAAATAATGACAAAAAATGAAGTTAGACGTACTGCGCTTAACAAACGATAACTGCCAAGTTGCTTTGCAGCTTAGGCTGCACGCAGCAATTTAAAAGCTGTTCGCGCCCTCTGGTTCGGTTGGCTGGGTGTCGCCTTGAACCTTCGGTTCGCGCTCGCGTCCACTTTAAAATTATCCGCGAAAACGGTTTCCCTAACCCACATTTTGCCAGAATTATTTATCGTTCCACACCATCCTTGGCGTGGGGATTTGTTTATAAATTTTCATAAAATGATCAAAAATGTTCATTTTTACACTTGTATAATTCATATAATATATGTAATTATTTTAATAAGGAGAATAAAATGAATAAGGATATATTATTTAGTAAATTTCCATGTTTGGAAACAAAAGAGATTATTTTAAAAAAAATAGAAAATGAGGATGCGGATAACCTTTTTGAAATATTAACAAATAAAAATATATTCAAATATACACCTGGAAATCCATTAAAGACAATGGAAGCAGTTAAAAATGTTATTGGGCATTATGAAAGAGATTTTAATAAACAAAAGACAATATTTTTAGGAATATTTCTAAAAAGTGAAAAGAAAAAATTAGTTGGAATTGCTGAAATATTTGATTTTAATGATGATGTAAATTCAGTTGAGGTTGGATACAGGATTAATGAAAATTATTGGGGAAAAGGATTGGCTGCAAAAGCAACTGCATTAATGGTTGAATATCTATTTAATAAAATTAATGTTAATCGTATACAAGCAACTCCAATGTCAATTAATGAAAATTCACATAAAGTCTTATTAAAAAATGGGTTTGTATGTGAAGGAACATTACGTCAAGTTAAAAAATGGACAGGAACCGGAATTGTTGATTTAACATATTATTCAATATTAAAATCAGAATATGATAAAAGATTAAAAAAATAATGGAAAAATATTCAGATAAATGTAAGAAAAATTTACTCGAAAATAGTATAGAAAAGGAAAATTATGAAATTGCAATTAATGAATGGTTTTTCAATTATGAAATTATAGATAATAATGTATATTTGGAAATAAATACATCAAAACCATCATGTGAATTATGCGAACATGAAGATTTAAGATGGCAATTCATTATAATTAATGCAAATAACAATAATCAATTAAAAGTTGGTTCTTCATGTATAAAACAATTTAATATTGCATTATTGGAAAAAGATGGAAAAAAAATCTATGGAAAAGACAGAAACTCTAAACTAAATAAACTGATAAATTTAACCCGTATAAATTCATCAAATAAAATTACGTTTATTTTATTAAACGAATTGTGTAAAATAAATAGGAATATAGAAAAAAACAATATGTTTATAGAAAGTTGGACACAATTAAAGGTAAATGGAACAATAGAACCAAAATACGCATTATTCTTAATTAATAATTTTATAGAAAATAAAATAGATTATTCAAAAATAGATATGAAAATAGATGTAAAAAGGAAAATATGTAAAGATCAAATAAATAAAATGAATAAAAACAGCTATGAACTTATTAAGATATTCATAAATGAAAAAATAAGAAATGAATATGATAAAATTAAAATATAAATTAACACAACCGCCGTCCTTGGCTATTGTATATTGTAGTGTATAAAATATCTTCGCTTAACAAACGGCAACTGCTAAGTTGCTTGTGCCGCAATTTAAAAGTTGTTCACTCCCTAGAGGTTCGAAAGAACCGTTGGTTCTACGGCTAGATGTCGCTTAGAATCTTCGGTTCGATGCTACCAAGCTCTTATTCGGGCTGGCAAAATGTGGGTTACCCAGAACGTTATCTGCCATTGGTGCTTGACATTATTTTGAAAATAAAGTAAAAATATACATGGAAAATAATATAATTGAAACTGGAAATACCTCTGAAAAAAGAATCTATGCCGGTTTTTTTATTAGAATATTATCAGGTCTTATAGATTGGATAATAAATATTCTGTTTATATCAATAAACTTTTTTATTATGTTAATAATAAAAAAAAATCAAAATCTAATGAGTTATTTTATTATTTTAGAAATTATTACTATTCTATTTCAATATATATATTATATATTAATACCTCAAAAATTTGGAGGAACTTTTGGCAAATTAATATTAGGAATTAAAATAATTAAACTAAATAATCAAAATATTGGATTTAAGGAATCTTTTTTAAGATATTCAATTAATATTTTATGGTATATATATGACGCAATAATAAAAATATACATCATAGCAAATTCATCTAATGAATTATTTAACAGTTTTGGCAGTTATACAGAATGGTCAAATTATTTAGAAAATAGTAAACCAAAAATTTCAATAATTGCTCTTATATTTATAAATTTATGGATTTTTAGTGAATATATTGTTTTGTTATTCAACAAAAAGAGAAGAGGGTTAAATGATTATATTGCCGGAACAGTAATAATAAATAAAAAATATTTACACAAAATAAAAGAACAAGCACAAACGGCATACAACAAACAATAACCGCTACATCGCCTGTTCGGGGTTTAAAAAACCGCAGTCGCCTACGGTTTTGTGCGGTTTTCTCTCACCCATATTTTGCAAGCCCTGGTTGCTGTGCAAGCCCTTATCCGGGCTGGCAAAACGTCATATGCTTAGAACAATAGGCGGAATACAAAAATAACATAGTTGACAAATAAAAAGAGTAATAGTAAAATAAATTCATGGAAAAGAATATTATTTTAGTAGATTTTGAAAATATGCAGTATTTAGATCCTTCTGACTTAAAAGAGGATACAAAAATATTGGTTTTTATTGGGCATAACCAAACTAAAAAATCCATAAATTTCACAATGGAAAATATTGAGAAAGTATCCTCAATAGAGTTAATAAAAATTAAAAGAGATATTAATGTTGAACAAAAAAATGCTCTTGATTTCTTTATTGCACATTATTTGGGTATATTTATCGAAAAGCATAGCTTATTAAATCTAAATTATATCATTTATTCCGACGATCATGGCTTTGATCCATTAATTAAACATTTAAAAGGAAATAATATTCAAATAAAAAGAGAAGATAAAAAGATATTATCAAAAAAAACAAAAATTGTTAAAAAAGAAGTTTCAACAAAAATAAAAAATACAGAAAATGACGATACTAATGAAATTACTCAAAAAAAGTATTATGAGAAAATTATTAAAAATTTAAAAAAGACAGATAAAAATAAAAGACCAAAAACGCAGAAAGGATTAAATGGACATATAAATACATTTTTACCTGGTAAAATTGAGAATAGAGAAACTATTATAAAAAAAATAATGGAAATTATAATAGAAAATGAAATAATTATTTTAAGAAATAATAAAATTACATATAATATGTAAGATGTTTTTTATTTTTTTTCATGTTCAAAACATGATAACAAGTTAAAGAATAATAGTATTGAAATGTTGGAGTGAATAATGGGTCTTAAAATAGTTATATTTTTAATTATGAGTATATTTTCTTTCTTTTTATCAATTGATGGAATATTAAGCAATAAAAATTTTCCATTTTTTATCATATTGTGTATTTTCGGATTTTCATTATTTACATATAGTGTAATATATACAATAAAAAATAAAAGAATAAATTATTTTATATTTACTCCCATAATACTTATTTTATTTATAATAATTGGAACAAACATTGGTCAAATAAAATATAATAGAATATATAAAATTGCCGGTTATATATCTGAGAATTATTATATATATACAGATGATGATTTTGAAGATATATTTAAAAATGTTAAAATACCAAAAAATATGAAAATAATTAATGGAAACAATGGAATAATTATAATTTACAAAAATTTAATATATTCAGTTGATAGTGCCAGATTTCTTGACTTGGATATTGAAAGAAAAGGAACAATAGAAATTATTGATTCAAATAATAATAGATATTTAGGTTATATTTATTATGAAAATAAAGATGAAAATCATTCAAGAAAATTATGGATTATTAATTCGTATGTTTATGAAAGATATGTGGTAAATCAAATGTGTTATGGAAATCACCCTGCCGGAGTTTCTATTTATGAAAAAAACAGCAAAACTGACATAGTTGAATATATAAATAAAAATGAAATATACATTACTTACGAACATTATTTAATTGGTATTTATGATAATTTTTTATTCTTATTATCAATGGGAAATTCACCAACATTTCGTGATTTTAAAATTGTTGATCTTAATAATAATGAAATAATTTATTCAGGGCAATATATATGGGAAATTGGGATTAATTTTATAGAACCTTATAGTATTGAAATATATGAATATTATAATGAAAGTATTTATGAAAATGTTAATAATTATATAAAATATAAATTCGTTTTTGATCAATATTCATTCAATTTAAAAACAGGAGAAAAAAATAATTTGAATAAAAGGATAGAGATAATAGGAGAATAGTAAAAAACGCTTGACAATCATTTATATTTACTGTATAAAGTTTATAGGATATATATAATTTAGGGGTTATTTTATGAAGAATATTGTAAAAATCGGCATAAGGATATTCATTCTTTTTTCCGTATTTCATTTTATTAACTATATTGTTCTTTCAATAGATAATATTATTAATATATATGAAAGTAATAAAGTTATGAACATAGATATTACTTTTAATTATTTTATCATGGGATTTTTGCCTGTAATAATAATATGGTGTTTATTTATATTTTTTATTGTTTTTTTATGGATAAAATGTGATGCAATTGTCAATAAAATCATTAATTTTAAAGAATCGGAAAATATAAATATATCATTGGATTATAAAAACGCATTATCTGTAGGTATTATTTTAATTGGAATATTTTTAATAATTGATTCTATACCTGTATTATTTTCATATATTTCAAATTTAACAATAAGTAAAACAAGATTTGTTGATGCAAATTATTTAAGAAAATATACAATAAAAGAAATTGTTGAAATTATCGGTGTATTAATTAAAATAGTCATATCGTATTTAATAATAAGATATAATGGAATATTAATAGATAAAATTGTTGATACAGGCAATAAAAAGCAGAAATGAAAAAATTATGAATAGACAAACCGTAAAAATGACAATTTTTATATTAAATTTAATCGTTTCCGGATTATGCATATTTTTATTAATATATGGGAAAATAAAAAACAATTCTTTTTTAGGTTATGATTCAAAATTATTCCGTATACATATTTATTTGTTTTATTTTAATATGTTCTTTTGCATTATTGGTATAATATTATTCCTTAGATATTTAATATTTTATGATGATAAAATATTTATTAAAATATATTTATTATTAATACCATCGATAATTGTGGCAATTGTAATTTTATATTCTATTATAATGATATTGGTTAATAATTTATTTTTTGGTGGTATGATAATGCCTGCATTAATATCAGCAATAGGAATGCCATTGTTTGTTTTCTTTTATTTGAATCAAAAATATAATATTGTAATAAAAATAATGTTAAGTTTGTTATTTCCTGTTAATATTTTATTTTCCGGTTCATTAATGTGGTTATTAATGATGTTATAAAAATAAATCTTGAAAAATAATGAGAACTAAGAACAGACTTAGCGCATTAACGGACGCGGATTAACAGTAACCCCGTTTTTATAAACGGTAAAATGCAAATGCGGACCCGTGCTTTGACCTGTGTTGCCAACATCGCCGATACGAGCGCCTGCTGCAACGGATGCGCCTGTTCTTACGCGAATTACACTTAAGTGTCCGTAAAGCGTGCGGTAGCCCGAGTTATGGTTGATGATTACATAATTTCCCAAAATGCGATCGAAGCCGACTGCGCTGACGCGGCCCGCCATTGCTGCTCTTACGGGAGTGCCGTGGCTGCCCCTGATATCAATGCCGTTGTGGAAATGGCGAAGGCTTCTGTTAAACGGGTTTCGTCTCCATCCGTAGAATGAAGTAACCGCGCCGTTAACAGGCCATAGGAACAAGTCGCCGTTGATCTCCTGCAAACTTGCCCAGTCAAGCCTTGCTCCGGGAATGAAAAGTTCCGTACCTGTAGTGATCCTGTCAGAAAAAAGCTCGTTAACCACTTGAATGGTTTCGCTCTCAACCTTATATCTTTCTGCGAGCGAGCTTAAAGTCTCGCCGTTTTTAACATTATGGAAAATGCCGTCCTGATTCGGGATTCTAAGCACTCTGCCAACCTGAAGAAGTCTTGTATTTGTAACCCTGTTTACGGAAATAATCGTATCCTGATTCAAACCAAAACTGATGGCGAGGTTGCTGATATTGTCGCCTCTTTGAATTGTGTGCGTATCGTAGAGTAAAATACGGGTAATATTTGCCGTTTCCAGTTCTGTCGAGGTTTCCATCGATGCGGGAGTGATAGTAATGCCTTCATCGCTTTCAATAAGCGTATCTTCGGAGATATATCCGCCGCCGATACCGTGTTCCGCAGTATCCTGCAAATTTATATGAGCGGCGGGGTTAATAATTGCGGCGAAACAGAGGGCTGCCGCGAATCTGAAGATAGTGGTGCCTTTTATGCCGCGAAAAACGGCTGTTTCCTCGATTGGCAATGTTCCCATATCTGAATTATAATGTATTTTAAGATAATGCGCAATATCCCTATGAATTTTCATCCAAAATATCATCCTCATTTTCCAGCATTTTTAACAAATCGCGGATTTCGGCTGCCTGCTCGTACTCTTCCTCGGCGATAGCCTGCTCCAATTGTTCCCTAAGCGACCTGAATTGATCTTCAGTCGTCTCCTCGATGTCATTTATAAAGAAAGTAAGGGGAACACCGGTCTGTTCCACTATGGAAGAAGCCAAATAGATGGGACATTTCTTCCTTGTGGCGATTGCAATTGCATCAGAAGGCCTACTATCAAGAATTAGAGGGTTCTCTTTGGTATATTCGCCGCCAGTAATGACCAAACGGGCATGAAAAACATCATCTTTTAACTCATAAACCTCGATTTTCTTGATTGAAAGGTTCACATGAGCCAACATATTGATAAAAAGGTCATGGGTATGAGGCCGCGACAGGCTCATTCCTTCTTTTCCGACCAAAATTGACTGCATTTCCAGCGTTCCAATAAAAATCGGCACGGCAATGTCCTTCTCCCGCGGCTTTAACAGTATTGCGTTGCCGTGGCTTGTCTTGAGAATTGACCAAATCTCGCTGATTAACATCGGTTTCAATGAATTACCTAACTTATCAGTTTAATAAAACCTTCCAACAAGGCATGACTGGTCTCATTTAGGGAAATTCCCTCAAATTTATGATGCCCAAAGATTTCTTTCGTTTCCTTTAAAAAAGAGCGTCCCTTTTCTTCGGCTTCATCGATAACCCCCGCAGAATACAGGGTGTTAATAAGATCCTCAACCTCGGGGGCGGAAGTGCCCGATCTCTTTGCCTCATGGAAATAATAGAAGATTTTGTCTCTTTTTTCAGGGTATTTGTGCATGTATAAAATGACGGGGAGGCTCTTTTTTCCTTCTACCACGTCGTCCCCGCGTTTTTTGCCGGGAATGCCCGTTGTCAGGTTTTTTACGTCATCGAGTATTTGAAAGCCGATTCCCATCATGTCGGCGGCATCGCCCAGATAGTGCATGACATTTTCGGGAGCGTTTGCGGCAAATGCGCCCAATTCTGTTGAGAGGCGGGCAAGGCTTCCGGTTTTCATTCTGCACATAAGGAAATAATCTTCCAAGCTGGGAACAATCGAAATATTTCGATGCCAGTTTATGTCCATCGCCTGTCCAAGGTGGAGCCGCCTCATGCATTCAAGCCACAATTTATGGATTTTTTCCTTGTTGTCAAACTGGCAATGCTCGATACAGTTCGATGCAAGAAAATAAAAGAAGGATGCCGAGTTGATCGCTGTGTCTACTCCGTAGATCTTGTGAACCGCAGGTTTGCCGCGCCTTTCATCGGATTCGTCCTCGATATCGTCATGAATCAGGCTTGCGTTATGGGAAAACTCAAGAAGAGGCGCAAGCGGAACGGAAGCGTCGCCGCCGTTTAGCGTTTCGCATATAAGAGTCATTAAAAGGGGCCGCCAGCGTTTTCCGCCGCGAAAGAGAAGCTCTCTTAGCGGGTTTATAAGAAAACGCATGGAATCGATATCTGCGTTTTTTGCAACATCCGAAAAAACTTTTCCTGCCCAGACCGAGTCCGGGTTTTCAGGCAGCCAGCGTTTCAGTTCCGCTTCAATTTTTACCAGCTGCTGAGTATACTCATGATTCATAAGGTATAATATAATAAATTTTATGACAGATTACAAGAAACCCGATCACTGGCAGTTGAAAGCGCGTCAAGAAGGATATCCCGCGCGTTCTGTTTACAAACTAAAAGAAATCAATGAAAAATTTGCCATTTTTAAGATTCGCGGCGGATTACGCGTACTGGACATTGGCGCGGCTCCGGGAAGCTGGAGTCTTTTTGTGTTACGCAAAATTTGCACCGGGGGCAAAGGTTTTCTTGCCGCAGTTGATCTTGGCGCGCTTTCCCGCGAATTTGACGGCGGCCTTTTTGACGCCGATAATTTTTTCTTTGTGCAGGGAGACGTTACGGATAAAAATGTGCGCGAAACGCTTTTGTCAAAGGGTCCGTATAACGCAATAATAAGCGATGTTGCACCTAACACAACGGGCAACCATATGATAGACTCCGCCCGCTCCCTGGAACTTGCGGAAATTGTGGTTGACTGCGCTGTGGAAGCTCTTGCCGCGGGCGGCAATTTGGCGGTGAAAGTTTTTCAGGGAGCGGGCGTAGACGCGATCCTTAAACGCATGAAGACAATTTTTACTGCGGCGAAAAGCTTTAAGCCGCAGGCTTGCAGGGGCGAATCGGTCGAAACATATTTTATCGGACTTGGCAAAAAGCCGAATTTAACATAAGTTTAGTTTTTTGCAAACCGCCCTTTAACAATAATTTTACTATCAAAATTAGCTACTTTCAGGTTATTATATTGTATGATATAATTATTTATCGATTTGTCATCCATAAAAAAGGCGGTAGGATATGATTATTTTGACTTTAAATTGCGGGTCATCATCGGCAAAATACCAGGTTTACAACTGGGATACAAAGGATGTTCTTGCGGTAGGTATCGTAGAAAAAGTAACGATAGGCGGCTCTTTTATCACCCACAAAGCCAAGGGAAGGGAAGAAGTTGTCTTTAATCAGGAATGTCCCACCCATACCGATGCGATCGACCTCATCATTAAAACCATCACAAGCAAGGAAATGGGCGTTATCGGCTCAATGAGCGAAATACAGGCGGTTGGACACCGCGTTGTGCACGGCGGTGACAAGTTTACAAAGTCCGTTATCGTAGATGATGCCGCCATGAAGGCATTCGAAGACATGCAGGATTTAAGTCCTTTGCACAATCCCGCCAACATTATGGGAATTGTGGCTGCAAAAAAAGTTCTTCCCGATGTGCCGCATTGCGCAACCATGGATACGGCGTGGCATCAGACCATGCCGCCAAAAAATTTCTTGTATGCGGTTCCCCTTGAATGGTACCAAAAATACAGGGTACGCCGTTACGGTTTTCACGGGACAAGTTTCCTTTACACCGCAAAACGCGCCGCCGTATTGCTGGGACAGGACCCTTTCAAAACAAATTTGGTTATCTGTCATATCGGAAACGGCGCGTCTGTTAATGCCGTCAAGGACGGTTTGTCCTTTGACACGTCGATGGGCATGACGCCGCTCGAAGGTCTTGTAATGGGAACCCGCTCGGGCGACATCGATCCTTCGCTTGCTTTCTATATGATGCGCAAAACAGGAATGAGCGCGAACGAAATGGAAACAGCCTTAAACAAGCAATCGGGGCTTTTGGGTCTTACCGGCAAACAGACAGACAGACGCGACATTCAGGCTGCGGCGGTTGGCGGCAGCATAAGGGCGTTACGCGCTCAAAAAATCGAAGCGCATCGCGTAAGAAAATACATCGGCGCATACCAGGCGGTTCTTGGCAGGGTGGACGCGCTTGTTTTAACGGCGGGTGTCGGCGAGTTTGCATGGTTCATGAGGGAAAAAATTCTTGACGGACTTGACGGCATCGGAATGACTTTTGATCCGAACAAGAACAAAATTTCGATGACCAGAAACTCGGAAACCTTAATAAGCAAACCGGATTCGAAAATTCCGATTTTTGTAATACCAACAGATGAAGAACTTGTAATGACAGAAGATGCGTTTGCATTGATGCAGGGAACTTATGACACACATACGCATTTTTCGTATTCGTTCCAGAAAAAGGATTACGTAAACAAGGGACGCGCAGAGGGGCTTGTTCACGACCTTGTAAAAAATCCCGAGCTGGAATCCATTATTGCAAAACCAAGGTAGGATTTGGGGTCTGCCGGGGAAACAATTTGAAAAACATTGATATTCTTTGCATCGGCAATCCTATTGTCGATGTGTTTGTAAACATTGACTATTCTCTTTCCGCCAAATACGGCATTCTGGATTTTACCCAGCATGTCGATCGCGACAAGGCGCAGGCAATTCTAAACGAGCCTTCGATCGATTTTAAGAATGCTGTAAAAAGTTCCGGCGGGGGAGCGGCGAATGTCGCAAAAATTGCCGCCATGCTTGGATTGAGATCAGCATTTTCAGGAAGTACGGGGCATGACGACCTCGCAAAAATTTTCGAAAACGAAATTTCAAACGCGGGCGTAACCGCGCATATAATCAAGGGAAACGGAAAAACCGGTCTTTGCTTTGCATGCAATATCGACGGTGAAACGCGTTTTGCCGCAAGTCCGGGCGCGGCGCTCGAACTGTGTGTCGAACACATAAGCGACGAACTGATTGCTTCAGCGGAAGTAATCGTGGTGGACGGATATATTCTGGATCGTCATGAACTTGTAAAACATATTTTGTTAAGGGCAAGCAAGAAAGGAATACCCGTCGCGCTTGACGCCGCTTCGATCATGCAGGTTAAAAGCAAAGCCGAAGAAATTTTAACATACAGCCGCACCTTTCCTCTCTTTGTTTTTTTTAACGCCGATGAAGCATTGGCTTTTTACAACACGGTAAGAAAAACAAAAGATGAGGAACCCGTTTTGACGGATAAGGAAAAAGAGACGATTATTCTTCGCGATGTTTGTCCGATGATGAAATTCATAACAGACGGCGAAATTTATCCGATTATAATAATCAAGCTCGGCGGCAGGGGTGCAATAGTCGTGGCAGGCGGAAACATTTACCGCGAAGAAACATTTACAATCGTGCCGCGCAACACGGTGGGAGCCGGGGACGCATTCTGCGCCGCGTTTCTTTCCGCATGGATACGCAATAAATCGATTTCAGAATGCGCCGCCCTTGGAAACAAAGTCGCAAGAGAAATTCTTGAAGTGCCCGGAACTCATATAAAAAGCGGAAAATTAAAGGCGTTCGCCAAAATGCTTAGGTAACAGTTGCATTTGCAGCTGCCCGGTTTAAGGAGTATATATGAAAAAAGCAATTGTTTTGCTTGCGGACGGATTCGAAGAAGTGGAAGCGGTTACGCCGATTGATTATTTGCGGCGCGCAGGCGTGGAAGTGGCAACTGTGTCTGTCTCTGGAAACATGACAATTACGGGAAGATGGACGGGCATTAAAATGATTGCGGACACTTCGCTCCTTGAAATTGTAAAACAAAATGCAATGTTTGATGCCGTAGTTATTCCAGGCGGTCTTTCCGGCGCAGAAAATATTGCCGCTTCCAAAGAGGCAGGCGAATTTATAAAATTAATGGCTGATGCCGGAAAAGTAATCGCCGCAATTTGCGCCTCTCCTGCAATTGTTCTGGCTCCGCTTGGAATTATTTCCGGCAAAAAATTTACCTGCTACCCCGGAATGGAAGAAAAAACGGACGAAGGCACATGGAAGAGCGATCGCGTGGTTATTGACGGCAACTTGATTACAAGCAGGGGCGCGGGAACCGCAGGCGAATGGTCAATTGCAATTATAAAGGAATTGCTCGATGAAGCCGCCGGAAATAAAATCGCCGAAACTGTGTTGCTTTAGGGCGAATTAAAGCCCATCTTTACGATTTGTTTATATTTTTCTTAAGCAGCGATTTTATTTCCATCAGCAGCAATATGGGACCAAAGAACAGTACGTCAATTAAAAGCCCTCCAATGATGCCAATTAATATCCAAAGTACGGTTTGTCCGCTGTATATTGAATTCGAAATAAAATATCCTGTTACAGCTCCTATTATCGGGATGATCCATAACAGAATTTCTACTAAAAGCGAATATGATTTTCCTACAAATTTTTGCATTAGCATATCTTCCTCCTTGAAATGTAAAAAGATTAATATGTGTTGTATTATCTTAACGGTTTCGCCGTTCTTCTTCGGACTTGCATTCTATGCACATAAGGGCATAAGGAATTGCCATTAGCCGATCCTGCGGAATTCTTTTGCCGCATTTAATGCAGTGACCGTATTTTCCCTGTTTAATGCGAGTAAGCGCCGACTCGATCGATTTTAGGCGTTTCAGTTCCTGAGTTCCGATAGCCTCAAGCATTTTTCGATCGATATCGTCCGAAGCGCTGTCGGCAAGGTCTTTAGGTTCTTCGCCTTCCATGATCTCCTTAAAGTCCTCGTTACTGGCGATTAAATTGGCGACAATTTCTGTTTTTAATGCCGACAGGGCTGTTTCCATTTTATCAAGGAAATCCTGATCTATCGGCGGGTTCTTTTTTTTCTTTTTGTTGACTGCTGCCATATTGTCCCCCCAAAAATATACAATGGATAGCTAAACGAGATTAACATATTATCATCTATTTTTCCATTTTGTCAATAGAAAATATTATTCCTTCTTTAGCAAAGGAATGACAGGCGCGGTAAGTTCCATTTTTGCAGGAAAATCACCGGGTTGTAAAAGTATTGTTTCTCCGTCCATTTGGGCAAGGATTGGATGATTGTAAAAAAATTCCAAACTGTGCGCATTAAAAAGAATTACCTCAGGGTTCTTTGCATGTTTGCCTTTGGCAACTTGTCCTTTAATTGCCAATTTTTTTCGAATGGGCATCTGTTTCATGCAGCAGACATTGCGTTCATCGGGGAGAATCAATTGCTGGGAGCCGTACGATCTTTTCCCCGATGCGCCCATCGCTATTAAAAGCAATTTTTCCCTGAACGTTATAATTTCCGCTTTTTTTTCGTCAAATGCTTTTACATCGAAAAAATCAACTTTGTACTTTTTATCGTAAAATAACGCCGCTATGTCCAGCCATAATTTATACGAATTGCCCGGCTTGTTTCTTTTCATTGTATTGGTTTGATGGGTAACAAACGCGTCAAGTCCCACAGAAAGAATGTTAAAAGCCATAAAGGGACCTTTCCACACTGATGGACCTTCTTTGTTTGGAATCAAGCTGACAGCCGGAGCAAATTCGACACGGGCGGGCATCAACAGAAGATTCAAAGCGTCGGAAAGATTTACGCTGTCCGCGCCGTCGTTGCCGGTACCCATGGGGAGCCGAAGCACTGCCATGTTTGCGCGAACTTCGGCGGATGCGTTATATACAGCCGCCATGACCTCGCCGTGGGTTCCGTCTCCGCCCGCGCTGATTATCAAATAGAAAGGAACAAGGTCTTTTTCGATTCTGCCGATGAACATTTTGGTGATTTCGGTTGCTGAGCCTTTACCCTCGGTTATATTGACTATCGTGTTTTTATGCAGTTGCCTGCGCAGATTTGCCTCGGCTTTTTCGCGGCATTTTGTCAGCGTTCGCATGTGGGCTTCCCACTTTGAAGGAATGGAAAACCCGCCCGCAACCGGGTTTACGACAACCATACACCTAAGCGGACGATCTTTGGCAACGACAGAACGTTCGCAGATTTCGTTAATCACTTGAACAAAAAAGAAATTCATACCTGATTATAGCATATCTTGCGCAAAAGATGACAGACAGACACAATGGCTGCCGCCGTAGCCGCTACCGTGACAGCCGCCCAAAATTTCTTTATACTCTCCTTATTATGGCTAAATATCCTTTTGAGACAATCGAGCCCAAATGGCAAAAATACTGGGCGGACAATAAAACTTTCAGGGTGGTTGAAGACCCTGCTTTCCCGAAGGACAAGCGCTGCTACACGCTTGATATGTTCCCGTACCCGTCTTCGCAGGGGATCCACCTTGGTCACCCGGAAGGCTATACGGCTACCGACATTTACTGCCGCTTCAAACGCATGAACGGCTTTAACGTGCTTCATCCCATGGGCTTTGATGCCTTTGGTCTTCCCGCCGAAAATTATGCCATCAAGACAGGTACGCATCCTGCAGTGACAACTGCGTCCAATATAGAAAGATTTCGATTACAGCTAAAAGCGCTTGGCTTTTCCTACGACTGGGATCGCGAAGTTGACACATCGGCTGTTGATTACTACCGCTGGACACAGTGGATTTTCCTGAAACTTTACGAGAAGGGTTTGGCTTACGAAGCGGAAAGCCCGATCAACTGGTGTCCGTCGTGCAAGACAGGTCTTGCCAATGAAGAAGTAAAAGACGGTCTTTGCGAACGCTGCGGCGAAAAGGTTACCCGCAAAAGAATCCGCCAGTGGATTTTAAAAATTACCGCTTATGCCGAACACCTGCTTGCAGACCTCGATTTGCTCGACTGGCCCGAACCTGTAAAACTCATGCAGCGCAACTGGATCGGCAAGAGCGAAGGCGCAAACGTCACCTTTAAAATTGACGGTCACGGTGAAACGTTGGAAATTTACACAACACGCCCGGATACGCTTTTTGGCGCGACCTATATGGTACTGTCGCCCGAACATCCTCTTGTACAAAAATTAACAACACAGGAACAAAAGCAGGCGGTCACTGCCTACATCGAAGCGGCAGGACGAAAGAGCGATCTTGAACGTACAGACCTTGCCAAAGACAAGACGGGCGTTTTCTGCGGAGCTTATGCAATCAACCCTGTTAACGATCAAAAAATCCCGATATGGATCGCCGACTATGTTTTGATTTCTTACGGCACGGGCGCAATCATGGCAGTCCCCGCTCATGACGAGAGGGACTGGGATTTTGCAAAAGCGTTTAATCTGCCGATTATTCAAGTCGTTGCAAGCGAGAAAGAATTTAAAGCAGGCGCTGAATTTAAAAACGAGCCTGCAGAATGTACTGCCGCAGATGGTTATTCCGTTAACTCGGGAATGATTACCGGGTTGTCAACTGCCGAGGCCAAGGCTAAGATCACATCATGGTTAGAGGAAAAGGGCTTAGGTAAAAAAGCTGTCAATTATAAACTGCGCGATTGGATTTTTTCGCGTCAGCGTTACTGGGGCGAACCAATCCCTGTTGTGCATTGCGATGTGTGCGGAATCATACCGTTAACCGAAAACGATTTGCCTCTCAAATTGCCGGAAGTGGAATCCTATGCGCCGACAGGTACGGGAGAATCGCCGCTTGCCGGAATAGACGCGTGGGTCAATACGACTTGTCCCAAGTGCGGGGGCAAGGCAAAAAGGGAAACAAACACCATGCCGCAATGGGCCGGTTCATGCTGGTATTATATCCGCTACTTGGACCCCAAAAACGAAAAGGCGTTTGCCGCAAAAGAAAAAATCGATTACTGGCTGCCTGTCGATCTTTATGTCGGCGGCGCGGAACACGCCGTTTTGCATCTGTTGTACAGCCGATTCTGGCACAAGGTTTTATACGATTGCGGCCTTGTAAATACCGTTGAACCGTTTCAACGGCTGATTAACCAGGGGATGATTCTTGGCGAAGACAATCAAAAAATGAGCAAAAGCCGCGGAAACGTTATCAATCCCGACGACATAATCAAGGAGTACGGGGCTGATACTTTGCGTCTTTACGAAATGTTCCTTGGCCCGCTCGAGGTAAGCAAGCCCTGGATTGTTGCAGGCATCATTGGCGTGTCACGGTTTTTGGAACGGTTATACGCAATCGGCGAAAAGCCTCTTTGCGAGGCAGCAGCCGGTTCTCAAGCTGCAGGCGGCGCAGACTTGCAAAAACTCTTGCATCGCACAATCAAAAAAGTGACAGATGACACTTCAAACCTCAATTTTAATACGGCAATCAGCACCATGATGATCTATTCAAACGAACTTGCAAAACTGGGCGAGATTCCCCGCGCTTTATGGGAGCCGCTCGTTATTATGGCAAGCGCTTATGCTCCGCATCTTGGCGAAGAACTTTGGGAAAAACTGGGTAAAAAAGGCTCGGTTTCGGCATGTTCGTGGCCCGTTTTCGACGAAGCCTTGACTCATTTTGACGAGGTTACTGTCGTGGTGCAGGTATCAGGCAAAGTCCGCGAAAAATTTACCGTGGCAGCCGGGACAGGCAAGGAAGACCTTGAAAAAACCGCATTTGCGCTGCCCGGTCTTCAAAAGTGGCTTGAGGGGCAGACAGTAAAAAAAGTAATAATTGTACCTGACAAACTTGTAAATATTGTGGTATAATAATTGCGGTAAACAAAGTGTCAAAGAACGTTGGCGGCAACGATCCATATTTTCGCGAAGACCCGGGAGCAGGTGTCCAACGGCTGCCTGTTTATGATTTCGATTTGGACGGCAATTTTTCCGTTTGGAAATCCTGGCGCACAAATGACGGACGCATCCTTCCCAATGTCAACAGCGGTTTTGAGCAGGTAAACGATCCGTTCGAAACCGGCAGTCTTATCAAACTTACTTCATATTTTGATCCTTCAATTGCGGGAAAGGCTTTCGGCGGTTTTGGAATGCGAGCTCCCATAAAACCCGCTTTGACAATGTGCAATCAGACTTTCGTAGAGTTCGATCTCTATTACCCGAAAAGCGCAATCGGCAAATATATGCGATTCGAAATCTGGTCAACATCCTCGGGCGGCGAAGGGTTTCAGGGTGAAGCAGGTTATCCCGGAAACAACAGAACCCAGATTTACATTAGAACATCGGATATAGAAAGCCTTAGCCAGATCAAGCCGGAATGGCTTGGCTTTTACAACGGCGAAACATGGTATAAAAAGGCAATTTGCGCCGTTACCCCGGTATCATCGGGAACATGGGATTTCCTCAATATCGACCTGCATACGGAAACAGGCACCAAACTTGAAGGCGATCAGCTTTTAATCGGGAATGTCAGAATTACCAAAGGCGATGAAAACGACACGCCGATACCCGATGTTGTAAATGAAAAGTCATTCAAGGAAGTTGAACCTTTAAGAAACAAGTACAATTGTGAAGCCGGCTTTTTCCCTGTCGGCACTGTAGAAAGAAGCAAGTTCGATCCGGAATCGATAATGGCTTATCATTACGAGCTTTATGTTGACGAAAACAGGCTAAAACCGGAAGCGCATGTTAGACCGCCAAAATGGCTTAGGGAAGAATTCCCAAAGTTCCATTTTAAATTTGACGGCGAAGACGGCGCCGAATGGAAATTGCCCGATGACGATTTTTTGCGTTTGAGAGACGCAGGCAAATATAAATTGCATGGACACTGTCTTGCATGGATTAATCAATCTCCTCCATGGATGAGGCAAGTGCTTCCGGAAAACATTACTTCCATGCAGTGGAACCCCAACGGCTTGTACTTTACCGGAGGCACAAATGCAATCGGTCCTTACGTCAAGGTAAAAAAGGATACGGCAAGAAGACTTTATTTTGATCATATTCTCTACGAAATGCGGCACTATATGAGCACCAACGAGCGGTACGGTTCCAGTAAAGAACGCGGCATAATTCCTTTTCATTCCTTTGATGTCGTAAATGTCGAAATTCATGAAAGCAGACACAGCACCATTTCCAGGGATCATCCCAATGAATGGAAGACCGCATTAAGGCATGTTTCATGGCTCATGGCAATGACCGATGACGACTTTGACGATATAAAGCAAAACTACATGTATCTTGTTTACAAGTATGCTCATATTGCCGTGCCGAATGCGCAGATGGCGGAAAAATACAAAGCGGGATACAACAACCCGGAAGTTGTCCCCGAATACATGAAACTCGATAACCACGATTCAGACGGCAGCATTGACGAATATGTCTGCGAAAAACCTCCTGTTCTTATTTATAACGATTACGAGATCAATGTGCGATCAAAAATGAATGTTGCGTTCAATATGATTAGCGAGCTGAACGCAGCTTGGAAAAACGATCCGTTATACGATGGAAGAAACCTAATCGAGTGCCTTGGCATACAGGGACACAGCGTTGTCAATCCGACAATCAACAGTCAGAACCAGCGCTCGGTAGAGGCGTTTGTCAGACTAATCGACGACGGTTTGCTGGATTCAATTTGCTATTCGGAAGTTGACATAAGGCAGCCTGACGGAGCTCCGGGCGGCGAAGCGCTTGCTCCCGCAGTTTTAAATCAAAAGCAGGCTGACGCCATCGGCTATCAATACGGTTTGCTTTTCAAGATGTTCGAAAAATATAAAAAATATGTTGACCATGTAATTATTTGGAGTCCGAGCCGCTCCGGATGGACAAACAGCTATGTTCTTTTCGATCACGAAAAAATGGCAAGCCAGGCTTATTATGCTGCAATGGATCCCGACAGATTTATTCAAGGTCATTCGTACCTTGACGAATATTTTGACGGAGAGTACAGCAAGTTAAAGGATGACTATAAACCTGAATAAAAAACGAATCAATACGACATGCTTGATTGAATGTTTTTTTGGCAGTTATATAGTACAGCTCGTTGAGCTGTACAGCTCTTGGAGCTGTGAGGAAAAAGTGGAAGAGAATAGAGGAGTTCATTATGGGTATTGGACAATTAATTTGGAAGATTTCTGTTGCATTGTATCTTATCGTAAATGGAATTATGGGAATTAAGGATGGAGGTGATTTTAAGACTATTTTTAACGTAATCTTTGGCGGAAACCAGTCAACTCTTGCTTTGATTTGCGGAATTATCGCGCTTATTGCCGGTATCTGTATTGTTTTGAATATGTTAAGGATAGAAGTTTCTTTCCTGCCTACCTTGGTTCTGGTTGTTGCAATCGTTTGGGTGGTTTACATCGTGATCGAAATACTCGCTTTCGTTAAGGGAGGTTTCTCATTGGGCGAATTGCAAACACTTGCAGTTCATTTGATGGTTCTGGGTTCCTTGATTATTGCTACAGGCAGATTCGGGGACAATTAAGTTTCAAGAAACTTGGTAATTTAATGAAAAGCCGTCCGGTTGGACGGCTTTTTTTTGGTATTTCTGTAATCCAAAGCTACTTACAATAAATAATTAATACTGTATAATGTTCCTCATGAGCAAGGAAATGACAACGGCAGAGTTGGACTCGTTTTTCAGGGGTTTTCTTGATATTCAGGGCTTCTCGGGCGATGTCGCTATGAACGGAATCCAGGTTGATAATGACGGCAGCCCTGTTCGCAAGATCGCTTTTGCCGTGGATGCCGCCATGGAAACTTTTAAGCAGGCTGCGGTTGTCGGCGTAAACATGCTCTTTGTTCATCACGGGCTTTTTTGGGGAACGCCTGCGCGGGTGGCGGGAAATTTAAGGCAGAGAATAAAATTTTTGCTGGATAACAATATCTGCCTGTACGCAGTGCATCTGCCATTGGATCAGCATCCCGAGTTTGGGAATAATGCGGTTCTTGCAAATCTTTTAGGGCTTCAAAATATTGAACCGTTTGGCGTGTATCATGGACGAAAAATCGGCTATAAGGGCACTTTTCCCAAACCGATTACAGTTGGCGAAGCGGTAAATAAAATCAGTTTCGAAGGAAGACCGCCTGCGGGTGTTTTCTCCTTTGGAAAAGACGAGTGTCTGAACGCCGCAGTTGTATCCGGCGGCTCGTCGGCAAACGCAAGGGACGCAATAGAAGAGGGTATCGACTTGTTCATTACAGGCGAAAGTTTTCACGGCGTTTATCATGACTGCCTGGAAGCAAAGCTTAACATGATCGCAGGCGGTCACTACAGCACAGAAGTCTGGGGCGTGCAGGCTGTTATGCGTCATTGTGCCTCGGAGCTTGGCATGGAAACGGAATTCTTGGACAACCCTACCGGATTATGACAAAATGCATATAATGGAGTAATATGATGAAATATTTAACAAAAAATAAGATTCTGCCTTTGTCGCTGACTGCTGGCATTCTTTTGCTTGATCAGATAACCAAATCGATTATTGCAAATAATTGGCCAATTGAACCCGGCAATTCGTATTATTATTTTTTTGATGAAAAGATAAGTCAGCTTAGCATGGTGATTGCCGATGTTTTTGGCAACGGGTTTTTGCAGATCATCCATGTGCGGAACAAGGCAATCGCATTTAGCATCGGGGAAGATTTGCCCGAAGTTCTAAAACCTGTCATTTTTATTGTTGTTCCGCTTCTGGTTCTTGGTTTTATTGTGTGGTACTTCCTAAGAACCGATGAGTTTTCCGGCATGCAGCGCTGGGCTGCGGCAGGCATCATAGGCGGCGGTCTTGGCAACATCTCGGACAGGATATTCCGCCCGGACGGAGTTGTCGATTTTATAAGCGTAAAATTTTACGGTCTTTTTGGCTTTGATCGCTGGCCCACTTTTAATGTTGCGGATTCATCCGTAGTGGTTTGCTGTATTCTTTTGATTGTCACAATGTTAATTCCTGTAAAGAAACCGATAACTTCCGAAGTATCGCAAATTCCGGAAACAAAGGAAAAATCCGATGAATAAAAAACTGAACACAGTGCTGTTTGTTCTTGGAGCAACGCTGTTTAATGTCATTGTTACCATAGTAAGTTTTATAATCATGCTTATTATTATTGGCAGATTTTTGTCGGCTTTTTTGTCCGAATCGGCCTTATCATGGGCTTTTTCCCTGCTTATTTTGGCGGCAATTGCAATATCGATTTTTGTTTACCGCTATGTGCTAAAAAAGCTCCTTAACAAAGTGGATGTGGAAAAATATTTTGATCCGCTCTTTGTTAAAAAACCCAAATAGTGTCAGTCCGCAAAGCGGGTTACTTTTAATCATTAACCCCTAAAAAGCCTGACAAACTCGTGCGGGGTTATTTCTTCGGCTCCCAGGCTGTTTTTGTAATCCAGCGGCATGCCGAAATCAAAAAACGAAAACCCTTTTTCCTTTAGGTATCGCGTTAAAAGTATAATCTGCACCGTTCCCGCATTGGCTTCTTCGTAAAACCCCGAATAACTTGTGTAGACCTTTCCGCAGATTACGCCGAACTCTCCTGCGACAAAATTGCCGTCGCGATAAAGCGCAAAAGATGTGGGATAGGCGCAGTAATTTTTGTCGTTGCGGATTTTTTTAATGGCTTCAACCAGAGGAGGGGTGAGCCAGTCTGCGCCGTGTTTTTCCACGCATCCGTCGATTATCAGGTCAAAGTCGCTGTCCGCTTTCAATTCGTAATTTAAAAGGTTGTTGTTTAAAAACCGCCTAATCGACCTTTTTATATGAAGCCTGTCAAAATGAAGGACAGAGCGTACCAAATGCAGCTTGGGAAGTAGTATGTAATACGGTTCATCCTCGGAAATGTTTATCGACATGACCAAAAAACCGGCTTCCATAAGACGGGCTATAAAATCGGGGTCAAAACCTTCGGCAATGCAGAATTCCTCGTTATAATCGGTCTCCAGCATGGCATCAACAACCTTGTGGCAGTCATCTTCAACAGAGATGTATATAAACCCGGAAACGGTGTATTTCAGTTCCAATGCCTTGCCCCCCTTGACCATTTTATCCGTTTATTCTAAACTAAAATCCTGTTTTTGTTTTAATTGAACTTTGGTTTGCCGGGGCAATTTATTGCCGGCAAGCATATATATAGGAGAAAATGTCATGAAACGTACTTACCAACCCAGTAAAGTGAAGAGGAACCGTAAATTCGGGTTTCGCGCCCGTATGAAGACCAGGGGCGGACGGCTTGTTTTAAAGCGCAGAAGGGCAAAGGGCAGAATTAAACTCTCGACTTCAGACGAGAAAAAGCCTTATTAATATCGATAAAAAAGGTTCTTTCCGGTTTGGACGGGAAGAGCATTTAAAGGGAAGGAAAGAGATTAGGGAGGTTTTTGACAGGGGAAAGCGATATGGCTGTCAGGGCGCAAAACTTTTTGTTTTAAAAAACGATTTGCCTTTTAACCGTATTTGTTTTACTTTTCCCAGGTCATTTGGAAACGCCGTTTCCAGAAATCGCGCCAGACGTCTTGGCCGTGAATCGTTCAGACTGACAAAACATGAACTTTTAAGCGGGCACGATTTGATTTTTCTGGTTTACCCCGAACCTGAGTCCGCAGAAAAGCGGCGACAGGATTGTCAACGGCAACTCGAATCCCTTTTTAAAAAAGCCGGTTTATTAAAATGAAGTATATAACGCTAATTTTTATTCGTTTTTATCAATATGCAATATCTCCGCATTTTCCGCGTGTTTGCAGATATTACCCGACATGCTCGGCTTATGCTTATGAAGCTGTCAGCGCGCATGGATTTATACGCGGTTGTTACATGGCGGCAAAGAGAATACTTCGATGCCATCCTTTTCACAGGGGAGGATACGATCCTGTGCCGGAAGAAAATTTACCACTAAGGAAATAAAATGGAAAAAAAGACAATTCTTGCCGTTGTGCTGTCCAGTATCGTTCTGATAGTTTCGTTCATGATTCAGAATTACTACGTTATGCGGAATCAGCAGCGAGCCTTAATCGAACGGGAAATGCAGGAATCTTCGCATGTGCAGGCTGCCGAAACGGAACGCGTTTTGGAAAATACGCCGCTAAGCACGCCGGAAACCGAACCGTCATTTCAAACGGCTTTAAGCGCGCCTGTACAGCCGTCTTCGGGAGCGGGGATGCAAACCGACGATACGGTTCTTCCCGAAACGATAACCGTAGAAACGGATTTGTATACCGCAGTTTTGACAAACGCAGGCGGCGACATGGTTTCCTTTAATTGGAAAGATCCAAGACATGGCACGGATGTCGATTTGATTCTTTCGGGCGACAATCCTGCGCGCGCTTTTGCAATTGCATTCGGCGACCATAACGCTGTGCCTGTTTCCGATTATTTTCATGTCAACAGAATCTCGGAATATGAAATTGAATTTTACCGGGATTTTCTTGCTCAGCCCGGCTCCAATGAAAGGTTTCGTTTGATAAAACGGTACGATTTTGTTCCGACAGAATATTTGTTCAGGCTTACTGTAACATTGGACGGCGGTTTTTCCGTGCAGGGATTCAATTTTGCAGGTAACGCCTATACATTGTCGTTCGGTCCGCAGATTGGTCCAAGATTTGTCAAACTTGACAACATTTACGATTACCGTCATTTGAGCATTTTTACAAACGGCAAACGCAAGGATGTAAAAGTGAACGAGATAATCGATCGTCCCGTGTCGTGGGCATCGATTTCCGGCAAGTACTTTGCATTTATTGCAAGACCTCTTGCGCCCGAATCCAAATTTGTTTTTACCAACAAGGAAGAACCGGGGATTACCCCAACTTCCAGACTTAACCTGATTCGTCCCGCCGTGAACAACATGTTTAAGATTGTAGACACCTATCAATTTTATCTTGGACCAAAAACGCTGGAGGCTCTTTCAAAATACAACAACGGCGACAACTCATTTAACATAAGGGAAGCGAACTTTAGCGAAATCGCAAGCTCGAAGGGCATCTGGGGAATTTTATCGCCTTTGGAAAGACTTTTAAAATGGCTGTTGATGATTTTTTACACGCTGGTTCCAAATTACGGCATTGCGATTATTCTGCTTGTTTTGCTGATAAAAATTCTTTTCTTCCCGTTAACCAAAAAGGGTTCGGAAGCGACTTTGCGAATGCAGGCTTTAACGCCCAAGATCAAGGAAATACAGGAAAAATACAAATCCGATCCGCAAAAACTCAGAATGGAAATGGGAAAATTTTATCAGCAGGAAGGTTATAATCCGATGTCCGGCTGTCTTCCGATGTTATTGCAGCTTCCGATCTTTATTGCGATGTATAATCTTTTTAACAACCATTTTGATCTTCGCGGCGCGGGATTCATTCCGGGATGGATACCGGATCTTTCCATACCGGAATTTATCGTAGAATTTAAAAACTTCAAGGTGCCGATTGTAGGGTGGACGGCTTTAAGGGCGCTGCCGTTTATTTATGTCGGTTCGCAGCTTGTCTACAGCAAGGTTACGCAAATGCCGGGGCAGCAATCGAATGCCCAAATGAAGATGATGATGTACATTTTGCCGATTGTGTTTTTCTTCATACTTTATGATGTGCCGTCCGGGCTTTTGATCTACTGGATTTTTTCCAACCTTCTTACGCTCGTTCAGCAGTTGATCATCAACAGGTATATTTTGATAAAGAAGGCGGCGGAAGCCGAAGCAAACGCCAATTCGGCGCAGAATACGCCTCCGCCGAAAATTGTGCCGCCCAAAAAGAAGAAAAAGAAATAGACGGCGGGCTGTCAACAGACTCGCCGGGTTTGCTGAAAGAAACCAATTACTTTATATAAGGAGAATAAAAAAAAATGGAATTTGAATTTGAAGGCCGTACCGAAAAAGAAGCGATAGACAGGGCGGCAGGTGAACTTGGTCTTGAAAAAGACGACTTTGATGTGGAGATTCTTGAAACCCAAAAAAGCGGACTATTCAAGAAAGGCTTGGTAAAAATTAAAGTTCATGTTGCAGATTTTGGATCCAGCAAGACAGGCAGTCCTTCCAAAGGAAACCGAAAGCCCGAATATGAATCCAAAATGGAAAGGGAACGGATTGGAGGCGCCGCAAGTCAGGCGGTTTTCGGCGAGCCTGCGCCTCAGAATGAATTTGAACAAAAGATGATAGATTTTTGTTCCGGCTTGATCGAACGCATGGGATATCCCGGCACAGTTTCGATATTGTTCCGCGAAAAGCACAAACTCGGAATGAAAATCGATTCGACGCATTCTTCGATTTTAATCGGCAAGAAAGGAAAGAATCTGGACGCATTGCAGTTATTGCTGAACATTTATGCGGGAAGGCTTGGCAAGGAAGAAACCCGCGTAATTTTGGATACCGAAAATTACCGCATACGCCGCGAAGAATCGCTCGTGCGCCTTGCCTACAATGTGGCGGAAAAAGTCCGCGAAAACAAGGGATCTGTTCTGCTTGAACCTATGAACCCGTTTGACAGATGGCTGATTCATACAACGCTAAACGATATTGGCGATGTTGAAACCAAAAGCGAAGGAGATGGTTTATATAAACAGGTGCGTGTTTTTTACCGGGGACTAAGATAAACTTGGCAAAAGGAATTACCAATGGGGAAGCGTGTCGTTTTATGCATTCTTGTTTTCGCGTTTGCGCTTGAAAGCGTTTTTTCGCTGCCGCTTGAGAGTGTTGTCGCGCCTTCATTGGCGGCGCAACTTCGTGAAAGCTCCGAACTGATAACAGAGACACAGTTAAGAAACCCCGTGCCGCGGTTGATTCCGCAGAATGCAGAACTGCGCAGTTTTATAAACGCGGCAAGGAGTACGCTCGCTCCGACAACGATGGTAGAAGCGCTCCATCTTTACAGGAAACCGGCTTCTTTTCACACTTCGCCCGACAACTGGAACGAAGCGCAGAAAATCGGCGTTTTTAACCAAATTACGGCAATCAGTTCGCTTGCGGGGATTCAATATTTCTCGTCCAGCAGGGGAACGATGCGCACTTTTTATGAAAGTTCTGCCGTAATTGACGCGCCGAACACAAGAAATGTATTGCCCGATCCTGTTTTTGCCCGCCCGCCCGAATCGTTGACATTGCATGCAAGGCAGAAAGACCTGACATTCGGCGAAAATATCTACCGTTACGACTATGTAAGCTCCGGGGATGTTGTCTATTTTACCCAGGAAAACGTGACGGCGTTAAATATCGGATTGATTCACGCAATTGGGAGAGGCAATTTAAAGTCGATAATCGCGATAATCGACTGCGGAGACTCGATTTTAATTTATGTCGTAAGCATGGCAAAAGCGTCTTCCGTGCCGGGTTTGGGAGACAGAATCGGTAACTCTTTCGGCAACCGGGCAAGGGCTGTACTGGACTGGCTGTCCGGCAGATTAAACAGCCGCGTATACAACTAGTCATCATTTTTTTTCTTCTTCTCTTGTAATTTGTTAAAATAAGTTATACTATTGAAGAAATTCGAAGAATTTGCCGATATTTACATGAAGGCATATTTTTTAAGGATGGTTTTGAATGAGGTTATTTACCAGATCAGATTTTGACGGTCTTGCTTGCGGCGCACTCTTATCCTACTTGGGATTAATTGATGAATGGAAATTTGTCCATCCAAAGGATATCCAGGATGGCTTGGTAGAAGCTACCGATAACGATATTTTGGCAAATATTCCCTATATAAAGGGCTGCAAACTTTGGTTTGACCATCACTCCAGCGAATCGGAACGTCTGGGAGAAGGCGCTTATTTTGAAGGCGTTTCCAAACCCGCTCCAAGCTGCGCAAGGGTGGTTTATGATTATTACGGCGGCGATGCCAAATTGGGCAAGTTCGCAGAAATGATTCATTTTGTGGATAAGGTCGACTCGGGCGATTTGTTGCCGGATGAGATTTTGGACCCAAGGGGCTGGGTTCTTTTGGGCTTTATTATGGATCCAAGAACCGGTCTTGGCCGTTTCCGCAATTTTACCATCAGCAATTACGATTTGATGACGATTCTTGCCAAAGCATGCGCCGAAAAATCTATTTATGAGATTTTAACAATGCCGGATGTAAAGGAACGACTCGATTTATACTATCAGCAGAAAGACATTTTTACAGAAATGGTCAAAACCCATGCAAAAATCCAAAATAATGTGGTCACAGTCGATCTTAGGGATGTTGATACCATTTATGCGGGAAACAGGTTCATTATTTACACCCTTTTCCCCGAGCAAAACATCTCTCTGTGGATTGTGGACGGCAGAAATAAATCCAACGTTGCGATTACGGTAGGTCATAGCATAGTAAACCGCACCTCTACAGTTGATGTCGGCTCCATGCTGCTCAAATACGGCGGCGGTGGTCACAAACAGGTAGGCACCTGCCAGGTATCCTACGACGAAGCCGGCAAAGTTATAGACGAGATAATGGCCAAAATAAAGGGATAGTTCCAAACAACCCATCTTGCTTTTTATTCTCAATATTGTATAATCTTTAGGTATGTCCGAAAAAGAGGCTATGATATTGCTGTCCAAGGTGCTGACTCAACCCGGAACGAAAGGCAATAATCAGCGTTATATTGATATCATCATACAAGAAGATATCCCTGTTTTATGTGTTAATAAAGGCGCGCAAAAAACAAGGCTTATGCCCTTTAAGGTCTTGTTTGACAACAACGAGAATTTTTGGCATAAGGCGGGAACGTGGGAATACTTCTTTACATCCGAGGGATATTCAAAGCTTAAAGACAAATTAACCGCCAGAACCGCGCCTGCAGTTATAAAGACAGAGGAAAAGAAAGAAGATGCCATCGAGGAAATGGAATCCGCCGAGGAATCCGCCGAGGTAGGCTTTGGAAAAGACTATAAAACATTTTCCGAGATGACCACCGAAGAAAAAATCGACTGCCTTAACAACGACAAGAAACGCCTAAACGATATTCTTGCCCAGAAAACAAAAGACGAAGCCGAAGTTACAGAGATTCTTGTAGATACGACAAAAGATGCCGCGCTAATCAACCATGCCGCTTTGGAAGAAGCGATAAAACTTGCCGACGACGAAGCAAAAAAACTTACCCAGGATCTTGTTGATTCCACAAACGAAATGGTCAAGTCCTCCGCGCAGCTTATATCCGAAAATGTTTTCAGCAACGAAATGATGAACTCGCTTGTGGAAAAATCGAACGGCACGATTATCCAGCACATGACGCGCGTATATCTTAACGGGCTTGCGTTCCTTTCCTATTATAACAATCTTGTTTCCACATCAAGCGCGATTCAAAAGCTGCGCATTAAATTTGCCTCCGAGTACAGAAAATTTTACCACGAGCTTCTTCCGCATTTAAGCATGGAAGACATTGTGCTGGAACGCGTATTCTACGGCGGCATGAGGGCAATCCCGACGGATTTGTTTTTTAAATGGGCGGTCGGCTTTTTGATTCACGATATCGGAAAAGCTAACGCTGTTGAATATCACGAAGGCGAAGCAAAGTACGATCGAAAAATCGTAATCGATCATGTCAAGCAGGGTTATAAATCGATCATGACAAAAACAAATTACCCGATGGAAGCCAGCTTGATTACAGGGTATCATCACGAGTACTACGGCGATGCCGACGGATACGGTTATTTTCGCGCGTATCTTTCACAGTATAAAAAGCAGAATCCCAACGCAACGCAGGATTACTGCATCACTTATGAACTTGAACCGATTTTGGACTATCAGGCGCTTGCGTATTTTCCGGCGAAGGTGCTGGAAATTATCGATATTTACGACAGCGTTACAGACCCGCACCGCGTCTACCGCAAAAGCATGACGCCGGATGAAGCCCTTGCCATGATGAAGGAAGAATTTGTAGTCAAGCACAAAAAAATCGACGCGATTCTTTTTGACATATTTGAAGCCTTTATCCGCGAAAAAGAAAAACAGAACAAGGGAAAAAGCGTGAAGATTGCCGCTTAAAAAAGCTTAGCTTATAAACTTTACTTGGCCAAGAAACCTAAATTTTCAATTTTGGCAAAAATGTTTTTTTAACAGCTCCAGATCCAATTCCGGGTAAACGGGGTGTTTTTCCATCAGCGTTTTAACCCGCGCGTGAACCTCGCTCTTCACTTTTTCGTCTATCTCATATTTTGCCTTGCTGTTTTTTGACGGGTCTTTCTTGTCTTTTGCCTGTTTTGTTCCTTTTATTACCATCGCGATTAATTCGCCAAGCTCTGCCATGTCTTTTTCGCCCATGCC
>Ga0209755_10001887_pt1 | contig 30559 bp, 15 predicted proteins | sample TergutCo191P1_FD_187301 | JGI IMG/M metagenome (GOLD analysis project Ga0209755, IMG submission 187301) | Cornitermes sp. P1 segment gut microbial communities from Petit-Saut dam, French Guiana - Co191P1 (SPAdes) (version 2) | ecosystem: Host-associated > Arthropoda: Insects > Digestive system...
ATCGGTAATTGTGAATAGACCAAATTTCACCATTGCCGCGGATACATCATCGTTTAATCATGCCGGCGGCACTAGCACAATCACTGTTACAGGGAACGACCTTGTTCCTGCCAACATGAGAATTGCTCGGTTTACAAGTACACTCCTTCCACCCAACGCTACGCCACAGGCTATACAAACTCCAACAGGGTCTGCTACAAGCGTAAGCACAGAATTTACTTTCCCTGTTAACGCCTCGAATTCAAATGTTACTCATACTATCCGAGTTTCGTTCGATGCGGGAAACACATGGCAAAGTGCTACTAGTACATCGGTAATTGTGAATAGACCAAATTTCACCATTGCCGCGGATACATCATCGTTTAATCATGCCGGCGGCACTAGCACAATCACTGTTACAGGGAACGACCTTGTTCCTGCCAACATGAGAATTGCTGCATTCTTGCATGGTTCTGGACCATTCTATTCGCAAGCACCAAGCGGTACAGACTCTAGTGTGAGTACCGATATCACATTTCCACAAAATACAAGTGGACCAGCCCGGACATATCAAATAAGAGCTTCTTTTGATAACGGAATAACTTGGTCTACTACCCCCACAACATCAGTGACTGTGAATGGAACCGGCCCAGCAAATATGACTGCAAATCCTTGGACAGTAAATCATGGGGGCGGTGTTAGCACAATTTCAGTATCGGGAAACGACCTAGTTCCCGAAAACATTAGAGTTGCCGCTTTTCTCGGCGGAATGGGCTCTCCTTTATTCACACAAACCCCAACCGGCTCCGATACCAATGTTACTGCAGAACTTACATTCCCGGAAAATACTGGTCGTACACACAATATGTATGTCGTAAGAGTATCCACCGATGACGGAGTTACTTGGATGAACTCGCCCTCTGCAACTGTTATGGTGAATGCGCCAATTGCGCTTAGTCTGTCTGCATCCCAAGTAGTAGGTCATCCCGGCAGATATGTTGATATTGATGTAAACATAGATGTGAATACAGGGCTGACTTTGGCTGGCTTGAGCGTTGGATTTAATTCAAGTGTCTTGGAATTTGCCGGTCATACAGCAGGGAACGTGATGTTGCTTCCGCCGCCGCACAACTTCGATGTCAATCCATTTTCATTAAATTTTGAATTAGCTGAACCATTTGGCGTAACTACCGCAACTGGGAATCTTGTCACATTAAGATTTAGGGTTCTTGATGATGCAAGAGAAGGGTTTTTCCCCATTACGCTGAATGTACTCAGTGCTGCTGTGGCAGAAGGAAATAATTTTGTGCCTATTCAGACAGAGGCAATAAATGGTGCAGTAACAGTCAGCCATACCATGCTGGGCGACCTCAATGGGGATTGGCAGGTAAATGTAGTGGATGTAGGGTTGCTTAGGGCGCATCTAGTTCAACTGCCTGTTGATGTTAACACATTAGCCGCAGATGTTAATCTTGATGGTCGTGTCGATATCATGGATTTAGGGTTGCTTCGCGCATATCTTGTGAGGCTTATCCCGTCACTTCCGCCACCTGCTGTTGGATATGTAACACCTTTTGCAATAAGTGAAATTACGCCATTTGCTGCTTCCGGCGGTAGTGCAAAGTTTTCGGCATCGAATGTCAGTGGTAGCTCGGGAGATTATGTGGATGTTGTCATAAGTCTTGACGAAAACGATGGGTTGACCCTAGCCAGTTTAACTATGGGATTCGATGATGAGGTCTTAGCTTTCGTAAGTCATGCAATTCATGATGTTATGACATTTCCTCCACCGCATAACTTTGACATCAATCCATTCACGCTAAATTTTGAGCTGCAAGATATTTTTGGAGTTACGACCGCCACTGGAAACCTTGCGACAATACGGTTTAGGGTGCTTGATAGCGCATCTTTGGGAATGTCCCCCATAACTCTAAGCGTAAATGCCGCAGCTGTAGCAGAGGGTTTTTCATTTGCGCCTGTGCAGGCAGAAGCAATGAATGGGTCTGTCAATATTGCTGGAGGTCAAGCAACAATTCCACCAACAATAACATCCTTTGCTGCACCAAGTGGTACAGTTGGAGTGACTTATGGAATCGGCGGCTCAGGCTTCCAATTTGGAGCTACGGGTACTCCCGCGCCCACATGGACGCACACAGGCACACTGCCACCAGGGTTATCTTTAAGTCCTCAAGGTAGGCTAATCGGAACGCCAACGACAGCTGGTACTTTCAATTTCACGATTACTGCAAGTAATGGTGTTGCACCCAATGCCTCTCGGCAAATAACTGTTAATATAACCCCATTTCCAATTGTAACAGATTCAACGCTCTCTTTATCTACTGCATTTGCACTTCAAGGGGACACGGCAACTGTCCAACTTCGAATAGATAATAATCCGGGGTTTGCGGCGATGTTAATGAGACTCACGTTCTCTGAACATTTAACGCTTACAGGCTATGAAGTAGGTCGTGCGGGTTTATCTGCCGATATGCTTGATGATTTATATGACGGCTTTGTAAGTCCCGGACTCGGCAGTGCTGATTCGTTCATCGGATGGGCAGGGAGAGACACGGATATTTCCATAAATGGAGTGTTGTTGACTCTGACTTTTACTATTAATTCAGGTACACCGATGAATGCGATTCTGCCGATAAATCTTGTCTTTGAGAGCTACGTTTATGGATATGAAGTTCCTACAAATGCGGCAGGAAATGAAGTTGAAATCGGAATTATCGCAGGCGAAGTTAGAGTACAGTCATCATCCTTCGGCGATTCCAACAGAGATGGACGAGTAACCTCTGCCGATGCTACGGTGCTTGCACGATATTTAGCAGGACACAATATCACCATTGATAGGCGCGCTGTTGACTTAAATGGTGATGGTGAAGTAGATGGTGCAGACCTTATTCTGCTTGTGAGGTGGCTGGTAGGGCATGGCGCACCACCCGTATTAAGTTAAGGATTAATAACATCCAATACCCCGTTAAATCAGCGAGGGTATTGGATGTTGATTTTTGAGGAGGTCAATGTATGGATAATAAAAAATCCGTTACACACCAACCACGGTACAGGATTTTGATGTATATACTATGCATAATGATTCTGCTTTTATCATTAAATTCGTTAAGTATATTTGCTAATGAAACCGCCAGTATAACTGTTGGGCGTATGTCTGCTGAACCCGGTCAGCGCGTTACTATTCCTGTTACACTTGAATCAAATCCGGGAATTGCGTTTATTCGTGTGAATGTCGAATACGATGCAACGAGGTTACGCATCGACAGTGTTGATTCTGTCACACGAGGGACAGCATTAAGTCGGCTTACATTTACGGGTGTTGATGCAAGTACCTACAGACATAATCCTTTTGTCATTGTGCGGCACGGAACAGCAAATGATACTTCTACGGGCATATTGGTGAATATCGAATTTACCGTCTTGGAAACAGCACCCGCAGGGGACGCTGTTGTATCTGTAATTGTTGGCGATAGAGAGGCATTCAACCGCGATACGGTTCCTGTTTCCGTTGCTGTTATACAAGGGGGTATATCCGTTTTGGGGGAAGAACCCGCTATAAATGTTCAACCAACACCATCTCCCACTCCTGTGCCAACACCAACCCCGGATGCTACGCCAAGTCCAAGCCCGACACCCGAAACTACACCACCCCCACCGCCTGAAAGTCTACCCCTACCATCGCCTTCCCCTGAACCCAACGCCACGCCCCCAAGTCCATCAACCCCTGCGACGCCCGTATCGCCGGCACATCGCATACCGACAGATTGGCAAGTAATTACTCCGCGAACGGTTTATGTTCCAGCTTTGCCGCTCGCTATTCAGGATGTAGCTGAAGATAATTTTGTATTCACAGCAGAAATATCCGAATCAAATTACAATGAGTCTGTTCGAGTGTTGATGTCTGTACCTTACGAACGAGCGGAAGATGTAATGCTTGAATCAATTGTTGCGTATCATGTTGATGCATACGGAGCGACACAACTCATAATTTCAAGTCTGTATGACGAAGCACAATCTATAATACGATTGATTGGCTATACCGGCGAATTATACATGGTTACTTCTAATCATTTTAGTTTCGCCGATGTGCCTACAGAACAGTGGTATTACAGAGCAGTGACTTTTGTAGCGGCAAGAGAACTTTTTTCGGGCATAGGGAACAATCTATTCGCTCCATCATCCACAATGACGAGAGGTATGTTTGTCACTGTGCTTTCACGACTTGATGGCGCGGATGTTTCGCAGTTTGACGAGTCCCCTTTTTTTGATGTTGATATAAATAATTGGTATGGACAAGCAATTGCGTGGGCTGCAATGGATGGTATTTTGGATGGGGGGATTCTGCCAGTCGATTCACATGATACATTCCAGCCATACGCATATATTACCCGTGAAGATATGGCTGTCATATTTGCTAATTACCTTTCAACGAGGGATTTCCCCTTGGTTGAATTAGACGTACCGCTGTTCTACGACCTCGACCATGCCAGTCCGTGGGCGCGAGATGCGATACAATCAATGAGAACACACTCTATAATATCCGGCGTAGGCGGAAATCTTTATAATCCGCAAGGAGAAGCAACACGGGCAGAGGTTGCTCAGATATTCACAAACCTTGTAAGAGCCATTGTTGGGCTAAGTTAAGATAAACGGAGGACACCCATGCAACGAAAACATATAGCAAAACGAGTAGTATTGGTTTTAGCTGTTACATTTACAATGTCCGTAGTAGCTCTTGCCGCTGTATATAATTTCCAACAAACAACCGCTACGGCATTAAATGGCAGAATAAGCGCAAGCATTTCAACAAGTCATTATACTGATGCTTTACGAAATGAACTCGCATACCTCATTGGGTATGCAGAGAGGTTAATTGGTGATACTTGCGAGTCCCTAGATGGTAGTGATATACCACACACTCGTTATTGGGCATCACCGACAGCCCATGACCTCTTTCAATCCGCAATAGACTCTGCAAGAGATACTTTCGCAAGTACGAGACATCTCTTTCCCGGCGATACACTTACATCAACTATAAGAATAGATGACAATACGGGGTTCGCAGGTATGTTGTTACGCATACGGATTCCCGAAGGGCTAGAGCTCATAAATGTCCAAGTATACGACCATATGGATATTGAGTACGGGCTTGAACTTCCATCGTGCGCCAATGACATATTACCAACTGCATCCACGCCTCTGCGCGAGGACGTGTTTCTAGGTTGGGTAGGACGTTCATACAATTTCTATGGTAACGGTTCACTATTTACACTTACATTTCGTGTGACTTCAGATGCCACCGCAGGGCAAACAGTACCAATAATGATTGCCTTTGCAAATGGAACGCCTGCTTATGAACTTCCTACAGATGAAAATGACCGTGAATTACAAATGAGTATTCAAGGTAGATTGCTGGATTTAGGTGCAAGCGCAGAGATTGGCAGGGTAGCATTCGGACATTTCGCACAAGGGCTTTCGATAAACGTAGCACCAAATAGCAGGACAATCATAAATCGTGTTGGCGAGTCGGTAGATTTTAATTTCACAGTGACCGGTATGCCCCCAAATCAATATTTCTGCATTTCGCATCCAATTTGTCTTTTGGGTTCATATTGCCTAGCGTATTTCGATAAAGGTCAAGATGCGGGCATAACCATTGATGGATTTCCTGAATTTTTAGCTGTTTCCGGATATATAAGAACAAATGCAAATGGTGCAGGAGCGAATGTGTTCACTGTAGAAATTGTTGACGCTGATACAAGTGTGGCACTTGAATTCGAGTTTGGCGGAGTAATATTTTCTTCAAACTAGACAATGCCGCCATAATAGTGAATTACACTATAACTTTCTATCAATAGTGCTGTTGGATATCGATGCGATTTCTGCTTCAGTTGAATTCTCCGTGGGTTCATGGAGATATCTTTTGTGCCACAAATTATACATGAATGGAAGAAACACGGAGGGGATTATGGACACAAAAAAGTGTAAATTCGCTTTAGCTTTGGTGAGCATGACATTGATTCTAATATTTGGCTCAACCCCTTTAGTCTTTGCGGAGCAGCAGAACTATGCAGAGCAAATTCGTGTAACTCTTAATGGTCATCCGCTGTCTTTCGATGTTCCACCGTTAATCGTAAACAATAGAACAATGGTGCCTTTTAGGGCAATTTTTGAAGCCTTTGGAGCAGAAGTATCTTGGAACGAGCATCTACGTCAAGTCACTGCCGTTTATCACGCTAACTTTATGTCTACACACATCTCTTTAACAATAGACAAATATGCCGCTTATGCAAACGGCACACAACATTTACTGGATTCACCGCCAATTATTGTATCAAGCAGAACATTAGTGCCGCTTCGCTTTATTTCAGAATCATTCGGGGCTGATGTAGAATGGGACGGAATTGCGAGAGCTGTCCATATCACAATGAATTTCGCAGAGCAAATGCGTGATGCTGACGGTGGCGGGGGCGTTATTTATTTTGAGCAAGAAGAGTTGGAGGAATTATTTCAAGCTGGACAATGGCATCAGTATCATCGAAACGTGCTTATCGGAGGAGTATACTTCGATAGAAGGGGCTTTGCTATTTCAGAGACAAGTTACAGAGAAAAAATTGCGATTCGTGACCGCGCGCTAGAAGAAGTCATCACACCCGGCATGAGCGAATTTGATATGATTATAGCTGTTCATAGGTGGCTCGTTGAGAATGTTTCCTACAATAGAGATGTTTGGAGTTGGGAGAGGTTTGAGCGAACGGGTAGCCCGTGGAATCGTGATTGGGTGCCTGTAAGGTATTCAAGTGAACACCAATTGGCGTGGTCAGCTTTTGTATTGGGAACTACTGTTTGTGCAGGCTATGCAGAGGCTCTTATCTATTTGCTGGAACCATTAGGAATTGAAAGCCTGTATATTTTAGGACCCATGAATAACATAACCGAAACTTGGCACGCTTGGAATTTGGTTCGGCTAGGTGGCAATTGGTATCACATTGACCCGACATGGAATCGCGGCTATACGGGTGCAAATCGTACTCCCGAAGTACATTATCGCTGGTTTATGCTTTCTGATGCCACAATGCGGCAAATGTGTACTAGGACTTGGGATACAAATGAGTTCCCCTCAGCCGTGCGCGATTTCCCATTTTCGTTTAACATATCGGCATCCCTTAGCAATCCACAGGCCGGGAATGTTATCGTTCGTAGCTTTGACAGAGCCGGAAATAGTGTTGCAAACCCTTCGACCTTACGCCCCGGTTCAAGGGTAACACTACAAGTTGACCGTATAAATCAAGGCTTTGAATTTAGCCATTGGGAAGTTGTTTCGGGAGAAATTAGCTTGCAATATCCGCAATCATCTTGGACAAATTTTATGATGCCAACAAGCAATGTTTCACTTCGGGCGGTTTTTAGAGAAATTCAAACATTTACTGTAACAACAAGCAGTAGCAACCCTCAAGCCGGATTTGCACAGGCATCGCAAACAACAAATTTACGCGGGGCAGAGTGGGTAAATCTCACCGCGAACCCAAACCACGGTTTCGAATTTAGTCACTGGGAAGTTCTTTCCGGCAATGTCCAACTTCAAAATGCAACTTTGCAGTCAACTCAGTTTCAAATGCCCACAGGCAATGTATCTGTACGAGCCGTATTTAGAGAAACTCAAACATTTTCTGTAATTGTAGACAGTAACAATTCGCAAGCCGGACTTGCGGAAGCATCTCAAACAACGAATTTATCAGGAACGGGTTGGGAGCAAGTAATCCTTACCGCACACCCAAACCACGGCTTTGAATTTAGCCATTGGGAAATCATTTCGGGCGGAATCAGTTTGCATGACCCGCAGTCCACATGGGCCGACTTTGTTATGCCTGCAAGCAATGTTTCTGTACGTGCTATTTTTAATGAAATTCAAACATTTACTGTAACGGTAACCACCAACAACCCTCAAGCCGGGTTTACGGAAGCGTCGCAAACAACAGATTTGCTCGGAACAGGCTGGGAGTGGATACATCTTAACGCACACCCAAACCAAGGCTTTGAGTTTAGCCATTGGGAGGTTGTCTCGGGCGGAATTAGTCTGCAAGACCCATACTCCGAATGGTCGCAATTTGAAATGCCTGCAAGCAACGTATCAATAAGGGCGATTTTTCGAGAAATCCCAACATTCACAGTAACCGTAAGCGTTAATAACCAACAATTTGGGGTTGCTGAAGCATCGCAAACAACAGATTTACTTGGAACAGGCTGGGAATTGATAACTCTTAGCGCAGACCCAAATCACGGTTTTGAATTCAGCCATTGGGAAGTTCTATCGGGTGGGATTAATTTGCACGATCCATATTCTTCATGGACGCAATTTGAAATGCCTGCACAAAACGTATCAGTAAGGGCAATTTTCAGAGAAATTCAAACATTTACCGTAACAGTGACGGTCAACAACTCACAATTCGGTTTTGCGGAAGCGTCGCAAACATCAGATTTGCTTGGTACAGGATGGGAATGGATAACTCTTAACGCACATCCAAACCACGGGTTTGAGTTTAGTCATTGGGAAGTTGTTTCGGGAGGAATTAGCTTACACAATTCGCATTCCTCATGGACGCAATTTCAAATGCCTGCAAGCAATGTGTCTGTACGGGCTGTTTTCATTCAAATGCAGGGCTTCTATTAACACAACTTCACGGTGAGAAGAGAAAACAGGAACAATTTTCACGAAATCTCATCTATCACATATCTTCAACTAAACTATCCCGCTATGTCTTGCTAACATTTCCTGAACATCGTCATCCATGCTTGCCCCTGAAAAATCGCATCCGTTTACAACCAAGCCGGGAACATAATACTTGTGGTGTATATGTTCGCCGGTTTCCATGTTGTACGAATATAGCTTTTCAGATGCCAACCAGTAATAAATCACACCGTCTATACCTATTTCTGCGCCTGAAATATCGCTTTCGCACACGGCAATATTTTCAAGCGAGACCTGCCCCACGTTCACGAAGCCGTCATCGGCGAGGTTGTATAAAACTATGTGACCGTGGGCAATGGCGACCACGGCATTATATTTTTCTGACACACAGAGAATCTGCGCGACAGGAAAATTTTCCGAAGATATCCCATCTTCTGTGTGGGTATCGGCATCTCCGGACTCCAGTTGCGCAAGCACTGCCGGCAAATCGCCCATCACATAATTGATTTTGTGTGGATTTAGCGTAACCGCAATTTTTCCGCATGGAACACCATCACAATCAAATTTTTGCTTTTTTACCGTAAGTGCCGCCAAAACGTCCTCATCGGCGCGAAGGAATAAGCCGGAATTTATAAAACTCGTTTTGCCATGTTGCGCCCTTTCCTCGAAAGAATCGGGGTGCTTGTACACCTCGTTTCGGAAAACGGACAATTTTTCAAGTATTGCATTGCTTACATACGGTAATTGATACCATGATTCAAGTTTATAAGAGTTCGCGGAATCTTTTTTCATTTCAAAAATATGCGGCAATTTTCGTTCCGATGTTTCCGCTATTCCGGCAATTCCGATAAATTCAACAATTATCCCAACAGTATCCTCATCGGCATCGCAAAACGCATCCTGTATCACTTCGTTATCTTTTGCCAAGTAAACGACGGAAGAATCAAGGGTATATAAATCAATCTCTATTACCTTTTTTTCAAACACACAAAATAAGCGTTTTTCATCCGTTGAAGTGAACAGGAATTTTATCCGGCGTTCTTCTGTGAGGTCAAAATACGCATGGCGATATTTCCCCGTAGTTAGGTCATAACAGCGAATATACTCGTAAAAATAATTTACATATAAAAATATCATGCAGTCATGTACCGCGCTGTATAATGCCAAGCCGGAACGGGCATCAGGCTCTGTGTAGCATAATGCGTCCAGTAAATTGCCGACGTTTTTGTCAATCACCCATAAACTGTCGTTATCAAAAGTTACAATCAATTCATCAGAATTAGGCTTTGTATAAACGCCTGTAAGCGTTCTGCGGCTGTGCCTGTACTTCAACAGAACATCATCGGTCACAAGATTCCATTCGTAGGTATTCAAATATTCATCAAACAGCAAAAGCCTGTCTTTACTGTGAATGCCGGGGATTTGATAAGTTAAATCGCCGTAGCTGTATGTCCTTTCCACCTTGCGCTTTCTTATGTTGTATGCCACGCACATATCGGAATCCATAAGCAACAACGTATTTCCTGCGAAAGACATATGATTGGGTTCGGTGTATTTACAGGGTAGCCCAGTTACCTTTTTAGTTTTCAACGATAACCGTTTCAATTTTTTATTAGCTTCAAAGACCATGTTTGCTAAATTTTTGTCAAAGCAAAAAACAGGGCTATACGAAGATTCAATTTCCCAATCTTCCTCGGTGTTAATAAACGTAGAATATTCGTAAAGAATTTCCAACGATTCGGTTTTGATATTGAAAAGTGCTATTTTGTAGACAACTTCCTCTGTGGAGCTTTCAGATTCTGCGGAGCGGTTCTGTACGCCGTCAACTTTGCAATAAAGAAGCACATCGTCCTCGCCAATCATGGTCGCATGGATTACATACTCCGCAAATTTGAGTTTGGCATTGAAAATCGGGGCAACGATATCACGCTCGTATACATATAAATGATTGCGGTCAAAAACTGCGATGCGGTAATAACCGTAGTCGGAATAACTCATTGAGCCTATCTCATGGTGTTTCATAACGGTTTCATAAAGGATTGGCGGCATTTCGTCAATCCAGCTATATTCTTGCAAAAAGCAAATCAGTTTGTCTGAATCATCGTCTGCGGCATATCCGCAAGTAAGAAACGCGCTGTCATCCGGGGCTTGCACTACGAGGTTTGCTTCAAAATAAGTAGCTTCCGACAATTCGTTATTTGTAATTTTTATTGTCTTTAGGCAACGGCCGGTGTCGGTTTCCCACATTTTCACCGTGTTATCCGTTGAATTGGTAAACAGAAACTCACCCATATCTGAATATGTGAATTCCAAAATCTCGCCAAGGTGTCCTTCCATTTCAAAGGTGCTTGCGGAGATTTCCGTGTCCGTGAAAATTGCAGACAATCTGCCTTCGTCCCTGCCCATAGAGCAATTAATCCCATGAAATCTGCACTCGCTCAAATCAAGACCTGAAAAATCAATTCCTGCCAAGTTGCGGCGTACATCCTTAAACGTGGCTACGATGTTCACCATACCCCTGAACGTAGGCTCATCGGTATTCACGAAAATATCCATAACTGTTTTCAACAAGGTTTGCTCGGCAAACAATACAGGGGCAGCCGCCCACTTGTCCGAACCGGTGAGAATGGGCGTGTTTCTATGTTCCCCCAATATTTCGCCAATGAAGGTTCTCTTGCTCTCGCTCCAAAGACTGCCCCAAAGCAAGGTCAGCGAGTTATACGCCCCCATTAGCATTTTTGATTCTCCATCGGTTAAGTACGCTCTATAATATGCCGCCGCCATCTTCATATATTGAATTTCATGCAATCCCGCAAAGTAGTCACGCACATGGTGGTGAATGAAATTATAGCGACCCTCCTTGTCGCGATACATGACTCCCATAGTATTCACAATGAATTCCAGTATCGTATCTTCCCCCGACGATGCAACCGATTTCCGTATTGCGTTCATCGTTTGCAGTTCCTTTTCGTATTCGGGGAACACGGTTACAGCTTTGTTCCAAAACGTAACTTCATAATCAGATATTGTTTTCGTTGACAGAAATTTTTTAATTTCACACAGAATGTCATCCCGGTTCAAGAAAAAGAGTTCTTCGTATTCCATAGAAAAGCCGATATACGGTAGCACAAAATCAATTATGAATTGTGCCTGCGTTTTATCAAAAGAGGATGGATTCAGAGTTCTTTCGAGTACACCTTTTTCAAAATAAATGCCTTGGGACTTGTTAAAAAAACCGTTTAGAATTTCCCCTCTTGTCAGTGGCACTCTTTCGATATTCTTTTCGATTGCGGTAAACATACACAAAAAAAGCGGAACGCGCAGGCAATCCATCAGCTTCCTTGATGCGACAATGCTGTTTATGCTTTTTTCAGAATATTTGTTATTTTGAAGATGCTCGATGATTTCTTTGTTTTTTACGCCTGTAAGCTCAATATTTTTTACATTGCCGGAAAAAAACGCAAGTTCGCTTTTTCGGCTTGCGGTAACGACCCGCACGTTGGGGTATTCCATTAGTGCTTTGATTTCGATGTTTAACAGTTCACGGATTGTCGATTGTTCGCCTTTTGCGAATCCTCTGCTGACCTCGTTTATACCATCAAGAAGCAACAAATATTCGGACGCGCCGTTTTTTCGTGGCTTCCTGAATTCGTTTTCGATGCCAATTAACGCTTGGGGAGGAACATCTTCCATTGGATACAATCCACTTTGGGCGGCTATGTATCTTGTTATAAAATCTGATTTTTGACGGCTTCTCGAAAACCATTCCCCAATTTGCGGAGGGCAACGGTTCAATTCTACAAAAATAGGCGTTACGCTTTGCTCACTTTCGGGCGAATCATGAAGCCGCTCCATAGTTTTCAGAAGGAATGTAGTTTTCCCGATACCCCCTTCACCGATTAATGCGATGTGATGGTCGGCATATTTTTCGAAGAGGTGTTCTAATGGGCTGTCGGTATCTTCATCGGTTTTTGCATAGCCCACCATATCGGTTATTACATACCCGTAAGGCAATAAGTTTGAAAGAATATTTAAGTTGGCAAAGCGGCTACCCGGACGGCGTGATTCTTGGTAGTCGTTTTTGCTTGCGTTGTGAATGCACTCTTTAGTAATGACACCCATTAATACATCGCACGTCGATAGCTCAGTGCTTGGTTTTATTGGATTTTCCGTTTTTCTTTTTCCTGCGGCATCATCCAAATATCCCATGAATTTTTCGTATATCCACTCAAAAAGCGCGTCCTCGTTTATGTCTGCACCTAAGCCAAACGATACTTTCATATGGTCAACGGAGTCAGAGATTGGTGTGTCGAGAAATTCAACAAAACGGCACTTGTCGAGGTTGTTCAATACTTTTCGTGCGATTGTCCTTGTTATAGAGCCTTTGCTGTGGATTTTACCGTAGTTCGAGTCATCTTCGGGTAATGTTTCTTCTGTTCCCGGAATCATGGCGTTTCTAAATAATGAGCGCGTAAAATCTGCCGCCGTGTCTTTTTCGCCACGGTAGTATTTTTCAAGATTTATCAAAAAGGCGGCAAACTCCATATTGATTCATTCCTTGAGTAGCATTTTGGGAAATTTCCGAAACTGTCCGAAACATTCCGTGACGGCATTTCATCACCTTGGTATTTTAAGCGCAACAAACAGCTTGGCAATCCAAGTATATGTGATTTTTTGGGGTATTTCAATTTGATTCACAAACTTCATGAAATTCATCGCGCTATTTGCTGTCGAGAGACTGAGAAAAGTTTTTTGCATACTGCACGTCTTGTCGAACAAAGGAAAGATTTTCAAACGACACGCATATTATTAAATAGGACAACCTTTACAATTTTATTATCACGCGAGGAGGTTTTGCTTAGTTTAACAAGCCAGTATTTACTACACTTGCTTCAAAAAAGTTTCAAATTCATTTTCGATTGACGAAGCCAATTCCAGTAGTCATAGCGCGCAAAGTGGCTATGGATTAGGCGTAGGAGGCCGATAGTGAAGCGATTAGCGGGATAGCGATAAGCTACGCCCCGCAAGTGCTTTACTGCGGCTTTTTTCATGCTCTAAAGCGCGTTCGCTTCACTCCCGTGTGAAACGAACGCGCTTTTTGTTTGCCGCTAAGGGGGGAGACAAGCATGACGAATTATCCACGCATATATAACGCTCGCGCACCACCTATTTCATTCGGTTTTGACCTTGTTCCAAAAAACCGAATGAAAGGGCGTGCAGGCCATGTTTGCCTATAAAACCAGCACCGACTGGACACGCAATCAAAACCACGAGGGCATCATTTATCACGATGCATTCGGAAATATCACCGATGTAACGCTTGAGCAGTTTCTTGCTGCTGACAGCGAGAACACGGTGGAAATGTTTCATGCAATCAAAAAAATGTCGGATGGCATTTTCGAAGAAGAGGATGCGGATGAGCGAAGGCGTTCAAAAAAAGAACTTCCTTTGTATGAATGGGCAACGGAATATGCCACAGAATCGTTGGAGGAGCAACTCGTAGAGCGTACTGCACATGAAGCGCGTAAAACGTATTTGCGCCGTCGCGCAGAACTGCAATCACTTCTGCCGGAGGCAATGGCGACGCTTTCGGAGAACCAACGTAATCGTTTACTCATGCACAAGGTCGAAGGCTTGACCACGCGGGAAATTGCAAAGCGTGAATGCGTTGCGCAATCAGCAATAGTACAAAGCATCACCGGCGCAGAAAAAAAGATTCAAAAATTTTTGCGCAAGAGAGGGTTCATCTCCTAACACCCGCGAGGCGGCTTGTTAGGCGCATTTTAACTTCATAGCGAAAGAAAAAGAAGCCTGCAGAGAAAAACTTTTTTCTGCGGGCTTTCTAAAAACACCTTATCACACGGGGGATTAGTGAGAAGAACTTTTTCTCCCCCTGCACCTTGAAAAACACCGACTTTTCGAAGCGGTTATATACGACCCACCGGGTACGTTACCGCATAACGCCGCGCGCGAGGATTGCCTTGATTTTATCAAGAGCAGGAGCGCCCGCGCTTTCGCTTCCAAATGCCTTGGCTGTCTTGCGAGACGGCTGAGGCTACGGAGCGGGAGTCCGGCAGACAAAAGGCGTACAGCGATAATGATACTTCCCTGACCCTAACTGGATAAAAGGGCCCGCGATGTAGGAGCAGCGGGGGATGTCCCTCTGTGTTTGAAAAAGAATACAGCCGGACTCCATGCGAGGCGAAAGCCAAGGCTCGGTGATGTCAAATGCGAAAAACAATAGCACATGCTCACCAAGATTTGTTTAAACAGGATTTAGAGATAACAATCTCAAAAGCAAAACATGAAATAGGAAACAATTCAACCTTCAACAAATGTTTTAGATTGTATTCAAGTAAAAGGGAAGAAATTATTATTAGATTAGATAACACCATCATATATTCAAAGCCAAATATTGATATACATGGACATCCTCAATTGCTTACAGATTCTAGTTTTGAAGTCTTTAGTGTGCAATCTGAAAGAGGAAAGGAGTGTCTTGAGAAATTTATTAAAGTATGGGACACTGCAATAGAAATGAAATAATTAACTGCAAGATGGACGCAAAAAGAACAAAAATCCTCTCAAGTTGCGGAGAGGTTGGATTGTAAAAAGGTTGGATTGTAAAAAGGTTGGATTGTAAACTGTATAGAATATATTTTTCTCAACTTGAAGCTTTCATTAATCTACCACAAGTGCTTTCGATGTCTCTCGTTTCTAGGATATACTTTCCAAATTGGACATGAGACAGTTGTCTTTCTATAAGGAACTATAAGGAACTCTTATATATATTTTGAATTATACTGTCCTTTTGGTAAGCTGGATCGTTTTTGATATTTTTTTCAACATTTTCAACTAGCACATTTATATCAGATTGTGTTATCCCTAAATCACTTAAACTATAATGCAGTTTTAAATCGTAAAATAAACTTCTAAATGAATTCAGTACATCCTGTTTATTAAAGCAATCGACTTCACTAATGAGCGTACCAATACAATTCCATTTTTGAGGAGAGAATTCATATCCGTGGTCAATCCAAGCAAGGTAAATTGATATTAAGCCAGCGGCGTGTGATGTATCTGTAAGTGCCCCAATCGGATACTGCATACGATGAGGCAAAACGGATCCCACATTACCAAGATTAATGCCCATCAACATAGACGAATAGCTTATTTGTTCACGCGCATGGTTATCAAATAAGTTTGTTGATAATACCCTTAGTGCTTTTTGTGCGTTTTTTATTGCGTATTCTGATAACATTTCGCTAAAGGGGGTTGCCGCCTTAGACACATAGCTTTCAACAGCATGAGCAACCATATCAAATCCCGTTTCCATAGTAATTTTATAAGGTACGCTCATAGTAAAAGATGGGTCAACGATAGCTACACGAGGATATACATATGAACCGCGAATTGCTGTCTTTTTCTTGCGTTTGGTACAAGTAATAATTGCGCCTTGGCTAAGTTCACTGCCTGTTCCTGCTGTTGTGGGTATTAAAATTAAAGGCAGAGATGACGTTGGTAGCTTCCTATCAAATAAAAAGGAATCTAATTTCTCCTTAGTTTCCAAACCAACAGCAACTGCCTTAGCTGCATCCATCGCGCTCCCGCCGCCAAAACCGATGACGCATGAAACATTTTCGCGCCGTGCATACTCTATACACTCTTCGATTTCATGGAGTTTGGGATTAGCACTAACTTGGTTGAACTCAACAATCTTGCGTAATTTGCTAGCCGCAATCCCTTCTTTGAGTTTGTCTATATATCCCAAATATTCCAATGTTTTACTGCTTGTCACAATCAACAAAACGCCAGTCAACAACTCGTTTTCTTTTTTCAAAGCTTCTTTGATAATATTAGTTCCAAAATAAATCCGTGTAGGTATAGATAAATCGAATGAACGCAACAGATCCTTTCTCCCTTATAATTTCTCGATCTTTGTGTCTTGTTTCTCTAAAACATTTTTTATCAAATGCATCCGCTGTTCAGCGAACAAATTCTTTGTAACAGCGTATAAATTTTTATATAATTTGAATACTTCTAAATATTTTTCATGATTTTTTTTATTAGGATAAGCAATCATTCTTATTGATACGAAGCACTCTACAGCTTTTGTCCAACTTGGAATTATTTTCTGCCCAGTCAAAACAAGCATAGCAGCGCCAATGGCTGTAGTTTCATGGTCTGAAAGCACCAATATCTTACGGTTTGTAATATCGGCTTTTATTTGAGAGACCAAATCAATACGAGATAGTCCGCCTGAAAAACGAATGTCACTAATATTTACACCGATTTTTTCGACAGAGCGCATCATATCAAGTGCGATAAAACCTGTGCTTTCCAATACGGCGCGAGTCATTTCACGCCGAGTATGAAATCGTTCCAAACCCCAAAATGCACTGCGAACATTTGAATCCCATACAGGCATTCTCTCACCAAGCAAATAAGGTAGAAAAATTAGTCCGCCCGCTCCCAATGAAGACCCGAGTGCATCTTTTTCTATCATTTCATACGAATATGGCTCGTTGTAATTATAAAATTGCCTTACCCACTCAATCAATCCGCCCCCCATATTATTCGATCCGCCAATTATATTTGCTTCCCATTCATAAAACGGGATTGAAAAAACATCATCGGTTAATTTTATTTTTTTTGTTTCGACAAAACACGAAAAGCCGTAACAGTTCCTGACACGTCACAGGCATCACCATCATTTATGCACCCGCTGCCAAAAAACGAACAAATAGCATCGTAGCTACTTATGATTACTTTTACAGGTTTGTTTTGTTTAGGAATGCCTAACTCTGAAGCAACAGAATCTATTAATTCACCTGCCAAACTACCCGGTGAAACTACCTCGGGTAATAAGTTTATGTTTATAGATAGTTCATCTAATAAGCCTATTGGATAAGATTTTCTGTTAATTAAATAGTGGTACTTCTGTGCGTTGAAATAATCGGTTACATAGCGACCTGTCATTCGGGCAACAAAATAGTCATTCGGAGACAGAAATTTATGTGATTGAGCAAATAGCTCCGGCTGATTATTTTTGACCCATAATATTTTCGGTAGCATTAGTGATTCATCTGATTGTGTATTTGTCTCTTCTCTAACAAGCCTAAACGATGGTGCGTTTTTCATTGTATTCGCTTCATCCTTTGCTCTTTTATCTGAGACCATAATGCATTTGTCAAGCGGGTAGCAATTTTCATCTACATAAACAAGACATGACGATGATGAAGTAATTGAGATGTATTCAATTGAAACCCCTCTGAGGCATGATATGGACTCGCTTATTACTTCTGAAGCCTTATTCCACCATTCTGTTGGGTTTTGTGTTAACATCTCGCCATTTAAAGATGTTTCTAAACGGCGAGTAGCATATGATAATTTTTCTCCTATTATGGAAAACACAACGCTTCGGATATTATTAAGCCCCAAATTTAGTACAAGTATTGCCATATCAACAACTCTCCCCTGACATCCCCATCATTATTTTGCATGTCGTATGTTAATTAGTTTTTTTATACACATTTCTACTTCTTCCAGTGTTTCTGTGACACTTAACGATGTTATATCAATACTGTTAAATGCAAATTCATTATCATTGTTTATTTCTAAAGTCTTAATATGAAGATCCTTGTTTGTTTTGAAAATTACGGGTAGATGGCTTACCAAATACGAATTGGGGTCTCTTTTTATGATTCTGCTATATAATTCTCGTTCATTATTAATATATAAATTAATAAAAATTGTTTTTTGATTTTTTGCGAACTCATACAAAATATGGGGAACAATATGTACCCCATTTATTATTGATGAAATCCCCTTTCTTTGTTGTTTAATAATAATATTTTCAAGAGATCTATACATATGAGTACAATGGCGGACGGATTCTTCTATAGTCAAAGGTATTAAATAATCAATAATTTCTATTTTATCGAAAACAAATTTAACTTTATCTTTGAATTCATCTTTGATGTAATCACTAAACCCCCTTAGTGTTTCACGCATTATATCAGTTTCTTCAATTATTCTAAATTCTTCATTCCTTTTTAGTAACTCATAAGAAATTGTGCTTTTCCCTACTCCAGGCACACCTGAAATAAAAACGATAAATCCATCGGGAACTGCTAAAGTAAGATTACTGTTTCGCATATAAGCACCTCTTCTAATAAACGATAATAATAAGTTATCCTTTGTGCGCGCATAATATAGCATAAATTACCATGATACACAAGCGTTCGGCACTCCTTTGTGCAAAACCATTCTTAATACCATTATTTGACAAACTCGAATTATTCGAGTTTGAATTTATTCCGTGGATGTTTAAGGGTTAAAATTTGGCGTTGTTTCTCCATGGTGACTTGGGTGTATATCTGCGTCGTTTGAATTGAACTATGTCCGAGCATTCGCTGTATATATCGGATATCTACATCTTCTTCAAGCAGAAGCGTCGCGAACGAATGGCGGAACATATGGGGGGTTATGTGCTTCGATATTCCGGCTTTGCTACAGAGCCGCTGTATCATGAACCGAACCGATTGCTCGGAAATTCGAGTAGCCAGTCGATTGACAAAAAAAAATCCGAGCCACTTTTATTGGCTTCATGATATTTGCGCAATGCTTTTATCACCTCGGGATTCCCGATTTGAATAATGCGTTCCTTTTTTCCCTTTCCTATAATATGGACTGTGCCATCTTCCAAGTTAATGTCGCTCGTTTTAATTGAGCAGAGTTCGGAAACTCTAATGCCGGTGGCAAACAGTGTCTCTAACATGGCTTTGTCGCGCAGAGCAACAAATGTTTCGTATGCAGTTGTGGATGAACACTGCTCATTATGTGCAGTAGCCAGTATTTGCTCGATAAAACGAAGGGGGATTGTTTTGGGTAGTTGCTTTGGTTCTTGGAATTTTGTTCTGATTTTGCGAATTGGGTTCATTTCAAGGATTTCTTCAAACTCCAGATAGTTGAGGAATGCACGCAGGCTTGCAATTTTACGCCTAACAGTCTGGGGCATATATTTTTGATGTAGTTCCTGAATATATCCGGACACGGCGAGTTTTGAAAGGGTTTGCTCAGACGAGTATTTGAAATATGCCAAAAACTGTTTGAGGTCAATAGAATATGCCTTGAGTGACAATTCGCTTAATTTTTTCTGATGTTTACAATTTTCTAAGTAAGACAGAATTTCATTGCCAAGATTCATAATGAACCACTCCCTATTTTTTGAATGAATCGATATTATACACTGTGATTCTCGCGATTCATATTGATTTTCGGGGTGTGGCGCATCCGGTGGAATTTATGAACAAACCATGAACACTTCATATTGGCAATGTAAATTCTTAACAGCAAAAAGCCTTGAAAACACTGAGTTTTCAAGGCTTTGCACGTGGAGAATATGAGATTCGAACTCACGACCTCTTGAATGCCATTCAAGCGCGCTCCCAACTGCGCCAATTCCCCATATTTCCCATTTCTGAGAGTTTTATGCGATTTTCGGAGTACCCGTCATTTGAAAGAAAAACTTCGGAGTGTTTTCCGACCGGCTCACCCTCACTATTGCACCAATTTCCCGTACGCCGTCCAGTATAGCACACGAACGGACGGAGTGCAATATGCAGAGACAACTAGGAAGTGCCCCAAGTATGTCCTTTGTGGTAAAATAACGCTATGAAAAAACAAACAATAAACTCGAACCGCCAATGCCCCAAATGCGGAATCCTCTCTTTTCTTCGTCCACACATCGTAATAATAGCGCACTATTCCACGTTTAGGAAAATCAGACGGAAGCATTCTCCCGAATCCAAGTTCGGTTTCCTGGCGTACAAAAAGAGGGCTGTTGCAAATTTTGCAACAGCCCTCTTTTTTTGCGTGTGCGCTACGCAGGGTAGCGAAAATTTTAATGCGCTATCAAATCCCGCACATTATGCCCTACCAGCCACTGCGCAAGCAGTACAAGGTCGGCAGATGTGACTTCGCCGTCACCGTCCAAATCTGCGGCAAGGTGGCAGAAGTAACCTAACGTGTAGCGGTATTCTGGCAGGGCTACCAGCCAGCGGGCAAGTAATGTTGCACTGGCGGATGTTATGCGGCCGTTGTTGCCAATCGCACCCGTTTGGAAGCCATCGGGGCGTTCTTCCCATCTTGCGTGTAAGGTGACGTTGCCGGTTACAGGGGTATTGTACCGCCAGCGTGTGGTTTCGTCTGCTGTGTCAGTGAACCAGCCTGTGAAGCGGTAGCCGGGTTTTTCGATGCCGTCCGGGGCGGCGGCGGTTGGCATTTGCGGGAGGATACCGATGGATTCGCCGAATTCGGCGGTTAACAGATGATGGGGTGCGGTGAATAATCCACTACCCGGGTTGAGATATACGGACAGTGATGTTGATATCCATTTCGCAAAAATTGTTACGTTACTGTTTGGCATATTAAAATCATCCGGAAGCGGTGTCGTAAAATTCGAATCCATGTACCATCCTGCAAAAGTATGACCCGTTCGAAAGGGTTCCGCAGGAAAGCTACGTGATTGCATAACGGGTGTGTTTGCGATAACCCATATAGGCGGCATAATTGTGGCGGTATCGCCCGTTTCGAAACTTAAATACCTAAATGCCGCAACGCCTCCCGTACCGGATATATCGTAATTATTGAATCCTTGAGTAAACGGATATGTCCAGTTTGTTGCGTGAATTTGCGCATAGTACAGCTCATCGTCTTGCACTGCACGGTGTCGGCGAGAACCTGCCGAGTTTCCATAGAATACTGCATCTGCACCAATCAAAAGCCTGCCGAGTGTGCGTAAATCTGCCGCATTTATGCCAATGCCGCCACCGTTTGTTGCGGCGGAATTATTTGAAATTGTGCCGCTTCGCACATCAACATATCCCCAAGTAAATATTCCGCCGCCGCTTGTGCCGTTGACACGATTGCCGCTAATGGTTCCTCCGTGCATAACAAAATTGCCGGCGGTTGAATTAGTTACGCCTCCGCCCAATCTCCCTGCAATGTTTTCGGTTATTTCGCCGCCATACATGGTAAAAGATGCTCTGTTATGCACACCGCCGCCATCAACAAGGTTCCCCGAACCGTATGCAGTATTATCGGAAATTTTCCCGCCGTGCATGATGAATGTTCCAACATTGCTCACTCCGCCGGCTTCAACGTAAGCTGTGTTTTCGGATATGTCGCCGCCATACAAGGTGAAACTTTGTGACGTAACAGAGTTGCGAACACCACCGCCCCTACCGATGGTACTGTTTCCACGAATTTCACCACCGGTCATGGTAAAGACTGCACCGTAGCCAGTATTCATAACGCCGCCGCCGTTAGCCTCCACGGCATGATTATTATAGATGATGCCGCTTTTGAGAGTGAACATCCCCCCCTGGTTTTGCACTCCTGCGCCTTCTCGTGCGCTGTTACCTGAAATTTCTCCACCTTGCATTACAAATGTTCCAGTATTCCGCACACCACCACCGAAACCCATACCATTATCATGACCATGTATAGCTCCATTCACAAGCATAATAATACCAATATTATCCATCCCTCTCCCGTTACTGTTCTGTGTCCGCATTATATTCACGCCGGCCAGTGTCAAGCTACCGTTAACCCGAACTGCGTCAAAATCACCAGTGGCTGTAATTGTATGCCCCTGAGAACTGTAAAGTGTGATTTCAGTCGTTATAATCAGCCTGCGGTCAGACCAAATCCCCGCATAGGTATCGGTCAAATACACATCCGCTGTAAGTTCAATAATAGTGGGTGCTATCCACGTCGCATCCGCCACAGCCCGCCGCAATTCATATTCGGTGGAAACGGCAACAAAATCCGATTCATAAACTACTGCGGCAAAGGGCAGACGAGCTACCGGAACTGCATCTTCGTTTACCGTAATAAAGCCCTCATAAAACCCTGCTTCCGCACCAAGTGGAATGCTCATAGTCACATCAAATGTACCAATCGCACCGGGGGAAACTGTTATGCTTGTTCTGCTAAAATCAAGAGCGGCGTCATTGCTTGGATTGTTTTCAAAATGATACAAAACTTCAAAGTTTCGTGCAGTGCTACCCCTGTTAGAAATGCTTACTGTCATGGAATCGTTCATGTATTCGTTTTCGGTTGTGTTAATGCCGCCAAAGCTAAGGGATGACATTGTTGTTAAAACAAACGGCGCAACACGGCTGTTGCCTAGGGGAACAGGGTGCTGTACTGTGACTAGCGTGTCACTATTCAAAGCCTCCCGTAACCTAACGAATCCTGCGCCTGTGTTGAATACGCTGTTAGAGTAATCCGCTAGGGGACGTGCCGTATTCATAATTTTGGCTTTGATTTCATACGGTGCGGCGTTTGGGAACGCCTCAAATAAAAGAGCGGCAATTCCCGCAATTATAGGTGCAGCGTGGGATGTGCCAGTAGCACCTTGAACATATCCCCCGCCAAGCGTTGTTGTTAACACTCCGGATGCCGCTATGATATCAGGCTTAATATGAAATGTTTCCACTACCGGGCCACGTGAAGAACGCGAACGTATATTATCAGCAGGAAGCGGTGGGTCAGGCCTGTTTGAGCCTGCATTTCCCATGCCAACTGTAATTAATAGGGGTTCCGGTCCGGGACTGGTTACAGTAAACGAGCCATATCGTCCATCATTTCCGGCTGATGAAATAGCAACCATTCCGTCCATTACAGCCAAATTAATTGCACTTCCAATCGCTGTAAAAGGATGGTTTCTCCCGCTTGTACCAAAGGACATATTGATTACTCTCATACCATCCTCATGGGCGGCTTCAATTGCGGCAATCGCAGTCATCCCGCCAGGTCCGGCAGTAGACCAATTGAGACGATAATTCCAAAGTTCTATACCTGGAGCGATTCCAATTACTGCGCCGGAAACCGTAGTTCCGTGATTTCTCGACGTATGGGCAGGGTCAAGCGATGCTGTGTTATCAAAATTTGGACGACCTCCGCGTATTCTGCCCGTATTAGGGTCTAAGAACCGCACAAGCTCTGGGTGCCCATGATAAATGCCTGAGTCGAGAACCCCAACCCTAACCCCTGCGCCTGTGAACTGCTCATGAATTTCATCCATGCCGAAATATTCACGTACGGTGCGCATAAATTGGGGGTTAATGAAAAATGAATCGGATAGACCCGGAGAATCAGGATAAAAAGCAATATTCGGTGTTACCGCATACACCTCTGGCAATGTCGCTATTGCACTAACCATCCCTCCGGGAACACGCATAAACACACCATTAAACAGCCTGTGATGTTCGCTGAAAGTTTCGAGAGATACATCACCGAACGGCACAAGCATATCGCCCAATTGCCGATTAAAAGCATCGTGTCCGGATAAGGCTCGCTCATCATAAGTACCGCTGGGTGCTTCGCCAAACGGAGATATTCCTTGCTCTTCCATAAGCCGCAACGCAACTGATGGCGGAGTTCTAAACTGTACAATAATTTCAATAATTTCATCGGGGCTTGTTATAGCGTAATCGCCCTCAAACCCCTGCATTCCAACCGAAGAGTCAAGTGTTTGCATCAACACATTTAATCCTTGCAAATGCTCGGTATTCCCGCTCTCTTCCCCCGGCTCCACCGGTGCGCAGATTACATCGTAATCGTTGTAAGTTTCTGCCAGAGACGGTAATCCGGTTGCCACCATTACAGCCACAAGCATCCATGCCAAAATTTTTCTTCTCATTCAAAACATCCCTTTCTCCTCAAAAAATAATCTTCCCGGCAAGCCCCACGGGGGAAAATCCCCCCGCAAGCCGCCATTAAAAAAGGTGTGCCAGGACGGCAGAAAATCTGCCATCAACCTACACACCTCGAGAAATCAAAGAAATGAATATATCCCTCAACCGTACACGCCAAAGCAAAGCACACCTACGCCTTTATATTGAAAAGGCGGCGCAAGAATGCTAAAATGTGGCGGTAGTGGCGGGGAAATCCCGTGTGCGTAGGCGATGCGCTACATCCCTACACAAGCCGTGGGGTGTTTGCGACACCTCACGGACTCTACTCATGTTGCAAAAAATATTCTAGCACACTTTTACATATAGGTGCAAATAAACTGAAAAAAATTTTTGCAGTTGCAAAACAACGAAAACCCAAGCAATAGGCAAGGGCTATAAATTTTCAACGATTTCTCGTGAAAGGCCTGTATCCTCAATTATTTCTTTTATCGGGCGGCCACGCAAAATCATTTTTCTTGCAACCGCTTTCAAATTTTCCAGGCTTTCCTGTTTAATCCTGTCATCAATCCTGTCAATAAACCAATCATCAGTTTCCGCCACTTCAAGAAAAAGTTCCCGTACCGCACTACTCATGGCAATCGCCTCCTTAAATATATTTCGGTTCGCTTGAATTAGCCTATCCAAATACGCATTTTTATTTTCAAAAGGCTTTAGCTTTTTGTACGCTTCCGCCGTCTTGGTTACATCTTCGGTGCTTAAATTGCTTCGCAAATTTCGCAAAAACAGGTTTTCGTCCCCCGACAGCAACTTGCTTTCCAGTATCTGCACCGGAAACGTGTCGCCTTCTACATAGTATATCCCGCTTTCCGCTGTTTGTACCTTGAAACCACGCTCATTTTCCAAATATTTTAGCAATTCTCTCGGGTGAACCGTTACGGAAAATGATACAGAAATCTCGGACACAGGCGTTGGAGTGAATGAGGAATAGAGCAGCGCATAGGCAACAACCTTATTGTAATCCTGCTCCGACAGAGAATCTTTTTCGCTTTTGAACTCGAATATGTTATGTTCCCTGAAAATTCGTCCTATATTTTTGTCGATATGCTCGCCCGGCTTCTTTTTGATTATGAGAACATCCATTATCAAGGCTTCTTTGCTTAGACGGTGTTCGTTTTGAAAGTCTAGGAAATCTTGGTAGTGGTGCAATTCAAGCTGTATAGCCTCGAAAAATGCTTCGTGCCAAAACACCTTATCTCTCATGCACAAAAATACCTCCAAGTGAGAATCTACAGCGATTCTATCCCCCGGCACAGGTCGTGTCAAGAAAGTGCGAAAACACCAAAAAAATACGTAAGCATTCTCCCGAAGCCAGATACAATTTCCTAGCGCAAACAAAAAATCCGCAAAATTTGCGGATTTTTTTGTTGCTCCAGTAAACCCCGACAGTGGGGCGAGAGAGTAGTTGCACATTACAAATGCTCCCTCGCTTATCGGAATGCAGTGTGCGCACTACATCTCCACGATTACCTCATTCACATCTTTAAGCGCATCGGCGGGGATATATCCGCCCGGCATTTCGGTGCCGTTTAGGGTTAGTTTACTGCACCCGCCCTCTTTTCCGTTCGGGTTTTTCACAGATACGTTTAGAGTTTTGCCACGGAACACTTTTTTCATGGTGAACTCTTTCCAATCGGACGGAACGGAGGGAGAAATTTTGAGACCGTTCAAATCCGGGCGCAAGCCCAAAATTCCCTCTACTGCGCCCACCATTACCGTGCTTGCTGTTCCCGTTAGCCAGTGTACGTGGGAGCGACCCTCGAAAGGACTGCCGGTACTTTCGGTGAACTGGGAGTACGCATATGGTTCCATCAAGCGGATGTCTGCAATATCGTTTTGCGCAGATGGGCAGGATTCCAAATAATATTCAAACGCACGGTTTCCACGCCCCAGGATGGACTCTGCAAGAATAAGCCAGCCCTGTGTTTGCAGGAAAATCGCACCGTTTTCTTTGGTGGCCGGGTAAAACAAGAGTGCCAACGCACCGTCAAATGCGTGTTTTTCGTATGAGGGTGTCATCAACCGTGCGCCGTATTTCGTGTTTAGCTCTTTGTACACAAGGTCCATGATTTGCTTGCTGCGCTCATCGTTTGCGAAGCCGGAAAGAACCGCCCATGTTTGCGGATTAAGCCACAAATTTGCTTCCGGGTCGGTGCGCTTGCCGATAACATCGCCGTTTTCGGCTACGCCACGCACAAAGCGGTCTTCGTTCCAGCAAATATCCTCGATAATTTTTCCAAAACGCTCTTTTAGCCCGTTCATTTCGTCAAGGGTTGCATTGTCGTTACGCTGGGTTGCAAAGCGTGTCATAATTTCAAACGCATAGTAGAACTGCAACGCAACAAAAACGGATACGCCTTTTGCACCCATGCGCAAGCAGTCGTTCCAGTCGGCGTGAAGACCGGCGGGTAGGTCGTGAATTCCCAAATGGTTTAGGGTAAACTCGATTGCTTTTTTGAGGTGATTGTAAACGGTATCTTCGCCATGGTCGGCATAGGGAACAACTTCGTCAAGAAGTGCGAGATTGCCGGTTTCGGCGATATACTTCCACAGTGTGGGGTACATCCACAACATATCATCGGCACGGTAGGATGGATGCCCGGTGGACTCACGATAGCTTGCATCCTCGGGTTTATCCTCATGCCCGGGGTTGTGGGTGAATTTTACAAGGGGCAATCCGCCGCCGTGATGCACCTGGGCAGAAAGCATGAACTTGATTTTCTCAAGTGCGGCATCCGGGTCTAGGTGGATTATGCCTTGGATATCCTGCACGGTGTCACGGTAGCCGTAGCCGTTACGCAATCCGCAGTATGAAAGGCTTGCGGCACGTGACCAGATGAATGTCATGAAGCACTGGTAGGAATTCCAGGTGTTTAGCATATTGTCGAAATGCTCGTTGGGGGTGCTTACTTGCAAGTTTTGCAACTTGCCATGCCAATATTTTTTGAGAGTATCAATTTCGGTGGTAACGGTAGCGGCATTTTCGTAGCGGGCCAGGATGTCACGGGCTTCCTGCTCGTTTTTTTCGCCCATCACGAATGAGAACGTCTTGGATTCGCCCGGGGCGAGTTTTAAGACGGTTTGAAGTGCGCCGCACGAGTTTAAGTTGTAGTTTAGTGTGCCGCACAGCTTGCCGTTTTCAACCCCGGCGGGGTTGGCGTAATCACGGTAACGACCGATAAATGCGGCTTTATCTCCGCAGTGGCTTGCGACTTTTGCGCCCGCAAGACCAAAGAAGCGCATTTTTGGTGCGTAATTGTAAAACGCTTGGAAATTCTCGTTTATATATTGCAAGATAAACGGGTCACGGAAATATGTTCTGGTGATAAACTGGGAATATTGCAGGTTTACTTGGTCTTGTTCGTACTCGCCGTCATTGGTGAATTCGGCAAACCCGTAGCAAGAAATCTCACGGGGCTTGTCACTGCTGTTTGTAACGGTGACATTCCACACTTCGTACTCTGCATCCTGCGGCACATAATAATTCACCGTGGAGGAGATGCCGGTGTAATCCGCCGAGATGCTTGTATAACCGGTACCGTGGCGGCACTCCGATTTATACTTGTCAAGAGGTTTGCCAACCGGTTGCCATGATGCAGACCAAAAATCGCCGTTTGCCTCGTCACGCAGATAAACATAACGCCCGGGGCGGTCGTTTTCGTTAAAGCGATAGCGGATAAGCCGCCCTTTTGCGCCGCTTTTTACAAAGCTGTAACCTCCGGCGTTGTTTGTGATGATTGCGCCATAAGCAGGCGAACCAAGATAGTTTGCCCAAGGCGCAGGCGTGTTGGGTTTTGTGATAACGTACTCTCTGTTTTTTGGGTCAAAATGCCCGTATTGCATAAATGTCCCCTCCATTCGTGTGATTGATGTTTCTATTCGTGCAATATTTCAATCTAACTACATATATCCCAGAGTATATCACACTGTTTTTTGGAAAAGCAACACATATTTAGCACCGTGGGCAAATTATCGGGTGTTTTGCATTCTCTCGAAGCCGGGTTTTATTTTCGAAATAGACCGGTCTTTACCGTCCGGGGTAGATGGTTGTGCGTTTGCATTCTCTCGTAGCCGGCTCGATTTTCAAAGCGAACCGGTTAGTGACACCAACCAGTTCAAAAAAAACTCCCTGCCAAATTGCAAAAGCCAAAGCCCCGTCGGGAAATACTTTATCGGATGCGGGGGATAGTGCCCTGCGCATCCCCCGCATCCGAAAAGTTTTTCCCGAGGTAGGGGCGACAACTCCACTTTTTTGCGGGATGGGACACTAGTGGCTAAAGCAACTACCACCTACAAATTCACGCATAATAGAATTTGACGGGATTGTTTCACTGGGTATCCCCAAAAATGACGTGAGAAATTTTAGCAACCGCCGTGCCTCGGTGTACTGGGGTTCGTCCGGGGTTATGCCGAAAAGAAGCGGCTCGGCATATGGTTTCAAAACGCCCATTTCGTATACAAGTGCGGAATTAAAAAATGCGTCGGCACTGTCCCTGGTTGGGTTAATATAGTTTACCTCCCCGTGAAGTACCCGTGGCCACATTTCCAAAGTTTGTGCGGCAGATGACCCTCGAAACAGGTAATCTCGCACCATGCGGCGCATACAGCGTGCATCGGTAGTGGGGATACGGTTGTGGTCGTCGATATTGATTTGCGTAAGCGCAGATATAAAAATTTTGAATTTATCGGAAGCGGGAACACTGCCGCCCACACGGTCGTTTAAGCCGTGAATTCCCTCCAAAATAAGCACATCTCTGGACGAAAGTTTTAGCACATTACCCTTGTATTCACGCCGCCCGGTGTAAAAATTAAAGGACGGAATTTCCACCGCATCGCCCGCAAGAAGTGCGTTTAAGTCTTTAACAATTTGAGCGGTGTCAATAGCGTCAATCGTCTCAAAATCATAGTTGCCAAGTGCATCACGAGGGCATTCGTCCCGGTTTAGGTAGTAATTGTCCAGCGAGATAACGTGGGGAATTGCGCCGTTAACCCTAAGCTGAACGCCCAGGCGTGCGGCAAAAGTGGTTTTGCCGGATGATGACGGCCCCGCAATAAGCACTATGGGGCGATTCTCCTGCATAATTTGGTCGGAAAGTGCGGCGATTTTTTTCTCATGCAATGCCTCTGCCACACGAATTATTTCGCCATCGCCCTCCTTGCACAGCTTGTCGTTTAACGAGCCTACGGTATCGGTTTTCATAATGCGCATCCAGCGTTTGCTTTCCGCAAAAACTTCGGTTAAGCGATTTTCCGGCGCAAGCTCTGCAAAATCGCAACTGCCAAGGGGTTCGGGGAATTGCAACATAAACCCACGGGTGCGCTTAACCAGCTTAAAATGCTGCAAAAGCCCGGTGCTGGGCGGCATTTCGCCGTAAAAATAATTATGAAGCCAGTCTAGCTTATAGAAGCTAAAATTCATGTTTGTGCGATATTTCAGCAGGCTTATTTTGTCATGCAGTCCAAATTCTTCACAGGTGCGTATGGCGATTTCCTTTGGCAAAGTTATTTTCTCAATTGGCAGGTTTTTCGCAATTGTTTCACGCATTATCGTATCTATTTTCGCTATGATGTCATCCGTAATTTCAGGCAACTCGCAATAGAAATTTTTGTTGATGGAATTTGCAATTACCACCCGGGCTGTTTTGCCCAGCACCGCCTTGGCGGCGTATACCATTAAAAAAGAAAGCCCCCGCTGGTACGTACGGAAGCCCTGCGGATTTGTGATATCCAAAAATTCTATTTGGGAACCGCAAAGCACCGGGCGCATAAGCTCCTGCAACTCGTTGTTTACGTTTGCAACCAAGATAGGGCGGGCAAAAGAATCCGCAAATTTTTGGCTAAGTTCGAAAAGGCTTGTACCTTTTGTAACCGTTACCTCGCCTACACCGCTAATGTTTACCGTAATTTTATCGCTCATGTGAATGCTCCTTGTAGGTTATAGTGCTTTCTACCGAAAATGAGGGTTGAATTTGCGAGGATTTTTGTCGCAGTGCAAGGAAGCAAAAACCGCACGTACCCAAAGGTACGTAAGGCTTTTTGCTGACGCAGCAATGCGGCAAAAAGACCGCAAAGGCAACCCTCATTTTCGGTAGAAAGCACTATATGAATG
>Ga0209755_10001888_pt1 | contig 30558 bp, 27 predicted proteins | sample TergutCo191P1_FD_187301 | JGI IMG/M metagenome (GOLD analysis project Ga0209755, IMG submission 187301) | Cornitermes sp. P1 segment gut microbial communities from Petit-Saut dam, French Guiana - Co191P1 (SPAdes) (version 2) | ecosystem: Host-associated > Arthropoda: Insects > Digestive system...
TCCGCGGCGCTGCAGGAGACACCCCAGCGTATGAAAATGAAGTAGCGGCCTACGAGCTGGCCGCTAAGTTCGTGCGCCATTTCGCAACAATTACAAGGGTTGCACATACGCACACCTTCCCACACCCCCTTAGTGTCCTGCCTACCGAGGATTTTCCGATATATTTGGGTTCGGAAATAATGATTACATTTGGGTTTGACGGTCAGGATGAAGGCGGAATGATGCGCACAATCATTTTGCCCGAACAACCCGAACAATAAAAAGAAAGGTTTTTTTACAATGAAGCGAATTATATTCCTGTTAATATGCGCATTGTTTCTTACTGCTTGCGGCAGCGCCGCAGGGAGCGGCGGAGTTGAGGGCAGCGGCGCCGGGGGAGGCGGTGGCGAAGCTGTCGACCCTCCCGACACTGCGGCTGCAGATGAGCCGGAGCTCCTTCGAACTGAGCCCCTGCACGTGATTGCCACGATTTTTCCACAGTTTGATTTCATAAGGCAAATCGCTGGTGAGAGGGTGGAATTGTCAATGCTTATCTCCCCAGGTGCTGAAAGCCATGGCTTTGAACCAACCCCGCGAGACATGATTGCCATCAGCCAAGCGGATTTGTTTATCCATGTCGGCGGGGACAAGGACGAATGGGTTAAGCCTATTTTGGAGTCGGCAGGGCGTAGCGACATGCCCACTATCGCACTTCTTGACTTAGTGGAGACTATTGTTGTGGAACACACCGCAGACTGCGACGACTATGAATGCGACTTCCCCCATCACGTCCTGCATCACGATGAGCATGTTTGGACATGCCCAAGAAACGTCATCATAATTGTGGAGATTCTTGCGGAGGCTTTGGCAGAAAAAGACCCGGCTAATGCCGATTTTTACCGCGGAAACGCAGCGGAGTTCATTGCGGAGCTGCGCAATTTAGACATGGCATTTGTTGATGCTGTGGCAAACGGCGTTCGGAGCACCGTAATTTTCGGGGACAGATTCCCCTTCCGCTATTTTGTGGACACCTACGGCCTGACGCATTTTTCCGCCTTTGACGGCTGCTGCGTTGATACTCAGGCCAGCCCTGCAACAATAGCAGACCTTATAACCAGGGTCGAGGAAGAGGGCATTCCCGTTGTGTTCTACATCGAATTATCTAACAGGGCGATTGCAAATACTATAGCGGAGGCGACGGGGGCAAGGCTGCTGGAGCTGCATTCTGCACACAACGTAAGCCACGCAGATTTTAACGCCGGCGTGACTTACCTTGATTTGATGTGGCGCAATGTCGCACATTTGAGGGAGGCCTTGGGTTAGATGGTCGTTTTTTGCTTAGATATTTTCGAAAGGAATGGTCGTTAACATGGCATTGATTGTTTGCCGCGATGCGGCTTTTGCCTACGAAGGCAAGGTTGTCGTAGAGGGCTTGGATTTTCAGGTGGGAAGCGGGGATTACCTTTGTATCGTGGGCGAGAATGGGTCGGGAAAGACGACGCTGATGAAGGGCCTGCTTGGCCTCATGCGTCCAAAGTCCGGCGCTATCGAAATGGGCGACGGCCTAAAGCCCACTCAAATCGGTTACCTGCCTCAGCAGACATCGGCGCAGAAGGACTTTCCTGCAAGCGTCTATGAGGTGGTAATCTCCGGTTGTTTAAGCAGCCGCGGGCTCCGCCCCTTTTACTCGGGTCGGAATCATGAGTCTGCCTCTGAAAACATGGAAAAGCTCGGTATCCTGCCGCTAAAGAAAAAAAGCTTCAAAGAGCTGTCCGGCGGCCAGCAGCAACGAGTGCTGCTAGCCCGCGCCCTCTGCGCCACAAAAAAGATTCTACTCCTCGACGAGCCTGTCAGCGGCTTAGACCCTGTAGTGACGACGGAATTTTACCAAACCGTTGAGGCGCTCCGCCGCGAGACAGGAATTGCTGTCATCATGATTTCCCACGATATCCGGTCAGGTGTGGAATATGCCAGCCACATACTCCACCTCCAAAATCGCCAAGTTTTCTTCGGCTCTGCAGAGGATTACAAACAGACCGAAATAGGCCGTTATTTCCTGCAAGGAGGTGAGCTTCAATGACACCGTTATTGGAAGTGCTCTCGGACTTGCCGGCGACTATTTCATTCATGTTCTCTTTCACTTTCATGGTCAGGGCTATTGTTGTGGGGCTTTTCGTTTCTCTGTGCGCCGCCCTTTTGGGCGTCAGTCTGGTTTTGAAACGCTACGCAATGATTGGCACGGGGCTCAGCAACGTCGGTTTTGCCGCTATGGTTATCGCAGGTGTCATAGATGTTGCCCCACTTGCGTTTTCCATGCCTGTTGTCATTGCAACGGCTTTTATACTGCTCAGGATGAATGAGAGCAGCAAAGTAAAAGGAGACAGTGCCGTGGCTCTGATTGCAACAAGCGGGCTTGCTATCGGCGTTATTGTCATGGCTATGACGACGGGGATCACCTTGCATATATGCAATATCATGTTCGGCAGCATTTTCGCCATGACCCAAGCCGATATGTACATGAGCATAGCCCTCTGTGCTGTAGTCATTATCATTTTTGTACTGTTTTACAAGCAGTTGTTTGCAGTCACATATGACGAAAGCTTCGCCAAAGCCACAGGCACAAAAGTGGAGGTTTACAAGAGTATGCTTGCCATTTTGACCGCCGTCACTGTGGTGCTGGGCATGCGGATGATGGGTGCGCTGCTGATTGCGAGCCTGACGCTCTTTCCGGCGCTCTCTGCTATGCGCCTGTGCAAGCGGTTTCTCTCTGTGGTCGTCGCCTCGGCAGCCATAGGCATAGCCTGCTTCTTTGTGGGCATGATATTTTCATTTGCCCTAGACCTGCCCCCCGGGGCAAGCGTGGTGGGCATAAATTTGATCGTATTCGCAATCTTTAGCTGCGTGTCCTTTGTTAGGCAAAAGCTTTAGGGTGATGGCGCAAACTTACCCCAATCCCACAAGCGTCCCAAAATAACGCACAAGTATTCCGGCCACTATGCCAAAGAACATGTTTTTTGACCATACGGTGATGCCCAGAGCAAAAAAACCCGCCATTGGGTGATCTGAGCCTGCCACATTTGTTATATTTGGCGCAAAAATAAACGCAAACCCCAACACCAGCAGAAAACCCGTGATGCTCTGAGCCGGAAGGAACCTGCCCAAACGGCCAATCATGCCCAGCAGCAGCAATAGCCCCATCACGAGCATGAATGCGATACCTGCGGCGACCGGCCAAGGAGCGCCTGCCGTGCCCGAAATAATCGGCTCTATGGGCGGCCCGCCAAAAATTGCGCTTGGGATATCCGCTATAGCGTTTATAAACGCCAGGTGGTCAAAATGCTGGGTCGTTCCGGCTATACTGGCATTGATTGCGCCGAACGAAATGTTTGAGCCGATATTCAGCATGACTATACTCAGGGCACTTATTAGGACAGTCATGTTGAAGGTGGGCTTTATAAGCCTAAACTCCTGCCAATAAATCTTCTTCCAAAACCGCCACTCGTTGCTCATCCGCAGCGAGTCGCGGTCGTATATCTTTTCGGTGACATCCACCCTGCGCTTTTGCAGCAAAAGGAAATCCAGGGAAGACAGTACTACTGAGATAAAAATTACCCAGACCACCCTGTTTGCGCTCTCAAGGAAGAGCGCATAGGCTATGACAGCCGCTACAATCGAAACCATCGCAGTGCGCTTGTCCTGGGTATACATCTCGGTCGCTACCCCCGCCATTATGAGCCCTCCACCGCTCATCATACCCGCAATGACCGCGGGCCCGGCAAAGTCCACAATCCACGTCACGCCCCCGAGGGCGGAAAGGACCATCATCACAATCGCCGCAAACATGATGGCGCTGACATTATTGCGCAGGTTCTTTTTCATGCTGGCAATCGTGATGGTCATTGCCTGTCCGGAAATCGGCGTGACAGAGCCTGTAATTAGGTTACCCAGAGCGCCAATCAGAAACGCAAAACCCGCAGGCTTTATCGCAAATCCGCGCGCTTCTGTGTAAATGAACTGCGGAGTGCCATTGATTATCACAGCGACGATAGCAAAAACGAACAGCGCCGCATTAGCATCTTCGAAAAAAGCCACTATCTACCCCTTATCCAAAAAAAGGTGAATAAACTGCAAACCCATCGATCAGCCTCAATGCAAACCCGATAGCTACCAGCACAATAAAGTGCAGGGGGTAAAACGAATAAAATAGATACTTTGCCCGCTTGCCTAGATCCCCATTATATGCCCTGAGCAGCGGAATTATCAGGAAAGTGCCGACCGGCAATATAAAGTGCTCTGTCATCAGCATTATTTCATGCGCAGCTACTCCGGACACCGCCGCATCTACAGCTAAATCAACCTGCCCTATGACATCGACAAAGGCCTCAAGCATCACCGCAGTCGCCCTTACGAGCAAAACAGAAAACACCATGTACGCGCCCCAGACAATCAGCGGCACAGTCCTCCGCCTCTGCTCGTCTCTTATGACATTAAACAGGAATATCATGAGCAACCCGGCAAAGCCGCCTTCAACAACGAAATTAGATGCTATAAGGATTATTATGAACAGGACCACAAAAAGCCCCTTCTTCCCTTTCTCAACATATAGGCGCCTTTGCATCACCAAGCATATAAGCCCCACCAAAATCGTAAAGACTATGTTGAGCGTGGCTACCCCAAATGCGAGCATGTACGGAATCTGGGCCACTGCTCCGAAAAGCAGGAGCCTCAGCATGTATCGCTTGACATTTGACGTGCGCCTAAATCCCTCCACGACAAAAAACGCCATTATCGGAAATGTCACACCCCTTATAAATCCCAGCGGGATGTGAATCCACAATGGCACAATCTCCCACAACACCATGGCCGCATGATGCACGCCCATGCTGGTTATCGCAATGATTTTCAGCGTATATGCATCTAATGACAAGCTTTTCACGCAAATCCCCTCCAAGTCAGAATACCTCGTACAATATAACACACAAAAGGCGCAGCGCGCAATGCAAATTTCGTAATGAGCTGCTGAGATTTTTGTTGTTAATGTGGGGATTTGATTGTATAATGGGGGCGGTTGGAAGTTGATTCGGAATTGGCGCCGCTCCAAGGCTCCACATATGCTCATATGCAACATCGCGCACCCTTTGTTCCTGACTCCCGATTCCTGATTAAAAACTGATTGGACTGATTTGTATTGACGTGGCTACAAGCCTTGCTGGCTGGAGTGATTCAAGGAATCACAGAATTTTTGCCCATATCTAGTTCTGGGCATCTTGTTATTTTTCACGCTCTGTTCGGCGAAGGCGAGGACTCGAATCTCGCCTTTACCGTATTCTTGCATTTGGCGACATTGCTCTCTGTTTTTATCATTTTTCACAAGGATGTATGGATGCTCACATGCGAATTTTTTTCCGCCGCCTCTGACTGCCTTAAGGGAAAACCTAACTTCAAGACTCCTGAGCGTAGATTTCTGCTCATGGTAATTCTCGGCTCTATACCTGCAGCTGTGGTTGGAGCAGCTCTTATGCTGCTTGGGTTCGACGACATCCTCGAGAATATTTTTGTTGTTGCGGCGATGCTGATTATCACAGCGGCGCTGATGTTCTTTGTCGACAAGCTAGGCAAAGGAACTTATACGGAAAAAAACGCACCGCTAAAGGCAGCTTGGGTTGTCGGGCTTTCGCAAGCCGTTGCGATTTTTCCGGGGCTTTCCCGAAGCGGCAGCACTATTTTCGGCGGCTTGCTGGGAGGGCTGACGAAGGAATTTGCGGTCAGGTTCTCATTCATCTTGTCAATACCCACAATTCTGGGTGCAGGCTTGGTCACGCTTGCCGGGACTGCAAGGTCAGACAGCTTGGAAATAGAGCCGCTAAACTGGCTAATCGGATTTATTGCCGCCACTATCTGCGGGATTTTTGCAATCAAGTTTATCAAAGTCTTGATTAGCAGCAGCAAATTTTATGTTTTCAGCATATACTGCCTGCTGGCATCAGCGGTTGCATTTTTAGTCGGGTTTGGAGTTATTGGGGGGTAGCCGGGCCATCCCCTCCCCAGCTGAAGCTAATATCACCTATTTTCAGTATTTCCCCACCCTCCAGAACTAACACCGCACCGACGATACCCGGCACTTGGCTTAGCAGCGCCCCTGCCCTTTCGCTGCCCAACAGGATTATTATGGATGTCAGCGCATCTCCAACGGCTGCGCTTTCTGCCACCACTGTCACGCTTACGACATCGCTTATCGCCGGCATTCCGGTTGTCGGATCGAGTATATGGTGGTACCTGGCTCCATCTTCCTCAAATTTCCGCTCGTAAGTTCCAGAAGTTATGACCGCCGCCTCAGTTGTCTCTATAACACCAATAAGCTGCGCCCCTGCGCCAAATGGCTGCCTTATGCCTATCCGCCAAGGCCCGCCGCCGGGCCTTTCTCCCAACACTGCTATGTCCCCGCCCAATTCAATTACAGCGCCTGTGGCGCCACGCTGAATCAGGAAGCTCGCCAAGCGGTCTAGTATAAATCCTTTTGCAATTCCGCCAAGGTCTATCCATGCCTCAGGGTTTGACAGCATAACATTGTTGCCATCAATTAGCACCTGCCTAAAATCAACAGTTTCCATCGCTCTTGCTATATCCGGCCTAGACGGCACGACCGGCGCGCTGCCGAAGCCCCACAATCTGCTGAGCCTTCCAACCGTTATATCAAACAGTCCATCGGAGAGCCTCCCATACTCCAACCCCAGCATGAGCAGTTCAACTGTTTCCGGCGATACAGCCGTCGGCATCCCGCCTGCATTATTTATGCGCCATATGTCGCTGCCCTCAATGGTAATGCTAAAAAGCCCTTCGTAACGCCTAATCAGTTCAAAAGACTCTGAAATCAGTTCTTTCGCATTGTCCGCATAGACGGTGATTGTGCAGAGCGTGTCGAGCAAAAAGCGGCTTTCGCTAATAGATTCCAGGGGTCTTTCTCCGGCGCAACCGGCAACCGAAATAGCCAAAACCATTATAAGAGCCACAAAAATCATTGGTGATTTATATCGCATACCATACCTCATGCGTCAGCGTCTTTAAGAATTGGTGGTTCATAATTATAAATCAGGAGGGGCAAAAATGCAAATCAGGGCTGCAATAGTAAAGAAAACCGGAGATCCGTTTGTTATCGAAAACGTTGAGCTAGATGAGCCGCTCGACGGCGAGATGCTTGTCAAAATCACCGCCAGCGGCATTTGCCATACTGACGAGCTGGCTAGGATACAGGCGCTGCCCGTCCCCTTGCCTGCCGTGCTCGGGCACGAAGGCTGCGGCATCGTTGAGGCAGTCGGGGCAGGTGTCAAGGAGTTCGAGCCCGGCGACAGGGTCACTTTCTCATTCGCTTCATGCGGAAAATGTGCAAGCTGCCTCGGAGGCTGGCCTACGACGTGCGAGTCATTCCCTTCGATCAACTTTGGCGGTGCACAGCCGGACGGCTCATCCCGCCTTTCGCAAGGCGGCAAAATGCTCGCCACGATGTTTGGGCAGTCCTCATTTGCCGAATATGTTGTCGCCAATGAGAGGTGCGCCGTAAAGGTTCCTGACGATGTGCCGCTCGAGATAGCCGGCCCCTTAGGCTGCGGCATTCAAACCGGGGCCGGCGCTGTATGGAACCGCCTACGCCCGCGCCCCGGTTCGTCGATTGCGGTATTCGGTTGCGGGAGCGTCGGACTAAGCGCAATAATGGCAGCTAAAATAGTCGGCTGCGGCACGATTGTTGCCGTAGACCGAACCGCTTCAAGGCTTGATATGGCCAAGGAGCTTGGTGCAACGCATGTTGTAAGCACAGAAAACACTTCTGATGCTGCAAAAGAAATCCACAGGCTGACAGGCCTCGGCGCTGACTGTGCGGTAGACACCACAGGCAACGGGCTCTGCACGCGCATGGCCTTGCAATGCACCAAAGCTGGAAGCTCCACCGCAGTTGTCGGCGGCGGCGGCGATATGACACTGAATGTCGAACATGACTTGATGAGCGTGTCCAAGTCCCTCATTGGCATCGTCGAGGGCGATTCAAACCCCAAGGTGTTCATCCCTGAGCTGATGGAGCACTACACTAAAGGCCGATTTCCATTCGATAGGTTAATAACATACTATGACTTCGACAGCATAAACGAGGCCATGGCAGACTGCCTGAGCGGCAAGGCGATCAAGGCCGTTTTGAGGATGTCTGCCCGCTGAAAGTCGCGCTATCACCCTAGGAAATGGCTCTCTCAACTAGGCTGTTTATTCCTTCAAAGTCACCGCACAGAAGACATTCTTCGATATCATTTAATAGCGTCCTTGTCTGCCTCGCACAGCCTTTCTGCCGGATTTTGTCTATGGCTTTGATTGCACGCTCTATATCCAACGTTTCGCAGACCCCGCCAATAATCACCAATTGGTTGCGCAAAAACTCCGGGTCTTCTTCCTGCTCTTCAGCGGCAAGCAACTCCTGCCGGAGTTCAAGTCCCATTATTATGCCCCTTAGGCTATCCAAAAAAGCTGGAGTCTTGCTTCTTATTGTTTCCTCATCCCCACTTCGCCCGGCGGTTTCCAGTACGTGCGCAGTTTCTGAAAGTTCTAGCCTGCCAACATGATGCAAAGCACTTTTCATGGCATGAGCCTGAATGCTGTATGCGTTTAGCGCCTCAGCATCTAATGCTTCCTTGCCCGCAATGGCTGCTAATATTTTGAGAGACTTTTTTGCGTCTCTCAAGAACGAGTCCTCCAGTTTTGCTGACACATCCTCGCCGCACTCACTGTCGGAATTTAACCAGCCTGTTGCCTTGGGCGTTCTGACCGGCTGCTTATCCCGGATGAACCGCAAAAGGACTTCGTCAAGCTTGTCCGGGCTGATTGGCTTGGATATAAACCCAGAAAAATCGTTTTCCAGGAACATTTGATCCACTCCGTTAAGCGCATTGGCCGTCAAAGCCACAACAGGGTGGCTGTACCCCATGTTACGCAGTATTTTCGTAGTTTTTATACCATCCATATCAGGCATCATGTAGTCCATGAATATAATATCGTACACTTCCCCAGCTTTGATTTTTGCAATTGCCTCCGCCCCGCTTTCTGCGGTTTCAACTTCAATTTCGTATGGGGTCAAAAAAATCTTTGCCACATGCAGATTAGACTCCGCATCATCTACCACAAGTACGCGCCCATAAGGCATTGGTTCGCGCTTTAGCGTAGATAGCGTCTTGCTCACAGCCCTGCTTGCGCTTTCCAGGTTCCGCAACTGCGCTGACACCTCACGGCCTAAAACGCCTTCCCCTTTTTTCTTTTGTGGCAGGCGGACGGTAAATTTACTGCCTTTTCCCTGCTTACTTTCCACCAAAATAGTCCCGCCCATCGCGCTAGTCAGTTGGTGCGCAATAGTCAGGCCTATCCCGCTGCCCTCGATGGTGCGGTTCCTCACGAAGTTAAACCGGTTGAATTCGTTTACAAATAGGCTATCTAGCTGGAGCTGGCTCATTCCCTGCCCGGTGTCGGCCACGCTGAACACCAATGTCACATCATCTTTTCCTGCAACGCTTTCCGCAAAAAAGGACAAGCGGACGGTTCCTTCCATCGTATACTTAAACGCATTTGATAGGATGTTGTTTATAATTTGCTTTACGCGCGTCTCGTCGCCTATCAAATAGTTCGGAATCCCCTCGTCCACACTTAACAGAAATTCAACCTCCTTATCCCCGAGATAAAAAAGGTTTAGCTGTGTAGCGTCTATTATCATGCTCGCCGTTTCGTAGAGTGTCGGCACAATTTCCATCTTGCCCGCTTCCACTTTGGAAATGTCAAGGATGTCGTTGATTATCGAAAGCAATAGTCTGGACGAGTTGTAAATGCGCACAAAGGCTTCTTTTGTTTCTTCCGGATGCGTGTCTTCTTGAATCTGCAGCTCGGCAATGCCAAGCACGGAATTCATGGGAGTGCGTATTTCGTGGCTCACGGTGGATAGGAATTTGGTTTTCGCATTGTTGGCGTCCTGCTCCCTTTTGAGTGATTTTTCAAGTTGAGCGAGCATGTCTTTCTGCTCACTCAAATCCCAGGCATATGCCATTACGACGGATTTTCCACCAAGGTCGATGCGCTCTAAATAAACTTTGCATGGGATAGGTTTCCCATCCAAGGTACAATGCATCCACTCGAAATTCATCCGGCCTTCTTTAAAAGCCATCCCCAGAACTTGGAGGAGCTTGTCGCGGGTGGGTACGCCGTCCGGCTGGTATTCGGGGCAAAGATCGTAAAACCGGTCGATATAGTATTGCTTGTCAGACAGCCCAAACAGAGTCGCAGCCGCTTGATTTGCTTCGATAACCTTGTAGTTTTCGTCGTAAATAGCACAGAGCATAGGCGAAGCGTCCAACATAGCCTTAAGCCTTTGCTCCATCATACTTGCATTTTCCATTGCAGAATAATTCACAAGAACCTCCCTTTCAGGCAAAAACTCCAAACTTGAATACAGTATGTAACACATCGTTCAATATGTTACATGGGCCTATTTTTCTTGAATTTCCAAAGGTCAAACACCTCTACGACTGGCAGGCTTATCGCTGGATGGGCCTATCAAGTTTGCTGTGAATTACATTTTGAAAGAACTTAGGCTAATTTTTAAAACGATTTGTCGATTACTCTCGGTTTTTCTGCGCTTGCTCACATCTGATTAATGCTGAAACTATGAAAATATACATAACTGCTGCTCTTTATGGTCTATAATTCCAATTTGTAAAGGAAAGGCATTGGCGTAACATATTGAACGATATGTTACATGGGCGACATTGTGTAAGGAGGAAATTATAATGGCAACTACCCAACCTATCCGTAGCAAGAAACACATCCACGAGCTCTCTGTACATTATCTGAAGCTCGGCCAACTGCGCAACTACGTCCTAATAGTTACCTCTTTGCACACCGCACTGCGCATCAGCGACGTTTTGCGGCTTACTTGGGACGACGTTTATGATTTCTCAACAAAACAAGTCAGAAAATCAATAACAATAGTAGAGAAAAAAACCGATAAACCAAAGACAATAGCGCTGCACAGCGCTGTCATCAGCGCATTGTCGCTATACGCGCCGCAGGCGGCTCAAGGTGGGCGGTTTCTTATCTTAAACTCAAAAACCGACAAAGCCATAAGCCGTGTACAAGCGTACCGCCTGATTCGCTCCGCTGCTGAATCTGTGAAAATCGACCATCGCGTCTCCTGCCATTCCCTCCGCAAGACTTTTGGCTACCACGCTTGGAAAGCCGGGGTTTCCCCTGCCGTCCTAGTGGAAATATACAACCACAATTCCCTAGCAGTCACGAGGAGGTATCTTGGGGTCAGCCAAGACGACAAGGACGCCGTGTACCTGGGCATCAAATTAGCGGCATAGTTATCGAGGCTCACGCACGCTTGGGCCTTGCTGCAACCTTCTCCGGCGCTCGCCAGAGATTGCTCGGCCTGCCGCAATATACCGTAAATCACCCCTCGGATATGTGCGCCACAATCTCGCCCTCGTCCATCGTCACGCTATGGCCGTGCCGCTTCAGCTCATCCACTGTTAGGCGCAGCCAGAACCCAAACGTCCCTTGGTCCGTGCCTGTCGGATTCAGCGATGATGGATCCCTGCCGCTGCTTGCAACCTGCACCATAAGCACGTTCCGGGCCGCCCAAACATCAAGAGCCACTGGGTCGGTCGAAGCGGCGATTTTGTTAACTTCCACCGCTTCTGCATAGCTCACTCCGGGCATCCCACCCAAGTCCGGCCCAATCCAAATCATATCTATAATGTTAAATACTGGCATCCGCGTGAGCGCCATCTGCGTCCCCATGCCGCCAAGGCCGATGCTGTTGTGCGCCGCTCCACCAAAACCCGTGCCTCCGGTCAGTTTGTCGGATGTCGTGCCCATATATCCCTTTACCGCTCCTGTCACTTGGTACATCGCATGGGTTTTCAACACTGGCATCCCGATTACCTTCAGCGCATCGCTGTCGTATTTGCCTGCCGCGTCGCTCCATATGCCATTTCTGAAACTGACATGCGTCCCGTATTCCGTCGTAAACTTTGGATAAGAAAGTATCAATCCAGACGGTGGGAGCGCACCGTCTTCAACTACAAAACCATCCGTGAAGTCGCCATCCTCATATTCATCCACGCGCACAGTTGTAAATGTATCCCACAGGACACCTGTAACGCGCCTCCCCTGCGCCTGGTGCGCACGGACTACCGCCAATGTTGACTGGTCGCGGTTCTTGGAGTTCGGCCGTTGCCAATCGAGGCTGCCGCCGCCCATGCCGACAGGCGAACTTTCGGGCGCATTTCCAAACTGCGCGTGGCCATTGTCGGCGACGACAACTTCGCCGCTAAAACCATCTGGGTGCGCATAGATGGCATCGATCACCGCGCTAATCAGGTCGGTATTCGTGCCGCCGCGCTCGTTCCACTGGCAGTTGATGTTGAGCAGCACCACATCCCCGGGAGCTACAAGTCCTCCCCGATTGGACGCCGACTGATAAAACTCGACACCCCGCATGCGCATTGAGTTAAAAAGGCGCACCACACCATCATCCGTGCCGTCACTGTCCTCTACGAAAACTAGGGCAGCTGCACCATCGAAGCTTTTTGATAAATCGTTCATGTCAATACCTACCCTTTCTGCGTGCATATCATACACCCCATACATCCGCCATGTCAATGGATTATTCCGTATAATTCCGAACTTGGCAATGCAGGCTGCAATTGGAATATCCGTAAAATTGCGTTTTATCAAAAAAACTTGCCATTTTGTTCAGTATTTGCTAAAGTAGGTGAAGCAGGCGCTAAAAAGGGCTCACAGACCTCAAAATATTGAATGAATTGTGACCTGACAAATAATCATCACAACCAAAGTCATGACATGATAGTTCTTGTGGTTTTGGGCATAACTACGTTGGCGACGGCCAAGATAGGTCGGAAGAAAGTGAGGAATCATGTGAAAACCATTCTTGTTGTAGATGATAGTTTGCATAATTTGCTAAAAGTAAAGCACTCTTTGGAAAAACACTACCGTGTGATAACACTTTCTTCAGCAGAAAAAATGTTTGCGCTTCTTGACAAGCTGATGCCTGACCTCATCATGCTGGATATAGAAATGCCGGATATAGACGGCTTTGGAGCCATCGCAAAGTTAAACGAGGACGAAACAACGGCGAAGATCCCAGTGCTTTTCCTGACCTCGCATACGGACGAAATGATTGAAGCCAAAGGCTTCGAACTAGGCGCCGTGGATTTTATTTCCAAGCCGTTTTCCACACCCGTGCTGCTCAACCGGCTTGCGACACATTTGCATATTGACGAGCTCATAAAAAAACGCACAAAAAGAATTGAGCAATTGCACAGCAGCATATTGTCGATCCTGGTGAATGTGGTGGAACACAGGGACTCTGATACCGGCGGACACATAGAGCGCACATCAAAATACCTAGAATTGCTGATTACCAGCATGTTGAAAAAGGACACGTATTCGAGCATATTAAAAAGCTGGGATTTGAAAACTGTGGTTTCTTCGGCCCGCTTGCACGATATAGGGAAGCTCACCGTAAGGGACGCTATACTTAACAAACCGGGCAAACTGACACCTGAGGAGTTAGTGGAGATGCGCCGCCACGCAATTGAGGGCAAGCGCATTATTGGCCAGGTCATATCAATAGTCGGCGATGATTCTTTTTTGCACCATGCGGAGTTTTTTGCGGAATACCACCACGAACGATGGGATGGTGAAGGTTATCCAAAAGGGCTCAAGGGGGATAATATACCTTTGCAGGGCAGGCTGATGGCCATTGTCGATGTGTACGATGCGCTTATATCCGTGCGCCCCTACAAGGAAGCTTATGACTCTGCGTACGCAGAACAAATCATAAGCGAAGGCGCGGGTTCTGCCTTTGACCCGCTGCTCATTGAAGTGTTCAACGACATAAAAGAGTCGTTTGCCGCTATTGCAAAAAGCTGACAAGAATTGAGAGGAGAATATGTCAATGACAGCGTTGATTGTGGACGACACCAACATTTTGAGGCTAGTTCTCAAGGATATCCTGGTGAAATACTGTTCGATAGATGAAACTGACATTTACGAAACAAGCAATGGGACGGACGCTATTAAAGAGTACAAGGCCCATAGGCCGGACATAGTGTTTTTAGATATCGCCATGCCCGATTTAGACGGCAAGTCCGTAATAGGCGATATACTGGCATTCGACCCTTTGGCCAAAGTTATAATGTGCACGTCCTCTTCTGACAAGAACAACATAAGGGACTGTTTAACCGTTGGCGCAATAGACTATATAGTGAAACCCCCGAGGCTAGAAAGAGTGAGGCAAGCCGTAGCAAACGCCGTCGAATTGATTAATACCGAAAAAGATGTGGAATTGCGCGCACTGCTGGCTCTGCCTGAGGAGGCTCCGGCGCAGCCTGCGGTGCAACAGAACAAAGGCGATGATATCTCTTTCCTGAAAAAAGAATTCTCCGAATTAAAAAAAGAAATGACCGAAATGAAAGCGCATAAAAGCGATGATATTGGTTTGCTGAAAAAAGAGATGGCCGAAATAAAGAGGCTTTTGCTGCAAGGCAAGGATTAGCAACGCCGGCAATTGTAGAGGATAAAGGGACATAGGACAAGGGTTAAGGTGGTATATGGATACTGCGAAAAAGCACAGTGTGCTCATCATAGATGATGAGCCCAGAAATTTAAGGGCTATTAGCTTTACCTTACAATCCGAGTATATCGTTTATGCCGCAAAGAGCGGTTCGAACGCAATAGAAATCGCAGAAGAGCATCAGCCCGATGTAATATTGCTAGACGTCATAATGCCCGACATGGACGGTTACGAGGTGCTTGGCGCACTGAAAAAATCGGACAAAACCAAGAATATCCCCGTTATTTTCATCACGGGGCTAGGCGACAGCACAAACGAGGAAAAAGGGCTCGCCCTTGGCGCAGCGGACTACCTAAGCAAATCTTTGAGCGAATCAATAATAAAGCTGAAGATAAGGCATCAGCTCCAGATAACCCACCAGCTCCGCACAATAGAGCGCCTAAACAGCAGCTTAAAGGCTGCCTTGAGCGAAGCGGAGGCCGCCAGCCAGACGAAGTCGTCCTTTTTGGCTAGGATGAGCCACGAAATACGCACCCCGATGAATGCCATCATAGGCATCTCCGAGCTATTGATGCAAATTGCGGCGCTCCCACCGGAGGCATTGGAAGGAGTCCGCAGGATTCACAGTTCGGGAGATTTGCTGCTTAGCATAATAAACGATATCCTAGACCTGTCCAAAATTGAGGCGGGCAAGTTCGAGCTGATTAGGCAAGAGTATAAAATCGAAAAGCTGCTCCACGACACCTTGAGCTTGAACATCATGCGGATCGACAGGGGTGTCGTTGATTTCAAGCTTCAGTTGGCGGATAGCATACCCGAAGTTCTCGTAGGAGACGCCCTTCGCATTAAGCAGATTTTAAACAACTTGCTGTCAAATGCGGCAAAATTTACACAGGCGGGCGAGATTGCTATGGAAGTTAAGGTTCAGCCCATAACTCAGAACTTGAAGCCCGAAAACGATTCGGATATCGAGCTAGTTTTCATCCTAAAGGACACCGGGGTAGGCATGACTCCGGAACAGGTCGACAAACTGTTTGACTTATATACGCGCTTTAACAATGAGTCCAGCAAAACAATCGAAGGCACCGGGTTGGGCATGAGCATCGCACGGGATTTATTGGGCATGATGGATGGCGGGATTCATGTTGAGAGCCGACTGGGCGTGGGCACGGTGTTCACCGTGTGCATCCCGCAAAGGAAGGTCGGCGAAGACGTGCTTGGCAGCGAGGTGGCTGAAAATTTGCAGCAACTGCGCCTGAATTTCGCAACATACGCAACAAAAAATATAGGAATCGACCGCACGCCCATGCCTTACGGCAGCGTTTTAGTCGTGGACGACACGGAATCGAACCTGTACGTTGCGAAAGGCTTGCTGCAGCCGTACGATTTAAACGTTGACACTGCGGACAGCGGATACGAAGCAATAGATATAATTAGAAGCGGTAAAGTTTTTGACATCATATTCATGGATCATATGATGCCTCACATGGATGGGGTAGAAACGGTAAAGCTGATTCGCGGATGGGGCTACGAAAAGCCCATAATTGCGCTGACTGCGAATGCGGTAGTAGGACAGGCTGATATTTTTCTCTCATCCGGATTTAACGACTTCCTGTCCAAGCCGGTAGATATACGCACAATGGATTCGCTGCTTAACAAATGGATACGCGACAAGTATCCGCCCAGAGTTGTAGAGGCCGCCCGCCGAATCGCAAGCGATGCAAGCAATGAAAGCACCAAGTATAATTTGAACAAGCGGTTGCTAGACGCTTTTGCAAAGGATGCAAGAAACGCCATCCAAGTGATGGAGTCGCTGCTTGAAAAGCGAGACACATACGAAGAAGAGGACGTAAGGCTGTACGCAGTGAGGGCGCATTCCATGAAAAGCGCTTTTACCGTCATCGGGGCAAGCGAGCTCTCAAAAAAAGCGTATGAATTGGAAAAAGCGGCATCAGCCCAAGATATGGGGGTCGTGTTTGAAGACACCCCGGCGCTTCTCAGCGCCATGTGGGACATTCTAAATTGGATGGGCGAAGAAGACGACACCGGTGATACTTCCGAAACCGAAGACGAAGAGTACCTGCTCGAAAAACTGATTTCCTTCCAAGCGGCATGCGAGGTATACAACATTGAAGTCGCCGACGAAATAGTGTCCGAGCTGGTGCAAGCGCCCTGGACTGCGCAGACAAAAAAACACATCAGCGTTATTGGGGACCATTTCCTGCTCGGCGACTACAACGAGGCCGCCAGCGCAGCGAAAGAATACGAAAACATCATAAGGAGCCGCTGAGGTTTATAAGCTTGTGCCATCACTCTAATTTGCGCTGTATATTTCATCAACTCGCGCCTGTATCAACGATGCTATGCGCTTAGGTGCTAGCGTTGCAGAGATTGAGTTTTTTGCATTTTCGATGAGTTTGCTGCGATACTCATCATCTTCATATAGCTTCCTCATATAATCAGCGGCTTGACTCACATTCGCATCTGCCCAGCGGTTGCCAGCTGCATATGGGCCTTGGTCTTTTTCTATCGTTATAAATTCAAAATCAACCATGCATGCCGTGTTTTCGTCCATGAATTCGGTATTGGACGACCAATTTGTCGCAATTACGGGCGTGCCAAGTGCCATCGCTTCCGCCGGGACTAACCCAAATCCTTCTGAGCGGTGCAGCGTCACATATGCGTCTACGCAGGCAATTAGGGCATTCGTCTTAGTTTTGTCCAATATGCTGTCTATATAGTGGACATTCCTATAGCCTGCCAGCTCGCTACGGATTTTCTTGAAATCCTTTTCTTGGGGGTTGTTAATCTTTATCACCAACCCCGCATCTTGCGCATCGGCTGGGAAAGCTTTCTTGAATGCCCTGATTGCTGCCATGGGGTTTTTCCGCTCGATGAATGAGTTGCAGTCGTACATGCATAGGACGAGGAACTTGTCTTCCGGAAGGCCAAAGTCTTTCCTTGCATATGTCCCTTTGTCCGGTGTCCTGAATGCGTATGGGATTGTATATACCGGTTTCTGCGTCGCCTTTTTTATGCTTGCGCTGGCAAACTCGGAGGGCGTCCAGATTTCGTCGACCAAATCCAGGGCGTTTTTCCACTGCTCGGGAAATTTTTCAAGCTCCCACAACCAAAACGCTACATTATAACGCTTGTCCCAAGTTTCCCTGCCGATTCGGAGGTAAGCAAGTGGGAGTTCGTAGGGATTTATGTGGATAATGTTTATGTTGTACGGTGCTGTGTCGGTGATTTTGTGGTCCCATGAATGGTCGTTAAATCTGATTGCGCTGACCAGGTCATAGTTGTATACAGTGAAATCCAAGCCAGATTCCCAAATGCCTTCCGCAACGAGTCGGCAACTTTGTCCAAGCCCGATTTCCCCGCGGATGTAGCCAATCAGGTTGATTCCATCGGGGTGCGAGCTTCTGGAAAAGGGTGCGTATTTTTCTGTTTTCAGTTTTGACACGGACGAATCAATCATGCCCTTTTTTGCCCTGCGCAACATCCCTATAGGCAAAAGCCTGACTAATATGGGTCTTATTTTTTCAGAGAAGTTCACTAGCGCTGCCTCTATGTAAAAGCGCTTCATTGGCTCCTCCTGATGTTTCGCTTCCAATGCTCCAGTGTTTCAGCGATTGTCTGTTCCAGCTCGATTTCGGGCTTCCAATTTGTGAGCATGCGCAGCTTGCCTATGTCCGCCTCTATAATTGGCACATCGATGGGGCGGAGTTTGGATTTGTCGGTTACGACCTCAATGTCGGCACTTGACTTTGCCAATATTGCCTTTAATATGCTGTCTATGTCGATAGCCTTTCCGCTGCCGACATTGTAGGTTTCGCCCCTTTTTCCGTATTCAATCAAGAGCCCGTAAGCCCTCACAACGTCCCGGACGTCAGTGAAATCCCTCTTTGCCGAGAGATTGCCCACCCGGATGACAGGCTCCCGCTGCCCGGCCTCAATCTCGGCGACCTGCTTACAGAAGTCGCTTACGACAAACACGGGCGACTGGCCGGGGCCGATGTGATTGAACGCGCGCACTATTATAATATCCAGATTGTACGCATCGGCGTAGATTTTGCCCAGTATGCCCTGGCATGCTTTGGTGGCTGCATAGACATTGCCGGGGCGGAGCGCATTGTCCTCGCAGATGGGCACTTCGTCCTGATTTACACGGCCATACTCTTCTCCGGAGCCGACTAGCAGCACTTTGGGCTTTTTGCCGAGCTGCCTAAGGGCCTCCAGCACGTTGACCGTCCCCTTGATGTTGACGTCGACCGTCAGTGCGGGGTTTTCCCAAGATAGTGAGACTGAGCTCTGGGCTGCAAGGTGGAATATGCAGTCCGGCTGGTTTTTTTTAAGCAAGCAGCTTACATCATCTTGGTTTAGGATGTCCAAATCGAAAATATCCACGCCAAGCTTGGCAAACTCGTCAAGTCCATCAATTTGCTCGTGGGGAAGCTTAGTCGCAGCCACAGCCCACCCGCAGTCTTTGCGCAGATGGCGCATTAGGTGCTTGCCTACAAACCCGGCCGCACCTATAACCAAGGCTTTCATAGCACCACCTCTGTACTAAAATTCTTCATTGGTCGCCGGTTGCGCCAAGCAGGGCGAGGTCATTTTTGACCATGCGCTCCACCATTTCCGCAAAGGGAATCTCGCGCTTCCAGCCTAGCTGTTTTTCTGCCTTGGCGGGGTTGCCCAAGAGTACTTCTACCTCTGCGGGGCGGAAAAATTTTGGGTTTATTTTCACTATGGTTTTGCCTGTTTTTTTGCAGATTCCGATTTCGTTTTCGTCCTTGCCCTGCCACTCGATTTCCATATCCACGCAGCGAAATGCTGTTTCGACGAATTCCCGCACCGTTCGCGTTTCATTAGTGGCTATGACATAATCGTCAGGCTCGTCCTGCTGGAGCATCAGCCACATCGCTTTAACATAGTCCTTGGCATGACCCCAGTCGCGTTTGGCGTCCATATTTCCGAGCTCCAGGCATTCCTGACTGCCCAGTTTGATGCGGGCTACGGCATCCGTGATTTTGCGCGTGACAAATTCCTTGCCGCGGCGCTCCCCTTCGTGGTTAAACAATATGCCGGAGCAGGCGTACATCCCAAAGCTCTCACGGTAGTTTTTTGTAATCCAGTGGCCGTACAGCTTTGCGACGCCATAGGGGCTGCGGGGGTAAAACGACGTTTTTTCGGTCTGCGGCATTTCCTGCACTAACCCGAACATTTCGGAGGTCGACGCTTGGTAGAACCTTGCCTCTGGCTTTATTACGCGGATGGCCTCAAGCATGTGGGTGACGCCTACGGCGTCGATGTCGGCCGTGGCGATTGGCTGCTCCCAGCTTGTGGCGACGAAGCTCTGAGCTGCGAGGTTGTATACTTCGTCCGCCTGGGATATTTTCATGGCGCCGATTAGCGATACCACGTCTGTCATATCTGCGTATATAAAATGGATTTTATCTTTTAGGTGCTCTGCGTTGCCGTAGTCCACCACGCTTTTGCGGCGCATTACGCCATAGATTTCATACCCATTTTCCAGAAGCAGCTCGGCAAGGTAGGAGCCGTCTTGTCCTGTAATCCCTGTTATTAAAGCTTTTTTCATGCATCAGTCTCCATTTCATTTTTCAATCACATCGTGAATAGTCGTCTTCGAAGCGGACTATGTCGTCCTCGCCAAAGTATTCGCCGTTTTGAACCTCGATAACCTCCAGCAGGAGCTTGCCGGGGTTGTATAGCCTGTGCTTTTGGCCTGCTTGGACATAAATGCTCTCGCCGCTCCGCACCAGCTGCTCCTCGCCGTCGATTACCACTGCGGCAGTGCCGGATACTATAATCCAGTGTTCGTTCCTGTAGTAGTGCATCTGGTAGCTCAGGCGCTTGCCCGGCAGGACAGTCAGGCGCTTTACCTTGTAATCGGCGTCGTCCTCCAAAATGGTAAACGAACCCCATGGGCGGTATTCGGTCAGGTGAAAGTCAGCCCGGGGGTCTTCTCTTTCCTTGAGGATGCTTACGACATCCCTTACTCGTGGAGTCTCGCTGCGGTGGCAAACCAGCAGTGCGTCCTTTTGGTCTACGACGACGACGTCAGACAGGCCTATCATGGCGATAGCCTTGTCTCCTTCCGAATAAATCAGGTTGTTGCTGCTGTCGAGCATTATTTCATCATTAAAGTAGACATTGCCGTTTGTGTCCTGCTTGGTGTGATATTTGTCGTAGAAGGTCACAAAATTGCCTATATCGTTCCATTCCATGTCCAAGGGGGCGCAGTATACGCAGTCCATTTTTTCTATGAGGCCGTAATCCACCGATATGGATGGAGTCTTGCCAAAGCGCTCTTCCAAAGTGGGAGCCTGGAAGGCCTCATAGACCTCCGGGTTGTATTTTTTGACTGCTTCGTCAAATTGCGCCGAATGAAACATAAACATGCCACTGTTCCACAGGTAGCCATCCTTTATGTAAGCTTTGGCTGTTTCCAAATCGGGTTTTTCCTTAAACTGCGAAACTATATACCCGCCTTCGACCGCTTCGCCCGGCTTGATGTAGCCATAGCCGGTCTCTGGCCCTGCGGGCTTTATTCCAAATGTGACGAAGCCTTTGGCCGCAAGGGGGCACGCCTTGATGATTGTGTCCGCCAGTATCTGGGGCTGCTCTATAACGTGGTCTGAGGCAAATACGGCGCAAACATCGTCCCCGGAAGCTCTTATGGCTTGAACGGCGCATAGTATGGCGGGCAGCGTGTTCTTGGGTTCAGGCTCAAGCAAAATGCGCTCAAGCGGCAGGGATTTCCCCATTTCTTCAATTTGCCCTTGAACTAAGTGCAGATAGTCCCGACTCGTAACCAAGTACAGGTCTTCCATACGCCCCATAAGGAGGCAGCGTTCGATAGTTGTTTGGAATATCGATTTGTCCATGCCGGATAGCTTTAGGAACTGCTTAGGGTAATTTGTCCTGCTGAGCGGCCACAGCCGCGTGCCCGAGCCCCCTGCCATTATTATCATTTTCATGTAAAATCAATCCCCCTTGGTTTGTTTAAAATGTTGTTGTACAGCTCCAGCACCCTGCCTAGCATGACTTCTTCCGTGAATTCTTCCAACACCCTTGCGCTCGCATTCTTGCCATATTCGAGCCGCAATTGTTCATCGTCAACCAGCTTCTGGATTGCTTCTGCGAGCGCTTTTGCGTCCGAAGGCCGGACGGTTATTCCGGTAATGCCATTTAGGCTTACATATGGTGCGCCGCTTGGGATGTACGTGTTTATGACTGGTTTTCCGCAACTCATCGCTTCTATTTGAACAAGTCCGAAGGCCTCGGTTTTCATTATTGAAGGCAGGACGAAAATATCGCAGTTTGCAAATTCTTGAGATACTTCCTCATCGCTTAAGTTGCCTAGGAAATCGACTTTGTCTGAAAATTTTTCAGACATCTTTTTCAATTTGCCCTCCAATGGCCCGCTGCCGACGATGCGCAGGCGCGCTCCGGCAATGCGGCTAAATGCATCTATGAGGAATTCGCAGCCTTTGTAGTACACAAGGCGGCCTACAAATAGCACAACGACTTCATTTTGCTTCGGAGGCTGGGTTTGCGCCGTTATGGGATTCGCTTTTACGCCGAATGGGATTACTACGCATTTATGCCTGTATTCCGGGAGAAAATCCGAGTTGTCGATATGCCCCTGTGTCGCTGCGACTATAGCGTCTGCACGCTTTAGAAGCTGGTGCATGAATGGTTTATATAGCGATAGAAAAAACTTCTGGCGGACTATGTCGCTGTGCCACCACAGCACTATCTTGCCGCGAAACTTAAAAAGCGAGGCCGCTATATCAGCGAGGGGGAAGGGCATGTGGATATGCAATATGTCGCAGCTCCTTGCCATTTTTTTGAAGTGATAGAAAAATGACAGGGACACGGGCATGGAGAAAGCTATGCCAAGGCTGGACGCACGGCAGACATCCACGCCGTTGATTGTTTCGTTGAGAGTGCGGCCTTTGTTCCTGCATACAAGCACCTTGGTGTCCGTCCGGTCTTTGAGCCCCTCTGCCAACTGCCGGACAACTTGCTCGACCCCCCCCACGACGGGGTAGTAAAGCTTGTTGACCTGAAGAATCTTAATCATCCGGCGCAGTCCCCATAAACGCTGCATACTTCGTCAACATCGCCGAGGCAGACAACCTTGCCCCTTTCAAGCAAAACGGCCCTTGAACACATTTCCTTAATAGTCGCAGCGTTGTGGGAGACCAGCAGCACAGTAACTCCCTGTGAAATCATATTATTTATGCGCTCCTCGCATTTCGCTTGGAATTTATAGTCCCCAACGCCCAGTATTTCGTCAACGATTAGTATGCTGGGCTGCACGCTGGTTGCGACCGCAAAGCCCAAGCGCCCCATCATGCCGGACGAGAAGTTTTTTAAGGCGACATGCTCGAACTCCCAGAGCTCAGCAAAATCAAGGATTTCATTATATTTGGTTTCCATGTACTTGGGGGGGTGCCCATACATGGCACCATTCATATAAATGTTGTCGCGGGCTGAGAATTCGGGGTCGAACCCTGCGCCCAGCTCCAAAAGCGGGGATATCTCGCCGTCAACCATCACAGAGCCTTCCGTCGGTCGGAACACCCCTGCGATAATTTTGAGCAAGGTCGATTTTCCTGCTCCGTTGAGACCCATAAGGCCAAAGACCTCGCCCTTGCTTACTGTGAAGCTCACGTCTTGGAGCGCCCAAAACTCTTCGTAAAACAGTTCCCGTTTGACGGCTTTTATAACATATTCTTTCAGCCCCAGTATCTTGTCCTTGCTGAGGTTGAATCTCATCGAGACATTCTGGACCGATATCGCAGGAGAGTCCATGCTGTACCTCCGTTACATGTATAGTATGTACCTGTCTTGCTTGGACATGAATACATAGGTGCCAATGCACAGGGACGCCAAGGCGAATCCTATGCAGACGATGTTCGACCACAAATCCGGTATCCTGCCGTGCAGCACAAGCTCTCGGAAATAATCCACGAAATGGTACATTGGGTTGAGTCCGTAAATAGGGCGGAACCTCTCCGGGATTATTTCCACAGGGTAGATTATCGGAGTCATGAATTGCCACAGGGTCAGTATCACTCCGTAGAGGTATGTCAAATCCCGGAAGAAAACTGCCAAGGAGCTAAGGAACATGGCCATTCCAAGGGCAAACAGGAAGGTGTAAATGACGGGGATGGGGATTAGCAGCATAGTCCATTGAAACTGCTGCCCTGTAAAAACAAAGACGACAAGAAAAGCGATGAATGAAAATGCCAAGTTGACCAGCGACGAAAGGACGCGCGCCACAGGGAATATGTATTTAGGGACATATACCTTTCTGATAATGCCCTCATTGCTCAGTATAGAGCCCATTGCCGCCGTCGTCGATTCGCTAAAAAAGTTGAATATTAACAGCCCGCTCAAAAAGTACACAGGAAAATCTTCAATCCCAAATCTGAACACATGGGCGAACACCATTGTCATTACGAGCATAGTGAGTATCGGGTTGAGCAGCGACCAGAGCACGCCAAGGACGCTTTTGCGGTACTTCGCGATGAAGTCCCTTTTCACAAGGAGCTTCAGCAGGTGCTTAAAGCGGTTGAACGAGTAAGCCTGCCATTTCATGAAATCGCACTTTATTATAAACGCCAGGATAAAAGCTATGACGAGGGCGGCGGTCATTGCCAGAAATAGGATTTTCGGGGCAAAAATCAGCATGTGGTCGGCCCGGCTGCCTATTATGCTCTCCGGCAGGTAGAGCATAGGTATGAAGAATATGATTGTCAGCGCCACTGTAATCAGCGCAAGGCGTTTTTTTGATAATGTCATGTTGGCTCCATTTGTCCATTGTTGAAGTCACTAACCTATAAGTTCAATTTGCTTTTTGCGGATAGCATAGAAATATAGGATATCCGCAACTGGCTCAGAGTGCGCATTTTCAAGAATTTGAGGATTGTCCACCATTTCGCTCAATACGTGCAGCAGCTCTTCCCGCTCAGCGTCTGCCAGATTTCTGTAGGCGGCAGTCCACTTTTTCAGTAGCCCCATATCCCGGAAGAAATGGCGGAAGCGAATAAGTTCATCGGGCATTGCCAGAATTTCAAGGAACTCGCTTACATTGCGGCCAAAAGCCTCTTCAAAGAAATCCCTTTCCCTTGCAATGACCCCCTTTGTTACATTTATGATGACGTTTATTGCGCGCAAATATTTCTTGTTCCAAAATTCGCCTACAAAAGCCCTGTCCGTTTTGTCAATTGGGGTAAATCTCATAGGGAACGAAAAACCTCTCAGGTCGCTAGATTGGTTGTAAAGGGTGACGGCGATGTCAAGCCTTTTCCACAAATCCTCAGGAGTGTCCATCCAATTGTATAGAATATAATTTGAAAAATGCCTGAATCCACTGCTTATTGCAAGATTTGTCGCATCCGTAAATACATTCGCACCGTCAATGCCGTCAAAGGCCAGCCTGAAGGGCCTAATTGGGAGTTTTGCCAAATGAGCGATTGTTGAGGGCGATATAAGGCGCGCATCAATGCCTTGGTTGAAGTCGACGTATCTAACCATTTTCGTTTTATTTGAATATGTTTCGAACATGCCTGAAATATATTCTCTGTGCTGGCGCAAAACAGCTAGTTTGTCGTCTGCTTCGACTATTTGGGCAAAGGCTTCGTTGAATTGGCAGAACACTTTTTCATATCGGGCAATACGCTTGGAGAATTTTTGCAGCAAATCAATTGCTCGTGAAATGAGTGCAGAATAATCAATTTGGAGTTTTATCCTCCGCTCGATTTTGTCTATTGTTAACTTAAATTCGTTAGGGCGGGTAAAATTAGGGGTACCGTCAAATCCCGACGCCACAATATCGTCTGCAATTTGTGCAAGTTGGGGCGAAAAAAGGATGTTATTATCCATCATTAGCAGATTCCTCTTTTGCCCATATTTTTCATCAACCTGCTCAATCTGCGTCAAGATGCGGTTTGTTGTTTCAAAGGTTGGCTCAAGAATCCTGACCGCACAGAACTCGCACCTGCGCGGACATCCCCTTGTAGTATGAATAAAGTAGTTGTCTCCTGCTGGATATTTATACGAGATGTCGTCAAGGATGTCATAATCAAGTGGCAATTCATCTATATTTATGCAATCGTCGTATCCCAGGGCATTTGAGTCTGTTAGGAGCCCCCTCAATACCTTCGTAGCCCCAGTTTCGGAAATAAATTTGTCTGCGAGCAAAGATACGGCAATTCCGCCGATAAACACTGAGTCAACATGCTTATATTTCATGTAGTGCTTTATAGTTTTGGCAGTTATGCTATATTGGTATGTGAACATCGATGTGATATATATGCGGTCGGCGTCGATGATTTTGGTATAAGGCGCTTCCCCTTTATAAAATTCAACAATATCCCCTCGGCCGCGATGGTAGGTTGCCAGCTTCATTAGCGCAATTGGCGGGTATTTATTTTTGTAGTCAGGCTCGACCAATAGGATTCTTGGCATCTTATTTTTCCTGCTCTTCGTTGAGCTTCTTCTTCAAGAAGGCCCGGATTTTTATGAACGATTTGAGATCCCTCTCTTCTAAGAAATAGCCTTCCAACGCGTTTAGCACTTTTGAGTAAAAACGTTTGACCGTAATGCTGGCTTTAGGTATATCCTCGTAAGGGCGCTCGGGCAGCGGCGGGATGTCTTCCTGTTTATCATCAGCCACCGGAGTATAAAAATCCGACAAGAACTGCTCTTGATTCAACCCTTGGGTCAGTTCGGTATAGGCTTTAATCAGTTTCTCTTTCTTCTTTGCATCGGATTTATCGCTAAAAGCCCTTGATGCTGCATAACGATATGCAATCAGCCTCCGCAGAAATTCAGCAATAATGCTGCGCAGTTCAATGGACGACGCATCGATTTTGAACCAATCCCGCCTCGCGTTATCATCTAAACTATCCGTGTAGAGCAGCATCTCCCCATACACGCCCGCCAAAGTTTGGGTCAATTCGCGATAGGTCGCCACGTAGTCGCTCGAATTGACGGAGACTGCATCCGCAAGAGAATCCTCTCCGCCAACCAACATGTTTTTTGAGCGGACTTTGATGCCGCGCGGCTCATTTGTGGGGTTGGCCGTCACTTTCCGATTAAATGAAAACCATAAAACGCCTATTTTCTCCGGCTCCTTGTTTTCGGCCCTTGGTTTGAGTTGCAGCGGCCAAAAAACAATCTCGGATTCGAGGATATGTCTGCCTTCGTACGGTTTGTAAAGTGTTTGCCCATCCAACCTTATGTCGAAAGAAGAAGCCTCGAGAGATTTGCCCATTACCCGATCGTACTCTTGCTTCACTATGCCTTGCGCGTCAAACGAGGGGGAGTAGCGCAATGGCAGCAATAGGCACAACTTGCCCCTGAAGTCGGCGGTGGACAGCAGTTCAACGATTTCTACGCTATAATTGCGTATGCGGACTTCAAAAAAATGGCATTCAAGGCTACCGTCATAGGGGTATTCGAATATTTTGGATATTTCCCCCATCGCTGCATCCAGCTCGTGGTCTTCTCCCTTTAAAAGCAGGTCGGAATACTTCTTGCCGTCCCACTGAAAAACTTGAATTTTGTCCGACCCTTTAACCTTGTTGCGGAAAATTAGCTCATCGCAAAACGGCAATGCCGACAATCTGCCGATGCCCCGAAACCCTATTTGGTCTTTGTATTTCCCTTTGTCCGACTTGCCTATGCTTCTCATATATTCTTCAAATTTGCTGAGTTCAATCCCATAGCCATTGTCGGCGAAGCGGATAGCCTTGTTTTCGTAATCTATTTCAATATCGACATAGAAATCTTCCATGTCGATCCCACTATTATCCCTGGTTGCGGCTACGTAGGCATCTACGGAGTTTTGGATATATTCCCGAAAGAGGACGATTGGATCCTCGTACAGCGCAGAAGTCAGTGTTTCCAACAGGCGCAACCCCATTTTAATCCCGGCCACGGCATTTCCCCCTCGTATATTCACCGTATTTTGATATTTTTAGACTCCAGCTTTGATGCCAACCAACCATATTTTTGCGCAACACGCCGATCCAGCGGCTTGCTTTTTCGGGGCTGCTTCGTCTTTTCTTTAAGTATCTTCAGTATGCCTTGCTCCTTCAATAGCCGCTCAGCCGCTTTTGTATCTAACCTATGCTCTTCGATGGCATACTTAAAGAAGTCCAAATACATTTCCTTGTCTGTGTCCGTAGCGATATGGTCAAATGACAGAAGGCCCTCCGTGAAATCGAAAAACTCTTTCGTCAGAATGATTCTTGGGTAAATGGCATGCTCGCTTTCGAGTTTGTATGCATCAATGTAAGCGGGGCCGATAATAATTTGAGGATCGTCGGAGACCGAAACCATGCCTGCGGTTATGGCCCCGCGCAACAACATTTGGCATTCGATTAGAACCTGCCACTGCACATTTGACAATATCGCACAAAATTCTGTGGCGCAGTCGTCATCTGCCACTATCAGGAATCCGTCCGCAACCTGAGTATAGTGCAGTTTGTCTTCTTTTGCGAGGTAGTCGCAAGGCGCTTGCACAAAATTGCGCAGCTTTGTCATGACCTCGAATATGCTCTCTGCGTCATTTTTCTCGTAATCTTTTATCATTTGGCGCATTCCGAGTATATCAATCCAAGCGACTAATCGTTTTCTGTATGGTTCTCTCGGGGCATCTCGTTCCGGCTGGTAAGACTCTACACTCGATTCCTCATCATCCAACCACGACTCAACTATGGAGCTATCTTTGGCCATTAAGAATCCCTCAAAATCAATTAATATTCTGCGACACATTCAAAATTAATGGTATCACTTGTCAAGAAAAATCCCAGATGCCGAACAGGATATCATACTTGCACCAAATTTACAAGCAAAATCACTACGCAATCCTACAGGCCTTAAACGAATGCGTCTTGCTTGAGCGCATAAAATACGGCAATTATGAAGCCCAGATGAACCTACCCCTGTGCACCATAGATACAATCAGATATATGCAAAAAAGAATAGGCTCAGAAATTACCCTGAGCCTATACCGGACCGGCGAATTTTAGCTTTTACGCTTTGGGGCAGGCACTCACGCTTGTGCAGCTTGCACAGCCTCTTTGACCTGCGTTTCGACCAGCTCGCGCAAACAATGGGGAACGCCGCCGTAATACTTGTGAATCGCAACGCATTCTTTGCACTTGCCTTTATAGTCACAAGACGGGGCACCATCTATACCTGCTAGGCACTGGCATTTCATGTTCTCTGGGTCAGCAAGTATTTCCTCGTAAGGTATCCGCTTGATACCGTTTACATAATTCTCATTTGTTATCCGTTCATTTTCAGCCATAATAATATTGCCCTCCAAGAAAAATTTGGTCTACCTTACCACAAAAAGACAAAAAAGTCAAATGCCAGAACGACTCTGCAAATCATAATATAAATGTTATGGGAGAACCTGAAGATGTATATTGTAAAGGGTACTTAAATCATACCCAAATACAATATACGGCAAAAGGCTCATCTGTAGCGGATTCAAGCAGTTTTGCGAGGAAAAGGAGGACAGACGAAAACACAAGTACATCCGAGTGCCACACGTTATTATTCAGAATAGCGTAGTGGCACTTTTATTATAGCAGAACACAGGCACGGCAATCAGCAAAAATAAATTTTGATAACAGGAACATTGCGCCCTCTTTTTTGACGTATTCAATTGTAAGGGATATAAACATGGTTTATAATAGAACCATACCCTTACATATTTTAACCATGTTTGAAAAGGAGGGATTATTTTTGGAACACATTGTATTCGAGCATCGACGGCGGATGTTCGAGGGTATGCACTATCTACCTATTGTCTACCTTATACCCAATGAAATAGCCGAAAAACGAGGTTTTTCTGACTTCCCCCGCGACCCATACATTGCAGCAACAGAAGATAAATGGCTGGATATTTACAACAGCAATTATTTTCAAATGAACTTGATGGATACAATCTCATGGATGATGTGGCAGCATCTTGGGATTAGAGGCGGTATTGAAAACTACTCAATCCGCAATCCCATTTCCATCATGGTGTATGACTTGGGCATGTGGGTGTGGTTGTTAGCCGAAGTCGGTATTGACCTTGATTCATTAGCGGCTTTACCCCACGGCGATGTAATACCTTTTCTCACTATGGAAGAATCAGCCGAGATATGTAATGCTCTTGCCAACGCTTTTTGGAATCATCCCGATTTGAAAATGCGTAAAGTGCATGAAATCGTCAGCACCCACCGCTCCCACGATGATTATTCAAGCAGACCCAGCCATGCAAAAATGGACTTCCACCGCCACTATTATCACACAAGAGCCAAAACAAAGGTAGAGCCGATTATAAGTGGCTATGATGAAAACGGCGAAGAAGAAATGGTTTATGCACCATACACGCCTAACGAGTTTGCCGAAGTTGAGTTCCGTATGTGGTTTGACGGATTTTTGGAGCAATTAAGCGAGAAAGACCAACAAATTATAAGGCTGTTGGAGCAGGGCTATACCCAAGAAGAAATTGCCGAAATGTTAGGCTATGCCAATCATAGCGGCGTTACGAAACGGATTATATATATTCGCAAGGCATTAATCGACTTCAAAAAAGCTGATGCAGAAGGGGTGAAATGGAAACCACAGAGAAAAAAGCGAACAACCAAAAGCAAAGATACAGAGAATTAGAGCCGTCAACGGTAAAGTTGGCGGCTTTTTGTATGGGATAGGTGAAACACCGACCCCTTGCAAGGAGTGTATGAAACGTACACCCCTCTGCCGTGAAATACGGCGTAGGTGGGTAGCGAAACGTGACCCACCTCGCAAGGGGGTAGCGAAACACGACCTACCCCTGCATAGAAAACGACAGCAGGTAGGTGGCGAAACGCCACCTACCAAATAGATAAGGCATCAAGGAGGGCATGAAA
>Ga0209755_10001889_pt1 | contig 30558 bp, 35 predicted proteins | sample TergutCo191P1_FD_187301 | JGI IMG/M metagenome (GOLD analysis project Ga0209755, IMG submission 187301) | Cornitermes sp. P1 segment gut microbial communities from Petit-Saut dam, French Guiana - Co191P1 (SPAdes) (version 2) | ecosystem: Host-associated > Arthropoda: Insects > Digestive system...
TTCAAAAATATTCAACAATAATTTTTCTATGTTTTCTGCTTCGTTGTATGTTGGAATACATATCAACAAATTCACCATGATGTTCCTTCCTCCAAAATAGGGTCATTAAAGTATGGGACTGCCCGAGAAGTAACACTTAGGCAACCCCTATGATACTGATTATATCGCAATTATCAAATGATGTCAATAGGCTTTCGGTAACATTTTGAAATGAGATATCACGAAGCAGGGCGAGTTCCTTAGAAGCGCCGCTCTTTTAGCCCTTGAAATCAAACTCCCTTATCTTCTTGTTTCATAACAGTTCGCGCTCTTTGGGTTCGTCGCAGTCGCCCCAGTCATACCTGTCGGGTTCGTCGTCATAGCCGTCAAGGTACCAGGCAAGCGTTTTTTTGGCTGCGGGCACGATAACCAGCATGTTTCCCTTTGCCGTGATTTCAACCTCGTCGTTAAGCCCGATGTTTGCGCCCTGCGAATTTCCCCATTTCGATACCTGCGACAGCATAGGGGCCTCCGTACGCGAAAATTAACACAAGTATATACTTTGAACGCCTGGCTGTCAATCCCTGTAATGAAATTTCGCCCCTACACTAATGGCCCTGCGGCTCGACCGCAGGGCCACGGCGATTTTTACTTCGCGGTAATCCGGATTGCCCGTTTCTGCGCCTCCGGCCTTTTTTTGATTTCCAGACCAAGAACGCCGTTCTTGAACTCCGCGCTTACACCCTCGGGGTCGGCGTTTTCGGGAAGCTTGAACGAGCGGCTGAAAGACTGCACTCGCCTCTCCCTTACGAGCCACGTTCCCTGGCCCTCGTCGTTTGCCTTTGTGACCTCTTCCGTTTTAGAGGCAATCGAAAGACTGCTTCCGTCAACGTGAATCTCGATGCCCTTTTCGTCATAGCCGGGAAGCTCCATATCAAGGGCGTACGCGCTTTCGGTTTCCCTGATGTCAACCGCCGGCATTCGGGCGAACGTTCTGGGCGCGGGATTGAAAAGGGAATCCCCCAAAAAGGACTCGAAGTACCGATCGAAATCGCTCAAGGCGTTCTGAATCGCGTTTGGCCGGTGCAAAGTAATCGTTCTCATAGTTCTGTTCTCTCCTTGGTTTTAGTCTCTGCCTTATATCTAGCAAAAACCGTGCCAAGCGGCGAAAACTCGGGAAAATTTCCTCAAACCGGCCCTAAAGCGGGAATACGCAGCCTCAAAAGGCGGTTTTCTCGCGGGCCAGAGGGTGCTTCCTTTGGGTTCGTGGAATCTTCAGGCAAAACTGACACAAAGGGTCAATTTTGCCGCCAAACTGCGTCATAATGACACAGTTTGGCGGAATTTTCGGGGCGTAATTGTCCAAGTCAAACTTTTTAGTTTTATGATTGGTTTTAACGTATTTCGGTTTTGATTTCTTTGACGACATTTGCCAAATACTTTTCAACAAGCCTTTTCAGCAAATCCGCAAAGACAAAGTTCAGTCCCACCTCAATGCAACTAAGGCGCTTGACGGATATGTTCACTTTTTCATATAATTGCTCTTGGGTAATTTTTATGAAATAGCAAATGATGGAGGCAACACTTATAGCCATACTTTCACCACGAAAGATAAATGATAACACTGAGGAGTATTTGATATGAGCGGAAATTTATTTCATGAAAAATTAGAATATCTCTCTGAGGAGCAAATAATAAAAATGGCAAATAATCTTGTCATCCGAGACCACACATTGCTTAAACATTACCCCTTGCTCATATCATTTTCAGAAAGAAATCTTGCAAACAGGGATTTAACCACAATAATGGGGCTTGCGCATATGATTTATGGCTGGATGCCAACAATGTTAAATAGAGGTAATGTAGGCCAATATTCCAACAACGAATTAGTCGATAAGATTTGGGAAAATATATCAACTGGAGCTTTGGACAAAAACTTCATCGAACACCTCATTGGGTTTGTTAATTATTCCATAATCGGGGCAAGCAAACTGTTGCATTTTTGTAATCCAAATTCGTATGCAATATACGATTCGAATGCTTACGCAACAATCAAGGGCAGAAAAGCCTACAATCACTCTGAAATCGATGACATTTCTAAATACATTGCATATATGGAAAAGCTGAAGGCCTTATCTAAAAATGCTGAATTTATCCAGGGTCTAAAAAATGTGTTGGTGACAAAGAAAGTCGATGTCAACATTTCGGATATAAGGTGTATTGAAATGTGCTTGTTTTATACAAACAAGGAGAAGAAAACCTAAATTGCAGAAGTCTTGCACTTTTTATTTTGCAAGGCCTTCACGGCTTTACACCACCCGATAAACCCAAGGGCAAACAGCATCACAAACCAAAACGTAACAAACCGAAACAGAACCGTTGCCACAACCGCGTCGCTCGCCGCAAACCCCATCGCCAAAAGCAGGCCGGACATGGTTCCCTCAAATCCGCCCAGCCCCCCCGGGAAAACCGGAATCATGGCAACCATGTAGGAGGCAAACGTTGCGGCCCCAACGTAAACCGCATTGGCATCTGGGAAAAACTGTACCGCCAGCAGGTATAGCTTCACCGGGTAAAGCAGCCAAATGAGGAAAGAAAGCAAGGCAAGCATAACCCAGGCCCTGGCGTTTTTGCGAATCGAGGCCACCTGATCCAGCAGCGTCAACAAAAACCCTCTCACCCTGCGCGCCCACGAAAACCGCGAAGCTTCCCTTGCTTCCAGGCGGGCCTTTATTCGCCGAGGCGCAAGAAAAATGCCCGCAAACAGAAACAGGAACAACAGCAAAATGCCGTAAACAAGAAACTGCACGTAGCGGACCTGCAACAGCGGCACCCTGCCGACAATATACCCCACGGTAAACAGGTTGATAAAAAAGAAGGCGCCCAAGCTGAACAGCTTTTGCAAAGCCACAACCGAGGCCGCCTGTTCGCCGGAGCAGTTTCCCCTGCGGCTAATCTGCACGGCGCGGGTAAGCTCGCCGCCAACCTTCACCCCGGGAGTAATCGAATCCATCACCGAACCCTGGCAGTTTATGTAAAACATGTTGCCAAAGGAAACGTCCGCATCGGTAAACTTGGCGATTTGGTGCCACTGAAGGTTTACCAAAAGCTGTGACACAATCTGCAGGCCAAGCAGCAAGGCCGCCAGCCATAAGGGGATTTGTTTTACGCTTTGTAACAGGCTTTGCGCGTCAAGCCGCGACAAGGCAAAGAGAAGGAGCGGAACCAGCAGCGCCGTGAACAACCACTTTTTCTTCATGCAACCGCTCCCCCTTCACGTAAAGCAGGGTACTGCCTATGTTGCGGGCCTTGTGGGTAATGCACGGACAGCAGGCCGTCGCAAAGCCGGGCAACCGACTGTACAGACAGCTTAAACGATTTTTCGGCCTGCGCACAAGAAGCTTGGTTCCATGGGCCGCCTTCCCTTCCACGCGGGAAAACACGCGCTCCATCGGGGAAACCTGCAGGGCAAAATGCACAACCGAATACTCCGAAAGCGGAAGCTCCGAGCTGCCGCCGTCCTGGCAAAACACGCGCACGTGTCCGCCAAGGCCCAGCCGCTCGATAACCCGCCGCGCCTGCGGAATGCAGGAAACGTTGTTGTCGATAACCGTCACCTTGGCGCCGGTGGCCTGATGAAACAAAATCGCGCTGAAGGGGCAGATGCCGCCGCCTATGCAAAGGATGTGGTCGTTTTTCGTGATGCCGGCCAGCTCGATTTCCTTTTGGATCACGTTCCGATAATATTGGGACGCAAGCCAGTAGACGGCCCTTGATTTTGCCGCCCGGCACTCAATCCTTTGCGTAATCCCGGTTATCCACCGCAACATCTCCGTCCCCCTTGGGCAAAATAGTTAGCTCGCTATTAGTATGTTACCATCGGCTAACTTCCTTGTCAAGCCCTTTGACCGCGATTTCGCAACTTGGGTATGGTAAAACGTAAAGCCAAACCGAGTCGGGTCGCCGAGTGCGCCAAATGTCCAACGAAAATACAATTTCGCCTAAAGACGTACAAGTGTCCGCCTAAAGCCCGTATCCACAGCTGCGCATTTTTTCTATTATGTCCGCGATGCAAAAGATAGAACGCGAGGCTACGGCGCTGGGCCTGACGCAGGGGTTCACTTTCATTGGCGATCCCGGATGCGACGGCCTGGGCGTCGAAACGATGAGCGTCTTTAACGCGGCGTGCCATGAAGCCGCAGGGGATTTCATACTGATAGGCGGCGACATCGTGCCGGAGGGGACGGGCCGCTTCTATCAAAAAATGATTGACATGATTGACTCGGCGGTTCGGAAACCCGTCTACATGCTTCCCGGAAACCACGACACGATGGACTACGAAACCTATTTTGGCATGAAAAATTATTTTTTGTATGACTCAAAGCTGCTTCTTGTCGTGCTGGACAACTCCGGCCGCGTTTTCCCGCGGGAAGCTCTGGAGCTGCTTGGGCGGGCCCTTCGCCACGAGCGCGACAACATTGTTGTTGCTTTTCACATTCCCCCGCCAAACAGCGTTTCGCAGAATTCAGTCAGCGCGGAGGAGTGGGCCAAGGTGCGGGGCCTTATATCCCCGGTTCGCGACAAGCTGAAGTATATCGTCTGTGGGCATGTGCACTCGTACTTTGAGGACGAGGTTGACGGGATCAAGCTTGTGGTTTCAGGGGGAGGGGGGGCGCGCATAGAGGAGGTGGAAGGCGTGCCGAACCCTTTCCATCATTCCGTGGAGTTTTCGTTTGACCCCTCGGGGAATTTGCGCCATGCCCTTAAGCGGATTGAGTACGACAAGCTCCAAAGGCCCGCGCCTGCGGTGATGGGCGCGTTGAAAGAGGCGTATGCGGGAAAGTGCATTGCCGTTGTGCGTTATCGTTTATACGAGGAAGAGGCCGCCAAAAACGGCAAGCCGCATTTGGCAAAGCTGTTTGCCGCCGTTGCCGAGTCGGAGCTTCGCCATGCGGGGAACTTTCTTCGTACAATGGCCAGGGCCAGATCGCAGGAGGAAGCTCTCGCCAACGGTATTGAAAGCAAGCTTCACAAAGCAAACAACGTCTACCCCAACGGACGGGAATTGTCAAAGAGTCACAACGCCTGGTTGGCCGCCTATGCCTTCAACGACGCAGCGGCGGCAGAGGAAGCCCACCTGCGTTTATTCAAGGAGGCCAAGGAACTGCTTGCCGACAACCGCGACATACCCGAAAAGCGGTACTTCACCTGCACTTTCTGCGGATACACGATGACCGACGGGCAGGGCAAAACCAAGTGCCCAATATGCGGGGCCCCGCCCGGCAGAATATCATAGGAAATGCCCCAAACTGTCACCTAGGAGCTTGACAGAGTACGATAACGGACTATAATTAGTCCTATATGGTACTAAATGACGAGAGCGTCTATCTTAACCTGGAGGCCGACATTGCTATCGGGGCCATCGCCGCAGGGGTTAGCCGCATCGAAGGCTTGTATACAAAGCTGGCGCAAAAGCACGGGCTTCCCTATGGGCTTATACAGGTGCTCTACATCCTTAGGCTTAACAGCCACGTTACGCAAAAACAGATATCCGAAGTCTGCGAGATTCCCAAGCAAACGGTAAACAGCGTTATTAAACAACTCAAGGCAGACAACCATATCACCTTGGTGGCGAACGACGAGGACAGGCGGGAAAAGAAAATACGGTTTACGCCGCTTGGCGAAGCCTATTCACAGGAAATACTCAAGCCGTTTCTTGAGCTGAACAAAATGGTTGTCAATAAAATCGGCATGGACTTGCTGCTGCAATTGTCAAAAAAGTTGAAAACGTTGGGGGACGCGATAGAGCTGGAAATAGAATTGAAGGAAACGTCATCGAAATGGGAGGAAAGGACGAAAAATGCAATACCGTGAGGACAAGGCATCCGGGAACAAGCTTTCCGTGCTGGGGCTTGGCTGTATGCGGTTCCGCGACAAGGCGGAAACCGAGCGCATGATTTTGGCGGCAATCGAGAGCGGCGTAAACTTCTTTGACACGGCCTATATCTACCCAAACAGCGAAAAAACACTGGGGGAAATTCTCGCAAAGCACGACAAGCGAAAAGACGTATACATCGCCACCAAACTGCCTTTGATTATGTGCAAAAGTGCGGACGATTTTGACAGGTTTTTCAACGAGCAGCTTCAAAGGCTTCAAACGGATTACGTGGATTACTATTTTATGCACAGCATATCGGATTTTGCGCAATGGGAAAGTTTTCAAAAGCTGGGCATCGAGCAATGGATAGCGGAGAAAAAGAAAACCGGACAAATCCGACAGATAGGGTTTTCGTATCACGGAACTTGCGACGACTTTCTGAAGATTCTTGACTCCTATGCTTGGGAGTTCTGCATGATTCAGTACAACTATTACGACGAGAATTATCAGGCGGGGAAAAAGGGCCTGCTGGCCGCCGCGGAAAAGGGCGTGTCGGTTATGATCATGGAGCCTTTGCTTGGGGGCAGGCTTGCCACGGGTTTGCCGAAACAGGCCGTGGGTATGTTCGCAAAGGCCGACCCCGCGTTAATGCCGGCCGACTGGGGATTCTGGTGGCTGTGGAACCAAAGCGAGGTAACGGTTGCGGTAAGCGGCATGAGCACTTTGCAGCAAATGGAAAGCAACCTTCGCTCTGCCGATAATTTTCGCCAATTAACCGACAAGGACTTGGGCGTGTACGCCGACGTGGTAGAGCTGTTCAGGAAGTCGTACAAAATCAACTGCACAAGTTGCAACTATTGTTTGCCGTGTCCCAAGGGAATAAACATTCCTGCCTGTTTTTCCGCATACAATACAAGCTATGCGCAGGGCTTCGTTACGGGGATGACGCTTTATCTGACAAGCATTGCCGCAATTAGGAAAAACCCAAGCAGTCCGCGCCTTTGCAACGAATGTGGAAAGTCGAAAAACATTGTCCACAATACCTGCCGATTCGCAAGTGGCTCAAAAAGACATCCAGCCGTCTTGAACCTTTGCCGCTGCGGTTGATACTGGCACTTGTCAGGCGTGTAATGACAAGGTAGTTTGGACGACGACAGGGTTCACAACAGGAGGAAAGCGCATGACGGTTTTTTATTTCACGGCTACCGGAAACTCTTTGGCGATTGCCAAGCGTATCGGCGGAACCTTGGTTTCCATTCCGCAGGTTGTCGATTCTTGCGATTTGCATTACAAGGATGATGCCATTGGCGTGATGTTTCCGATTTATTACTTTGCGGCTCCAAAAATGGTAAACCGATTTTTGGAAAAGGCAAACTTTGAAGCGGATTACGTTTTTGCAATCGGCACGTATGGAATTATGCCGGGGGCCGCAATGTTGAATCTGCAAAAACAGACACGAAAGAACGGCCAGCGCTTTGATTATGCCAACCATCTGCTTATGGCCGACAACTTCCTGCCCATATCCGAGGTTGGCAGGCAGATAAAGAAACTCCCAAAAAAGAAAATCGAAGAAAGGGCGACGCAAATTGTGAATGATGTGAACAACCGCAAGCATTTGCAGGCAAAGGCATCGCCGGTGTTTCGTGCGGCTGCTGCGATAGTCAGCAGCATGATCCCGTCTGGCGAAAATGCCCAGAAGTATATTGTAAACAATCGATGCAACAAATGCGGGATTTGTGCCAAGGTTTGCCCCTCGGGGAACATCGCCATAACCGACAAGGTTTGTTTTGCCAATAATTGCGAAGTGTGTTTTGCCTGCCTGCACCTTTGCCCGCAAAATGCCATGCATCACAAAAGCCAAAAAAGCGAAAAACGCTGGCTCAACCCGGAAGTTTCGCTGAACGAAATTATCAAGGCGAACAATCGCGGGGGATGATTATCAATCTGGAATGGCTGTTTATAGCTGGAGGTATCGCTTTAGTGTTTCTCATCGTGTTTGTCGCAAGCAAAATACGCGTGAGCAAACAGACTTTTGCGGCTCGGCTTGAAAATACAAACCCCGTTCCCGCAAAGGTTAGGCGACTGCCAGTAACACTGGAAACAAAAAAAACGGCCAGCCTTTACCGTGCGGAAAACAAAAACGCCTATCTGATGCTCCATGTGTTGATAACAAACGAGAGCACGGAAACGATAGTTATACGCAGGATTGCTGCGACTATGGGAAACGAAAAAGGGGTGATGGTGCATAAAGGGTTCACGGCCTTGGCTACACATCTGGGGCGAAAGTCAAGCTACTCGTTTGGCTCATCCGAAAATCTATTGCCGCTTTCACTAACAGGAAACACACCCAAGGACGCATACCTGTGTTTTGCATTTTCCAATGCGGACATAGCGGCCGGAAATGTTGCGCTGAAAGTTGCCACATCAAAAGGGGAAAGCGTTATTCTCTTGGAAATGGACGTTGTTGGGTAATCACAATGGTTTTCACTGTTCCCGTATACACTCATAGGTGTAAAAACCGCCTTGTAAGAAAGGCGCTGCTAGGTCATCTCGAACACGCACCGTCAGTTCACAATGGTTCGTGTAGGTTGCCTCCAAAATTTCCAGGCCCCATTTGCCAAACTGGTATTTGACCTTATCCAACTGCGGATACCCACAGGCCACTCGGTACAGCTTCGACGAAAAGTGCACCTCCGGCCCCGCAGCTTCCATTGCGCCTTTTGCCGCCTTGGTATATGCGCGCACCAGCCCGCCGGCTCCCAGCAAGGTTCCGCCAAAATACCGTGTTACAACACACACAAAATCTACGATACCCGTTTTTTGAAAAACCGTTAACACGGGCATTCCTGCGGTGCCTTGGGGTTCGCCGTCGTCGCTAAAACGGATGGTGTTGCAGCGCAGTCCGTAGGCGTATACGTTATGCGAAGCGTCTCTGTGCTCGGCTCGGATTTTTTCCAACACCTGCCGCGCTTCTTCTTCGGTCGTTACTGGGGCGCAGTAGGCCAAAAACTTTGAGCGTTTTTCCTCCAGCACATACGTGCCCGGTTTTGGCAAAATCAAAGGCACGGCAACCTCCTTGTGTTCGCGCTTTTCTACAATTGCCATGTTACGCGATTTGTGATACAAAATAAAGGGGAACATGCACTTCAAAGAAGCAAGGGGAATACTTTCCGCTCACAACGGCATGAACATTTTCCGTGGCTGCACCCACGGCTGCATTTACTGCGACAGCAGAAGCAGGTGCTACCAGATAAACCACGACTTCGAAGACGTGGAAATCAAGATCAACGCGCCAGGGCTGCTGGAAGCCGCGCTCCGCAAAAAGCGCAACAAGTGCATGATCAGCACGGGCTCCATGTGCGACCCATACATGCCCATCGAAAACGAGCTGCGGCACACGCGCAAATGCATTGAGATTATCGAGGGCTATGGTTTTGGCCTTGCCATACTTACCAAGTCGAACGGAATCCTTCGAGACGTTGACCTTCTTACAAGCATCAACAAAAAAGCAAAATGCGTCGTGCAGATAACCCTTACCACCTATGACGAAGACTTGTGCAAGATCATTGAACCCGCCGTCTGCACTACTCGCGAGCGTTTTGCCGTACTGGAAACCCTGCGCGATGCCGGCATACCTACGGTGGTTTGGTTCTGCCCGCTTTTGCCGTTCATAAACGACACGGAAAAAAACATGCGGGGCATTTTGGATTACTGCATAAAGGCGAAGGTTTACGGCATTGTGTTTTGGAACATCGGCATGACCCTCCGCGAGGGCAATCGGGAATACTTTTATCAAAAGCTGGACGAGCACTTCCCAGGGTTGTCAAAAAAATATCACCAAAAGTATGATCGCAGCTATGGGATTGAAAGCGACAACAGCCCCAAGCTTACGCATCTGTTTCACGATATTTGCAACAAGCACGGCATTGTCCATGACAGGGATGCCGTTTTCCGTTACATGAACACATTCCCACATAAAGCTGCGGAACAACTGAGCCTTTTCTAGAGCTCCTGTGAACCACGTTTGCAAAACCACGTATTTCGCTATACCATTAACCATGGCGCAAATATTTTCAAGGAGCGTGGCGAAAGCAAAGCATGAACCCTTTTTATGAACAAGTGTATGCCGTCGTTGAGCAAATACCATACGGCAAGGTGCTGTCCTATGGTCAAATCGCCTGGATGTTGGGCCGGCCCCGTTCCGCGCGGGAAGTGGGACGTGCCATGCGGAGCTGCCCGGAGCATCTGCCCTGGCAACGGGTTGTAATGTCGGACGGCACCGTAGCAGGTTCGAGCTCCGAGCTGCGAAAGGGGTTGCTGAAGGCCGAAGGTGTGGCATTCCTGCCAGGTGGCCGTGTCAATATGAAGCTTTGCGGTTTTGGCGATTTAAGCTCGGGGGCCGACGAAGCGGAAGGGCTTGCCGTGGATCGCAAAAGCCGGAAGTAGAAACCGAGATGCCTCATTTGGAAAATTTCACCGAAATGATATCCGCTCCCGCAGTTTTTCGGTTTGCCTGGACAAGATGCAGGAACCGCCTTTCCTGATGATGCTCACCGCCAGGGGGCCAAGCTACAAGCGGAAAGACGGGTCTGCATTATTTCGATTGTCTCAATGCCCCCGCGAAAGCTCGGAAAGGTTTTTTGTGTTTTCCTGGAGCTTGTTCGTCAGGGAAAGCATTTCGGCATAGTTTGCTTTGATGGTAGAGGTAATTTCCTGTAGGGCGACAAGGCTCACGGTAATTTCGGAGCTGCCGGCGGACAGCTCGCCCAAGGTGTTGATAAGCCCCGTCATGGTTTCGGCAAACCCGTCGATTTTATCCGCCATTCCGGAAATTAAGCTGTTCGTACCGGTAGATCGCTGGGTTGTAATGTTGATCCCACCGATGATACCCGAAAGCGTCCTGGAAATATTCCGCGAGTTTTCCCTCGTGCTTTCCGAAAGGCGGCGAATCTCGTCGGCAACAACGGAAAAGCCCCGGCCCGCAGCTCCGGCGTGGGCGGCTTCAATGGCCGCGTTCATTGCAAGCAGATTGGTGTTTGCCGCAATGCCGCTTATGATTTTGATCGCCGAAGATATGCCGTCTACCGATTGCGAGATTTCCTGCACGGACTGAATCGTTTCCTGCATTGATTGCTTGCCCTGGGCGACGTTTTCAATAAGCACTTCTATCTCTTCCAGCTTCTGATGGGAAAGATCGGAAGTGCTTTTGATGGAGTGAATCATCTTTTCGGTAATACCCGTGGAATCGCTCACCGCCGTAGCCTGCAAACCGACTTCGGAGTTCAACATATTAACCTTGTCGTTGATCCCCTCGATTAGCTCAAGCGCGATGTTTATGTGCTTTTTAAGCTGCTCCATCCCCAACATCTTCTCTTTTTCCTCTTTGAGCAGATCGAGATTGTAATGCGCACAGTTTCCAGGCTTGTTAAGATTATTGAAAATAGCCGTCGCCATTGCCTTGCAGGTGCCATACCCACAGGCCGTGCAGTCGTAAATGTCCTCCGGCTTGTATTTCCGTAAACCGCGATATAATTCGACCAACTGCGCTTCGTTAGGTTTCCTAAGACTGTTGTTGTCGGAATAATCGCGATAACCGCGATTGTACAAACCGCGCTTCCAATACTGGTTTACGATTTTGTGATACCTTTTCACATATTTGTTTCCCTTGTCGGTCTTGTTAAGAACCTCGAGCTTTTCGCTGCGCTCGCGGATCGGATTTTCAAGCACGACCATGGGCGTTTTGTTGTTCCCCGTGCCTGGGCCGCCGTTGCAACCCTTCTCGCAGTTCAGGCAGTCAAGCAACAGCGGCAACCTTATGTCCGTGTCCAGCAGCCCCGCAACTTCCTCCAGATACGGATAGGTAACGTGCACGCCTTCGATTTTGAGCGTACGCCTTCCGATGCCTGGCGAAAAACGCTCCGCCGTTTCCAAGAGCCCCCCGGGAGATGAGAAACGCACGGCGCGTTCCGCCTCCGGCCCAACGTAGTCCGTTTTGGGAAAATCGTCAATGGAAAAGCCCTGCTCGCCCATTTTGTTTTTAAGCGCAAGCATGGTGACGTTGTAATCGACAAGGCCCGTCTCGTCAAACTCTCTGCGTTTAGCTATGCAGGGAGAAATTACCGCAATCTTGTGGTTTCTGTACCGGGGGTAATATTCGCGGATCATTTTCACGGTATGCAGCATGGGGCTGTCCACCGGCGCAAGGTAAGGCAGCAGCTCTGGATGATAAATCTGAATGAAATTGACAATCGCGGGGCACGGCTGGGAAATCACCATCCTGGGGTTTTTCTCTTTGATGTAATCCAGATATGAAACAACGGCAAGCTCCCCGCCAAAGCTCACGTCGAAAGCTGCCTCGACTCCCAGCGATTTAAGATAGCCGTTGAAGAGAAGAAATTTTTTCGGAAAAAACGACGCAATGGCCGGCGCAACAACGGCAACCACTTTCTCCCTACGATTTAGGTCCCCAAGAAAACGAGGGGTATCGTCGATAATGTGTCTGGCTTTGTGAGAGCAGACATCGATGCAATTCCCGCAACCGATGCAAAGACCGGAGTTGATTTGCAGCTTTTCTCCGGAACCGTCCATGCACAGTTTAACGGGGCAGGCCGTAATGCATGCGTAACAATTGTTACATTTCTCCTCGTCAATTCCTACAACCGAGGTAAGTGTCGCGACAGAATCCATGTTTCCTCCTTGGAATGCCGTTGTACGGGAAAATGTTTTCATCCCCGCACTGTTTGTCATAAACAGCAAGCGAAATTCAGCAAAGGGGAGACAGCAAATACCGCCAGACTTATATAATATCGGCCATTTTTCCTGGATAATTAACTGTGGAGCAATAAAATGAAAATATTATCCAAAAGGCAATTTGCCGAAACGTCCATATCCGCATATCATTGTTTTATAGGCAAGCGGCCCATGACGAATCTTAAGCAACTGCTGGCGTTCAACATAAAGCAGAACCGACACAAGCTTGGCATTTCCCAGGCCAAGCTCGCCGAAAAGGCGGGAGCTTCGACCCATTACATTGCGATGATAGAGCTGGGCAGGAAGTTCCCCAGCGCCGAAATGCTGGAAAGGTTGGCGTTTGCCCTGGAAATCGACAGCCAGAACCTGTTTTCCCCGCCGCCTTTTCCGGAAGGAACGCTGCACAAGCTTCAAAAAGCGGTTTTGTCCGATCTGGAAAAGGCAATCGCAAAGTCGGTAAGCAAGGCCGTGCAGGACACGGTTTCCACGGTGATTGCAAGGTACACGATGGAGTCGAAGAACAACGCTTGACGAACTATGCGCGCTATGTTTACCCTTATCAAGGGGCCAGAAGATGAACGATACGCATACCCTGCTCAAGCAAATAACCCTTGGCGAAGACAGCCTCCTTGAGTTAAAGGGGATTGAATACGCGGATAATGCCGTATCCAGTCCGCATCGAAATTCAATGGCCGATGAATTTGCCGGGATGGCCAATTCCCACGGGGGCACCGTCGTTCTTGGGGTCAACGACAAATCCCGCCGGATAACTGGTTTGCCGGCCGAAAATCTGGATTTAACCGAAACGTGGGTTCGTAATATCGCCAACGATTTAATCAAGCCGCCACTGGGATGCAAAATCGTAAAGCTGTCCGTTAATCTTGACGATGCGGGCGAAAAAAACATAATCCGCATTGATATTCCCAAAAGTATTTTTGTCCACAAAAGCCCAAACGGGTATTTTTGCCGTATCGGAAGCTCCAAAAGGGAAATGTCCCCCGAGGTATTGGCAAGGCTGTTTCAGCAGAGATCGCAGAGCAGGCTTATCCGATTTGACGAGCAAATACTCGCGGACGTCGGTTTTGATGCCCTTGACAAAAATCTGTGGGAGCGGTTCAGAACGCCGCTTTCGCCGCAGGACGACAGGGAATTCCTCGAAAAACTTAAACTGGTTTCCTTTGACGAGAGCGGCGTGCCCCGTCCGACGATAAGCGGCATATTGCTGGCTTCGGAATTCCCGGAACGGCATCTTTCAAGCGCCTACGTTCAGGCGGTGTGCTATAACGGCGAAACCCGCAACGCCCCCCAGTTGGATGCGCAGGATATTACCGGGCCGCTGGACGTGCAAATCAAAGAGGCGTGCAAGTTTGTGAAAAGAAACATGAAGGTCAGGGCGATCAAGAATCCCGGCAGGATTGAAACCCCGCAGTATTCCCTTAATGCGATATTCGAGGCGGTTGTCAACGCCGTCGCGCACCGCGACTATTCGATCTACGGTTCAAAAATTCGGTTGCACATTTTTTCGGACAGGCTGGAGCTGTATTCCCCGGGCGGCATTCCCAACACGATGACTGTCGAGAGCCTTTCCCAGAGGCAGTCTTCCAGAAACGAGCTTTTGAGTTCCCTGCTGGCCCGTTGCCGAATGAATTTTGACGCAACCGGAAGCAAGCGCGTTTTCATTATGGACAAGCGCGGCGAAGGTGTGCCCATCATAATTTCGGAGAGCTTTGAGCTTTCCGGAAAAAAACCGGAATACGCCCTGATTGACGACACGGATTTGCGGCTCACCATATTTGCCGCCTAACCGCCATTGCCAAATACGCGATAGGGCCAACACGTCAATCCAATTCAACGCTTGACAACGATGCGCACTATGTGTATCGTTGGGAAATGAAGTTTCAGGAAATTGAGCGGATAATTCTAAATGATGGGTGGAAACTGAAGTAGGAGGAACCATGCAGCTCACATACCCCGCTATTTTCTATTCGTGGGAAGACGGTCCCGGTTATACCGTGGAGGTTCCGGATTTGCCCGGGTGCGTCAGCGAAGGAGATACGCTTGCCGAGGCCATTGTCATGGGGACGGATGCGGCTTCCGGCTGGGTGCTTGACGAGCTCGAGGACGGAAAATCCGCGCCAAAGGCAAGCCCCATCGGGGCCATTCAGCCGGACCCGGGCGGCTTTGTCAGTATGCTCGTGTTGGATATGGACGCCTACGCCGAAAAGTACGGCAACAAGGCGGTAAGGAAAAACCTTACCATCCCGGCGTGGCTGAACACTTTCGCCGAGGCAAAGCAAGTCAACTTTTCCAAGGTTTTGCAGGACTCGCTGATGGCCATGTACGAAAAGGAAAACGTCGCATCCTAGCTCCGGCGCAGAGGCAATAAATGGAAACAACAATAATCGTGGCAATGTCGGAAAACCGCGTAATCGGCAGGGACAACGCCTTGCCGTGGGCGGCGATGGCGGACATGGCGGAATTCAGAAAGGCGGACTTGGGCCGCTTCAAAAAAATGACCGTCGGACATCCGTGCATCATGGGGCGAAAAACCTGGGAGTCGCTGCCGAGGCGCCCGCTCCCGGAAAGGCCCAACATCGTGGTTTCGCGGTCGATGGAGGCCGCTCCAGGCGCGACGGTTCTGCGCTCTTTGCCGGAAGCCATACGCCACTGCGAGGGGCAAGAAAAGGTTTTTGTCTGCGGCGGAGCTTCGATTTACCAAGAGGCGCTTGCCCTTGCCGACAGGATCGAGCTTACGCTGATCCGCCGGCGGTTTGACGGCGACGTTTTCTTTCCGGAAATCGACCCCGCCTTGTGGCGGGAAACCGGCGCGGCGGACTTTGACGGTTTCTCGTTTATCAGTTATAGTAGAGTATCCACCACGTAAGGAGATACGGAGCTATGAACGGAGCTACTCTAGTGATGCTTGCCGCCGGCATGGGGAGCCGTTACGGCGGCCTCAAGCAGATGGACAAGCTTGGAAAAAACGGCGAAGTGCTGCTGGACTATTCGGTTTTCGACGCGATGCGGTCCGGTTTTGACAAAGTGGTTTTTATCATCCGGCGCGACATAGAAAAGGATTTTCGCGAAACGGTGCTCGCCCGCATGGGTTCCAACGTGAGCTGGGAGCTGGCGTTTCAGGAAATGGACAGCCTGATTCCGCCGGACCTTTTCGCCCGGGCGCGGGAAGCCGAAAGAACCAAGCCCTGGGGCACGACCCACGCGCTGCTTTGCGCCGCGGACAAAATAGACGGGCCCTTCGCGGTCATCAACGCCGACGATTTTTACGGGTGCGAAGCTTTCGAGGTTCTTGGCCGCCACCTTTCCGGCCCTTCCGGAAACGAGCCAGTGATCGTGCCGTACCGCCTCGACAAAACCCTCAGCTCCCAGGGAACGGTTGCCCGCGGCGTTTGCGAAATCAAGAACGGCTATATGATTTCCGTTGACGAGCTTACGGCCATCGAAAGGCGGAACGGCGAAATAGTCAACACCAACCCCGACGGCTCCACGCTCAAGCTCGCGGACGACTGCCCCGTGTCGATGAACTTCTGGGGGTTTCCCGCCGGCCTGCTTCCCGAATTCCGCAAATACTTTGACGATTTTTTGGCGGCCTTCGCAGCCGACATTCCCAGCAACATTAAAAGCGAGTGCTACATTCCGCGCACGGCCGACTATTTTATTCGGCAGGGCATCGCCCAGGTTAAAGCTTTGTCGGCGGACTCGGACTGGTTCGGCGTTACCTATCGCGAGGATAGGGAAGTGGCCGTGCGAAAGCTCGCCGAGCTGACGGCGGCGGGCGTTTACCCCGAAACCCTTTGGCGGTGATTCGCCGCCAGCCCCGGACGGAGGCCCAGCTTGATTATAGGCATTGACGTTGGCGCAACGATAACCAAGGCGGTTTTTATCGAGAACGGCAAGCTCACCCGAAAGATAAAAGCCCGAGCTTCAGACGCGGTAACCTCCGCGACCGGGGCCTTTGGCAAGATACTTCTTGAAAACGAAATTCCCATAAACGCCGTCGAGGGAATCAGGATTACCGGAGTCGGAGCTTCGCAGATAAAAAGCGACATTTTCGGAATTCCCACAAGCAGGGTAGACGAGATTCAGGCCATCGGCACCGGCGGAATGTTTCTTTCCGGGCTGGACAGCATAATCATTGCCAACATCGGCACCGGCACGGCAATCATCGAGGCAAACGGGCGGAGCATTTCCCACTTCGGCGGCTCCGGGGTTGGCGGCGGCACGATTATCGGGCTGGCGAAAAAGCTGCTTCCCACCGCCGAGTTCGGCGAGATTCTCAAGCTTGCCGAAGCCGGGGACTTAAGCACGGTGGATCTGCTTTTGGAAGACATAATGGACAAAGACATGGGTTTCCTTAACAGAAAAACCACCGCGTCCAACTTTGGCAAAATGGCGGACGGGGCAAACAGCGGCGACATTGCGCTGGCAATTATAAACATGGTGTATCAGGTTATCGGAATGCTTTCCGTGTTTGCGGCCAGGGCAAAGGGCATCAACCGGGTAATCGTAACGGGCAACGGCAGCCGGAACAAGGTGGGGCAGAAAACCCTTGCGGAAATCACGGGAATGTACGGCACGGAGTTTATCTACCCGGCAAACGCGGAATACACCACGGCGGTAGGCGCGGGGCTCGCTTAGGGGCCCGCCCGAACGCAGCCAACAAAGCCGATTGGTGGACGATACTGGATTTGAACCAGTGACTTCTACCGTGTGAAGGTAGCACTCTCCCGCTGAGTTAATCGTCCGCCAATCGGCCTTATCGAAACTCTACCACACAAAGGGAAAACTGTCAATGCGCCTCGGTCAGGGGTTTTGCCGAATTTTTTGTTCCGAATCTATAGGCTGCCTTTCAGATGAAATCAATGCTACAAAGGAAAGTCCTACAAGCCAAGCGCAAGCATACTGGCTGTTCTTGCCGAACTATAATCCGCATCGTTCATTCCATCAAAGTCTCTCACTGTTGCTTATACTCATCAAAAAATTCTCTTGGCGATACTATCCCTTTTTCGCTGGGGAAGTGTTTCTTGTTTCCCGTAATGAGATAATCGGCATGTCCGCTTTTATATAGTTCATAAAATATTTTATCGTCTTCATCGGCAAATTGTACTTTTTGAAGTCTAAAATCACAATGTTGGTATCTAAAATTAGTTTCAATTTTTACGTTCTTTCCTTGCTGTTTCTATCTCGGCATTTATTTCCTCCAGAGTCATTTTATCGGTTCCGTTTTTTACCGATTGTTGTTGCAAAAGTTTGACGGCATTCATTGCCCTTGCTCTTCTAACAGCCGAAAGTGTTTCTTCGAGTGTTGTATCGCTTAATGGGGTCAATAAAGCCACCGGTTTTCCATTATTTGTAATGACCAGTTCTTGTTCCTGGGGCAAGGTTGCCCAAATATTGGCTGATGCCGTCCTGAAATCCCTTACCGTGATGAACTTCATATATCTCCTCCTACATGTTTACAATACCATATCGTCTCACGTTTGTCAACATTGGGAGTATATTGGTTGTCTTGATTATTTTCTTAGCGCGTTTTTGACTCTTGCCTCTACTTTTTTTGCAAAGACAAAAACCGATTGGCCTGTTCGGTTGTAGGCATTGAACCATCATCTAATAGCCCTACTTCCCCAGGATATCTTGATTCCAAATATATATCATTTACAGTAGACAACAAATTCTCATCAAGCTCCCAATCGACAATCTTATTTCAGGCCAATATGTCTTTTTCGGCAAATCCAATCCATGCCTCAACTTGCCTTTTCATATATTTCCTTTCCCGTATTTTTGATTTCTTTTACGGTTCTGTACTCCTGTAGTGTATTGGCACAAGTTGACACTGCGGGTATCCAGTGTTTTCCTGTGCGATATATGCAGCCTAACCAATGCGTACAAAAAAAGCATAATACTAATTATCTGAGATGTCGAAAGGAACCCCCATATTCCTCTATGCTCATCTCCACGTAAAAATTCAATAAAGAACCTTCCTGTTGGATATATCAACAAATACATGTACACGAGCCGATTTTTGAATTTGTTGTTTTGAAAAAAATAGTTGAGCAGGAAAAACAAGCTTATATTAAACAAGGCTTCCAATAGTTGTACTGGAAAACGATTAATCTCATTGGCTTCTGCAATAAGTGAGCGCTGAAATGTAAAACCAAAAGAAGATTCAATACCAAAACAACAGCCGCCAAAAAAACAACCTATCCTTCCAAAAAAGTGAAATAGAGGTATACTCACTGCAATTATGTCAATGTAATTTGAATACGCACTATTTTTCCTGATGCATATAAAACATACAATTAAACCGCCAATAAGCCCGCCATAAAATATGGCACCCCCAAAGACAGAAATCAAAACAGGAATGAAACCAATTTCATTGATATTCAAGATATTTGCCTGAATTATATTCTTGTTGTTTGCAATATTTACAAGTACGAATAACGAAACCCCACCGATAATAACACCTATAGACATATACAGTACAAGCATTATTATGTCGGCATTGCTGGACTTGCGTTTTTTAGCCATAATAGAGGCATATATTACGCTGGAAAAAATACCACACAATATCATGATGGCAAACATTCCAATGTTTCGCCCTAATATTTCTATGTAAGGAAACATGTTAAATTAAATATCCAAAATCATTCTAGCGGACTGTTATCCGCCAGAATGATTTTGGGCTTTATAACCTTGCACCAGCGCTAGCAAGACCACCCACGCAAACTGCAACGCAGAGCAAACCAGACAGCGCAACTACAAGTCCTATTATACTCAGGACTAACCCAGCAGTTGCGGTGCCAGTTGGCTGGCCTTCTTTTTTGGCCCTAGACCTTCCGATGGCACTCAATACAATGCCTATCAGAGCAAAAAGCCAAGCGAAAAAACTGAGTCCTGGAATCCAGCCTCCAATTGCGCCAAGAATCCCCAAAATCAAACCTGCGATACCCATTAAGTGTACCTCCAAAAAATTTTTTGTTTTCCCTACGGAAAACACTTACACATTTTTATGCGAAAACTCATCTGGCAGTTTTCGTGGTATTTCTTGACAACTACAGCCAAGTATGGACCCACAGGCAATTTTTGTTCGGCTATAACATTTGGTTGTACTTCCGAGGTATCCCTTTCGTAAAATGAGCTCCTTCTTTCAAAATATGCTCTATCAGGCATTATAATTATAATATAACCCTAAATAGGCATATTATGTCAAGTGAATTTCTGCCTGTTCGAAGGAATTTTTACTTTTTTATATCTAAAATGATAATTGTCATGTTCGACGATGCCACTATTTTCTGGAATACCGTAAAAAAAGAGATAAAATCACAAAATACTACCCAGGAATGGGTAGCAAAAAACTCGGGCATAAGTTTTAGCACATTTCAGGGGTGGATTCTAAAGGGCATGTACCCAAGGCTGAACGAAGCAATCCGCATCGCCACCTCGTTGAACACCTCCGTCGAGTACCTTGCCAGCGGATCGGTTCGGGACAACAACAAGTCCATCGATACCATTTGCCGGCATCTGCCTCAAATTCAGGAGCAGTTGGAACTCATAAGGCAGGCGGTCAGGGAGCTTCGCTAGCGATAGACACAAAGCGGCTACATTATTTCAGCTATGGATTTTTGTCTCAATATGGTTATCCAGTTTCTTTTGCTGTACAAAAACCTTATCACTTTTATGTGCTTATCGTCATCATCGATGATATAAAATATCATGTAGTTGTTTACGTTTATCAGCCTATAGCCTAGCGAGGCCAAATACGCATCCTGTACTAACGGCCTGGCATTCGGATTTTCCTTTATTCTGTTTAATTTTTCCAGCATTTCCATTATCAAGTTGTCGGCAGCCACAGGAGCTTCAAGGTGATTCTTTATATAATTGTAACATGAATCCACATCCGATTCATACAATTTTGAAAATCTGAGCCTGTACACAATTACCTTTTAATGTAGCCATTCAGCTTTTCCATCATTTCTTCTTCTTCGATTATGTCGCCGTTGTTTATCTGGCCTAATCCCATTTGCAAAGCTTGGTAAAGCTCCAACCTGCCAGCCAGCTCCTCGTACACTTCTATACTCATTACAGCCAGATCCCCTTTACCGTTATTGGTTAGGAATATCGGTTCCCTGTAATTTCGACAAAACTCCTGAATCTCATCGAAATTGTTTACCAAATCAGCGCTGTTTCTTATCGCCGGCATGACACTCCCTCCGTAAATTGTTCCTGCACATATCCCCTTCTGGTTCAAAAGCCAAGGAAGCCCTTTAATACGATTATCTTATGTTTGGTTCGAGCTGTCAATCACCGGAAGCTTCCCCGGCGTGTTTGTCGCGGATGAAGCGCGCGAGGTATACGTCGAGGTTGTCTATTTCTATGGGCTTGGAGATGAAGCCGGAAAAACCGTTTTTCATGAACATCTCCACGGAATCTTTTATGGCGTTGGCGGTAAGGGCCACTATGGGGTGGGTATAGCCAAGCTCGCGTATGGCCTTCGTGGTTTCAATTCCGTCCATGCCCGGCATCATGTGGTCCATGAAGATGATGTCGTAGACTTCGCCGCTTTTGATTTTCTCCAAGGCCTCCGCGCCGCTTCCGGCGGTTTCCACGTTAATCTCGTAGGCCATCAAAATGCCTTCGGCGACGTACAGGTTTATGTCCACGTCGTCCACCACAAGCACGCGGCCGTAGGGCATTGGCTCGAGGGTGAAGGTGTCGGTTTTCTTTTCCTGGTTTTCCTGCGTCACTTCCAGCTTCTGCAAACCGTCCACCGTTTCCCTGCCCAAAACCTCGTCGCCCTCTGTCTTTTGTGGAAGCCGAACCGTGAAAGTGCTGCCTTTCCCCAGGGCGCTTTCCACGGCGATCTCCCCGTTCATCATCTTGATCAGCGAATACGTGATGGACATACCCAGCCCGCTGCCTTCTATGCCACGGTTTTCCTGCATGTTGAACCTGGTGAACTCGATGTCGAACAGACACTCGAGCTGCTCCTTGGTCATTCCCTGCCCGGTGTCCCGCACGCGGAAAACCAGCTTCACCTCGCCGTCCTCCCGCGATTCCTCCACGCCAAAGGACAAAGCTACGTGTCCCTCCTGCGTATACTTGAAGGCGTTGGACAGAAGGTTGTTCAGTATCTGTTTGATGCGGAGCTCGTCGCCCACAAAGCTTGCCGGGAGCTTCTCGTCCACCTCAAGGCTGAAGCCGAGCTTCCCGGCGTCGAAATAGATAAGGTTCAGCCGCACCGTGTCCTCGATAAGCTTTGTGGTGTCATAGACGGCGGGCAGGATTTCCATCTTGCCGGCTTCCACTTTGGAAAGATCGAGAATATCGTTGATAATGGTGAGCAGCAGCTTCGACGAGCTGTAGATGCGCGAAAACGCGTCTTCCGTTTCGGGCGGGTGGTTCTTTTCTTTCTTGAGCTGGATCTCGGCGATGCCAAGAACGGCGTTCATCGGCGTGCGTATTTCGTGGCTCATGCGCGCAAGGAACCTTGTTTTTGCCCGGCTTTCCTCCTCGGCGGTTTGGCGGCGCTGCATCTCGGCGAGCATCTGCTTGTGTTCCCGCAGGTCGCGCAGGTAGACGGCAAAGCCGTGCCCGTCCTGGTAGCCGACCGGCACGATGGTTATCTCGCAGGGGATTTCCGCGCCGTAAAGCGTAACGCAGGAAAGCTCGAACCTCTGCACGCCCTCACTCAAAGCTTTTTCGTAGCATCCGGCAAACGATTGCCCAAACTGCTCATCCTTCTGCTCAAGGTTCTGGAACGTGTCCAGGAACCTGCCCACAAGGAACTGCCTTGCAAGACAGGTATCGCGCCCAATCTGCCCGCAGTGTTTGCAGTCCACCAACTGACACCGCTCGAAGCTTCGCTGGTCGGGGTAGGTTCCCACAAGCTGCTTACCCGGTTCCATCACGAAAAGATCGATTGCTGCCTGGTTGCAGTCTATTGCGTTGCGATCCGCGTCCAAAAGATAGCACGACATGGGCGAGGCGTTGAGCAGGATTTTTACCCGCTCCTCGGCTTCCTTTTCCCGCCTCATCGCCGCCTTGATTGGGCGCAAATCGACCGTGTACGCGGCGGCGAAATACCTGTGCTGCCGCCTAAAACGCACGATTGTGATTTCTGCCGGCAGCGGCTCGCCGGTAATGGTTTGGTGCATCCACTCGAATTTTACCTGCCCATTGGTAAACGCCTGCTTGACGTACATTACTGCCTTTTCCGCGGAAGTCATGCCGCAGGGCTGATACTTGGGCGAAAGATCCTGAAACCTGTCGATATACTGCTTTTGGTTTTGCAGCCCGAACATCTCCACCGACTGCTCGCTTGTGGCCACTAGGTTGATGTTTGAGTCCCACACGTTCATTATGAAGGGCGAGGCGTTCAGGATTATCTCGTTCATCTCGTGGGCCTCGCGCTCCCTTCTTACGGCGGCCCTTACCTTGCGCAGGACGAGCCACGTTCCCGTCACGCTGATCACCGCGAAAAGAACCGTCGCGCCTATGCCCATCAGAGTCCAGAAAACGTTGTCCACAACTACCGACGTAGGGATGCGGCTTATCACGTTCCAGCCGGTGGTTTCCAAGGGCGAGCCTATGTAGATGACGCCGTCGCCCACGAAAAAGCCATAGCTGGCCACGGTCGCCACCATTTGGGCATACCTGCCGCCGTCCACCTCGTTTTTGTTCTGGAAGACGAAGTCGTCGATGGGGGCGTGGGCGGGATCCGGGTGCATGAGGATATAGCCGTAGCAGTCCAGGATAAAGGAAATGCTGTACGCCATTCCGGTGGCGGTCATGATGTAGTCCACCACGGTGGAGAAGGGAACGTCCAGGGCCACCACGCCAAGGCTGTCGTCGTAGTTGCCGATTGTGCGCGCGCTGGCAAAGACCAGCTCGTTTATGGCGACGTTAAGGTAGGGCGGCGTGAAAACCACCACCCCGGGCCTTTGGGCCACCGCGATATACCAAGGGCGCTCGTAGGCGACCCAGCCGGGCGGAAACACGTTTCCCATGCCTGAAAAGCCGGTTCCGTCCGGAAAGCCCATGTATACGTCGGACACGTCTTCGCTGAGCAGGGCGGTGCTGGCGAAATGGGGAAGCGCCGTGTCCAAATCGACTCCAAGCTCGCGCAAAACCATGGCTTTGTACTCGACCTTGGTTCCTTTTCGGGAGATCCAGCCGTCGATCTGGTTTATGAGGGCCCTGTTTTGCTGCCGCAGGGCGTTTATGCTTTCGTTGTAGACGGAAAAGTATGAAGCTATGCCGGACACGACGGCAAGAGACACCAATGCCAGGATGGCCAGTACCAAAATGGGCGTAACAATATCGCGTTGCCTCAAGCTTGACATCTTAGATTCTCCGTTTTAGGCATACCGTCTACCGCATGCGTCGTATGTGTCACATGCGCCGCATGCATCATATAAAGTGTAGCACAAAGTTTATTCGCTTTCTAGCGCGGCGGGCGACAAACGTGGCGTTGGCAAGCGTGTCTGCCCCAAAGCCGGCAAGCTTCAAGCTGGAAGCGGATGCCAAAGGCTTAGCTTCGGCGTTTTATGGGGAGCCGGAGGCGCACCTTCTGGATCACGTTTTTCATTCCCATGGTGTCCGCAGGATCAAGCTCCAGGGCTTTGGTAAAATCGGCTATGGCCTCATCGTATTTTTTCATCATGTAATACGTGGAGCCCCGATTGTCGTAGGATTTCGCGGTTTCAGGCTCAAGGCGGATTATATCGGTATAGTCGCGGATTGCGTCTTCGTAGCAGCCGTTGAGCTCGGAGTAAAAGCCGCGCTTTCCGAGCAGCTCGGCGTTGTCGGGGTAGTCCTCCAGGCCCTTGCTCAATTCGCTGATTGCGTCGGCCCAACAGCTCTCTTTTTCGGCGCTTGCAAGGTAGTCCTTGGCGGTCCGCCTTTTCGTTCCGGGCTCTTCCTCCATTCTTCTTCTCCTTGTGACAATTCTATACCGGATGGGCTTTGTTGGCAAGTCTAACATTCGCCGGACGTTTTCCGGTTTCGGCCGCAGGCCTTGCCAAAGGTGAATCCCCAGTCGTGCTCCTCGATTACGGAAAACCCCACTTTTTGGTAGAAGCCGACCGCGCCGGCGTTCGACGAGCCGACCCCCAAGTGCAGGCCGGGAACATCCAGGTTTGCCAGCTCCGAAAAAAGGCGGTCCATCAACGTTCGCCCGAGGCCCTTTCCCTGAAGGCTTGGAAGCAGATCGACGTGAAGGTGCGCGGGATACTCCGCAAGCCAAGGCCGGTCGGCCGCGTCCGCCGGGTAGTGCCGTTTGTGGATAAGATCGACGATCCATTTGTCTTTTTCCGTCCGGCTTTCCGGATGGGGCTGGCCGTAGCGTTTTCTAAGCGGAGGCAGCCAGCTCTCCTCCAGCCACTGCCCAAACGCGACCGTATCGGGAACCGCCACGATATAACCTTGGGGGCGGCACTCGTGTTCCGCGACAAAACAGATTCCGTTTTGATAGAGAAGATACGGCGCGGCGTAATAGTGGCCCACCAAATACGGGTCGGAAAAGAGGGCCGTGGCGTCCTTGCCTTGGTCCCCGGTTTTCAGGCAGATTTCGTACAGGTACGGGAGATCGGACCATACCGCCCTGCGAACGGCGACTTCGCTCATGCTTTGTTCCCCCTTTTAGTATAACGCTTTTCAAGCCATTTGTCGATACGGCGTACTGCGATATGGCCTTGCGATCCGCAGCTCCTGCGATCAAGCCACGGGCTGACGGGTATGGCTATCTGGCGGCGTAAAAGAAACCGTGTATGCGTTCCATCAGCTCCGGGTCAAGCTCGTTGGCCCTGGCCTTGCAGAAACCGGACTGCTCGGCCCAGCTAAAGATCGAAGCGCCCCTGTGCCTGGCGCTGTATTCGCTCCAGCTTAGAGCTACCCACTCCATGTACCTTCTTTGCGCCGGCGAGCTGAAGACAAACTCGTGCCCGATTCCTTCCCTAAGGATGAGCTCCACGTTGGGATTGGTGATTCTGTAACGATGGGCAAAAACCGAGGCGGCGGTTGCCAGTATAATATCGTCGTCCCGACACTGCACGATCATCACGGGAACGCCGGCTTTGTTGATACCGTCGATGGCGGTGAGCTTTGCCGCGTCGCCAAAAAGGTGCCTTTGTACTGCCCAAAAGTGGGGACCCAGCAGAAAGAACAAACCGCCGGCCCCCCGCATCCCCTGCTCCCTGAGTATCTCCCAGGGACAGTTGAACGCGGCGGCGCTTACCACGGCGTTCACGTTGCGCCCAAGATTCAGAACGGCGCCAACCGCATAACCGCCCCAGCTATGCCCCACCAGCATGACAGGCAGACCGTAGAACCCACTCGTTTCCTCGACAAAGGCGAGCGCCGCGTCAAGATCGATAAGCGACTGGCTCAGGCCGCGCATGTTGCGCCCCTCGCTTCCCGCAACGCCCGTGTTGTTGAAGGCGAAAACACGCCAGCCTTTATCGACAAAAAACATTATCAAGGGAAAGTATGCGTCCGCCGTTCCGCGCAACCCGTGCGAAATAACCACCAGCCCCTTGTCGTTTTCCACCCCGTAGACGAAACCCTGAAGCCTGTTTCCGCCCGAGTAAAAACGCACTTCCGTGCGCTCCAGGTCGATGTCGTCCCAGATGAAGTACGTGGTAAACACGCCCGGCTGGAACCCCTCGACCCTGGCAAATATCTGCGAATTTATCCCGTATGCCAAGGCGGTGCATCCGGCGGTAAGCAGGCACAGCGTTACGATTCCCGTAATCAGTTTTTTGCGCTTTGGTTTTTTCATCTTACAATACGGTTAGCATATTGGAAAAAGCAGAATAGGGGAAGTGGGGAAAGTCTTGAATTCGCAGTTTTCGGAAGCAGCTTGACACATTGCTTATATGTATACTATAGTTTGAATATCTGGGGGGCAAAATGAAAAAAAGTTATGTAGCAATGGTTATTTTTCTCACGGGCATAGTTAGCTGTGAACGCCAAACAATTGAACGTGAAATTTCTTTGAGGGAGATAAATAAAGATTTTGAATATCCCTGCCTACTGGATAGATTAATTCCCCCTGTGTTCTCAACAGAACAGAATATTATCAATCGTAAAATACCGTATACGGAAGGATTTATAATTAGAAACAGGGTAAAAATTATGAGAGAAACCAATCAGCATTCTGATGTTTTGACCATACTAAATTTGCATGATGAGATTGAAATACTAGGTGCAATTAGTATTCTGCAAGACCGTTTTTTTGCGGGTGGATGGTGGATGAATTGGTATAGAATACGTTTTGAAAATATGGAGGGTTATATAAGGACTTGCTGTGCCGACAATGAAAAACACCTGTTTAATATAAACGGAAATAGTATTATTGTTTACCCTCGCCTTGCTAATGGTATGTTTGACGATCGCAACCATAATCCGTTCAACCTAATTGGACGTCTTCGAATGTCTAGTGTTTTTATTAACAGTAAAAATGTAGTGCTTCCTGATATTACTGTTGGGCTGATTTTAAGATATGGGAAAGTAATTAATGGCAATTTATATCTGATTTACCGTGATTTTTTTGATGAATTAAGTGTTCGTGTTATCATCAGCTCAGAATGTAGGGGTATACACATTAGCATTGAAAATTATGACCGACATTTTTGATTTACAGTGACAATGCATAAGGATGAACAAAAAATTGTGTAGTACGCCCGTACTTCACATAACAAACGGTAACTATACGCCGCCTTACGGCGGCTCGGGTTCCGCAAAACCGCAGTCGGGCTACGACCTTTGTGCGGTTTTTAATACTTATGTCACATATAAAATCGAGTAACCCTTCAAGGCCCCAATTCACTCCATAAAACCATACTCCGACAAAAGCGCAATAGAATCTTCCATGTCGTCCAAGCTGCATTCCAATGCCCATACCGCTTCGGGGGCATGCTCCTCCAAAGCGTTTAACACGTCTACGATTTTCATGGTTCCCTTTCTTAGCCCCAAGTGTTCGTCGCTTGTGCCGCCGTTTTGATGCAGGTGAACATACTTTATCCTGCGGTTAAACTGCTTTATCCAATCCAGCACGGGCAAGCCGCTGAAGTGGGCATGGCCTATGTCCAGGTTTACCGCAAGCCGTTCGGTTTGGCATATATCCACAATTTCCGGAAACATGTCCGCAGTTCGCTCGGTTAGATTTTCCATGAACATCTTGACGTTCCCAGGATGCGAAACGAAAAAGTCTTGCCAAAAAGCCACGGCCCGCTTTATCCAGGCGGGAGGATGCGAAGTATTCGGCACATAGCCATGATGAACAACAATGCCGGAGCATCCCAGCTTTTCCGCAATATCGTAAGCGTAGTCAAAATAAAACCGCGTAACCTCGACAATCTTTTTGTTGGCACTTCCAAGACACAAATCCCAACACGGAGCATGTAAGTACTTTTCAATATTTTTGGGCAGAATGCCCTTGTACGAAGCGATGCGCGCCTCCGTGCTTTCCATGTCATTTGTATCAAAGAACGCCTGCATCTCGATGCCGAAATTATGCTTTTCGCACAAAGGCAGCACCTTGTCTGGTTTACCATTATCGCATAAAACTATGGATTTCATCTTCGCCTGCCTCCTGTCGCCTGTCCTTATATTATGATACACTTTACCTGATTTGAAAATAGGCAGGTGAACGTGTCGAACCTAACGAAATACCTAAAACCCTACTGGAAAGGCATCACCTTGGTGTTGCTGCTGTTGCTGGTGCAGGCAATGGCGGAACTTTTCCTTCCCACCCTGATGTCCGACATCGTAAACGAAGGCGTTGTCCGTGGCATGGTCGAAGGCGCGCCGCAAACCGCCTTTATACTGCGAACCGGGGGGCTGATGTTCGCCATCGCGCTTCTGGCCGGGATCGCCTCGATGTTCGCCATGTACCTGGCCCCGCGCATCGCCGCCGGCGCGGCGCGGGATTTGCGGCGGGATTTGTTCAACCACGTCGAATCCTTTTCGCAGAACGAGTTCGACAGGTTTTCATCCGCCTCGCTAATCACCCGATGCACCAACGACGTAGCGCAGGTTCAGGGGCTGGCCAACGTGACCGCCCGGATGCTGGTGTACGCCCCCATCCTTGGCATCGGGGGAATAGCCATGGCGCTTACCCGTTCGGTGGCGATGAGCTGGGTTATCGCGCTGGCCGTGGTGGTGCTTGTCGGGATTACCGTTTTGATAACCTCCATCGTCATGCCCAAGTTCAAAATCATCCAGCGGATGGTGGACACGCTGAACAAGGTTTCGCGGGAAATCCTGCACGGGCTTATGGTGATTCGGGCCTTCGGCACCCAGACCCACGAAAAAGGCCGCTTCGACGACGTAAACAGGGATTTACGGGACACCGGCCTTTTCGTGGCGAGGGTGATGGCGTTCATCGGGCCGGCGATTACGTTCGTGATGGCCGGAACCCAGCTTTTGGTGATCTGGGTCGGGGCGCAGCACATCGCCGCCTCGGGGTTGCCAATCGGGGACATGATGGCCTTCATGCAGTATTCCATGCAGGTGATCTTCGCCTTCATGATGGTTTCCATGGTCCTGATCATGGTGCCCCGGGCTGTGGTTTCGGCCAGTCGCATCAACGAGGTGCTACAGACCAAACCCGCGATTGCCGACCCCGAATCCCCCCGGGACTTTACCGACACAGCCGCCCAGGGGCGTGTCGTCTTTGACGGGGTGAGCTTCCGCTACCCCGGCGCGGAGGCGGACGCGATCACGGACATAAGCTTTACGGCCCTGCCCGGGCAGACCACGGCGATCATCGGGGCCACCGGCGCGGGGAAGTCCACCATCGCCCAGTTGCTGCTGCGTTTCTATGACGTTACGGGGGGAAGCATCACCGTGGGCGGCGAGGATATCCGCCAAGTTCGACAGGCGGATCTGCGCGGGAAAATCGGCTACGTGCCGCAGAAGGGCCAGCTGCTTGCCGGAACCGTCGCGTCGAATATCCGCTACGGGAAGGCGAACGCCACTGATGATGAGGTGAGGGAAGCGGCCACCGTTGCCCAGGCTTTGGACTTTATAGAGGAAAAGGACGGCGGGCTCGACGCGGAGATCGCCCAGGGTGGCGGCAACGTCTCCGGCGGCCAGCGTCAGCGGCTTTCCATTGCCCGGGCCCTGGCGAAAAACCCGGAGATTCTGGTTTTCGACGACAGCTTTTCCGCGCTGGACTTCCAAACGGACGCAAAACTGCGACGGGCCCTGAAACGGCACACCGCCAACGCCACGGTAATCGTGATCGCCCAGCGCGTGGGCACGATCATGGGCGCGGAGCAGATTATCGTGCTTGACCAGGGGCGAATCGTGGGCCAGGGAACCCATGCGGAACTGCTGGAGAGTTGCCCGGCGTATCACGAAATTGCGTCCTCGCAAGGGGCGATTGATGTGGGGTAATCCGTGAAAAGCGAAGGGAATTTTTATGGCCAGTAAAATGGGTTGTGTCGCGCGGAATCACTTCGTACCGATGGCATTTTTAATTTCCCTCACATAGCGGAATTCCGCAGAAAAAATCAAATCAGCTCTTGACATATACCATTGCGGTATGTTACAATGTGGTATATGAGGGCAAAAGATGGATAAACTTATTCTCGGGCTGCTTATGCTGCAGCGGCTTACGGTCTACGAGCTTAGGGCCATAATCAGGAAAAATTTTCGGTCCATGTGCAGCGACAGCCTGGGAGGGATCCAGTCCACCGTGAAAAGAATTCTTGAGGCGGGCATGGTCACGGTAATGGAATATGTTGAAAAAGGTGTCAACAAAAGGCAGTACTCCATTACGGACAAGGGTCGCGCGGAATTTTTCGAGTGGATTCAGATTCCCGCGAATATATCAAATTCCAGAAACATGGAATTAGGCAAGCTGATGTTCATGGGGATGCTCCCGGTTGAAACGCGGACACCGTTGATAGAGGATATCATCGATTTGC
>Ga0209755_10001890_pt1 | contig 30530 bp, 24 predicted proteins | sample TergutCo191P1_FD_187301 | JGI IMG/M metagenome (GOLD analysis project Ga0209755, IMG submission 187301) | Cornitermes sp. P1 segment gut microbial communities from Petit-Saut dam, French Guiana - Co191P1 (SPAdes) (version 2) | ecosystem: Host-associated > Arthropoda: Insects > Digestive system...
GTGAGCCGCTAGGGCATAATTGGGGCAACGCTGTTGTTACACCGCCTACTTGCACAACTGGCGGCTTTACAACTGAAACCTGCTCTCATTGCGGCGACACACATCAAATAAATCCAACCCCTGCAACAGGGCATACATTTAATCAGCAAGTTAGAAACGCTACAACTCTTAGGCAAGCGGCTTGTTATGATTATGCAAGAAGTTATTTTTATTCTTGCCATTGCGGACACATTGGTACAAGTTGGTTTTATTATGGCAATCCACTTCAGCAGCACCAACACATCTTTAATCAACAGGTTAGAAGCGATAGTACTAGGCGAAGTGCGGCAACTTGTTTAGAGGCGGCAACATACTGGTATAGTTGTAGTTGTGGCAATATTAGCGATACAATTTGGTTTTATTATGGTAGCCCACTTCAGCACGACTTTAATCAACGAATTACAAATGAAAGCACTTTGCGTAGTGGGGCAACCTGCTTAGATGCGGCAACCTATTGGTATAGCTGTAGTTGTGGTAATATCAGCACCACAATTTGGTTTTATTATGGTGAGCCATTAGGGCATAATTGGGGCAACCCTGTTATAACTTTGCCTACTTGCACAACTGGTGGCTTTACAACTGAAACCTGCTCAAGGTGCGGCGAAACTAGGCAAATAAATCCAACTCCTGCAACAGGGCATAATTTTAATTTGCAAGTTAGAAACGCTACAACTTTAAGGCAAGCGGCTTGTTATGATTATGCAAGAAGTTATTTTTACTCTTGCTACTGCGGACATCTTGGCACTAACTGGTTTTATTATGGCAATCCACTAGAGCAACACCAACATAACTTTAATCAGCAGATTAGAAACGACAGCACTCGGCGAGCGGCAGCAACTTGTTTAGCGGCTGCAACATATTGGTATTCGTGCAGTTGCGGTTATATTAGCACTACACTGTATTTTACTTTTGGCATGCCACTTGGGCATAACTGGGGCAACCCTGTTGTAGTACCGCCTACTTGCACAACTGACGGTTTTACAACCGAAACCTGCTCTCATTGCAGTGAAACTAGGCAAATAAATCACACGGATGCAACAGGACATAATTTTAACCAACGAATAAGAAACGATGCTACTCGCCGAAGTGAAGCAACTTGTTTGGCTGCGGCAACATATTGGTATTCATGCGAATGCGGAGAGATAAGCACAACTTTGTATTTTAGTTACGGTGCATTATTGCAGCACTCGTTTACTGTTAGGGTAGTAAATGACCAAACTAGACGAAGCGCAGCAACTCACACGGCAGCGGCAACATATTGGTATTCTTGTGCTTGCGGAGAAGTTAGCGACACTTTGTTTTTTTCATATGGCACACCACTAATTCCTCACAGCTGCACGGATTTATATTGCGATACTTGCAATCCTAAATGCGGACAATATCCTAGAGAGTGCGGCAGAACGGACTGCAATGAGTCACATTCGCGCGAGTATTGTTGCATGATGAGCGGCGAATGTCCTTGCGAGTGCGATACTAGTGGATATTATTGCAACTATTGTTATGATGCTGGTTGCGTAAAATGTGAACCAACTAATGGCTACGACTGCGAATATTGCAATGACGAAGGCTGTCCTGAATGCGTTGAAAACAATTATTGCGTAACATGCGGAAAGTATCCATGCGAGTGTATAACACCTATTCACCCTAATCATACGGCGGCACAAAGTGCAATCAATAATCTAATCACGGCAATAGCAGGCACTGATGCGGCGGAAATAGAGTCGGCTCTAAATACAATGAATACTGCACTTGAAGCAGACGGCGTTGTTGTTGCAGATTTGACCTTTGGCACTCATGCTAATTTAGCGGCATTAAGAGCTGCGGCAAATGAAAGAATAGAATACCTTAACTACGAGCCAAGCACAGGATTAAGCGGCGGCGCAATAGCAGGCATAGTAATCGGCTCAATTTTAGGTCTGCTTGTAATACTGTTCTTGGTCTACTGGTTCGTCCTACGCAAAAAAGGAATAAGATTGCCGTTTGACAAGGATAATACCAAAGTCGCAAAATAAAAAAGACTCGCGTATTTTGAATTGACCCCTAAAAAGTAGACACTAAAAGAAAACACCTATGGTATAATATATATATCATAGGTGTTTTTTTATGGCAGGAAAAAAAAGGAATACAGCAATATCCGCTATGGCTAAGGCAAGAGGTAGCGGACAAGCATATGAAAGACGGCATTGCGGTATCGCAGTTGTGCAAGCAATACGGCTTAAACAAGACACAAGTTAAAAGCTGGTATCGCTGGCAGCGCGTTTGAAATAGAATTTTTGTGCGCGGTATTCCGACCCGCTCGCGGAGGGGTCTGCACGGGGGGATTCAGAGCCCCCCTACCCTCTCTGCACCTTCAAAAATTCTCACTTCCGAAAATCTTTGAGGGTTTATGGCGAAATAGCGTATTTATTTTATTCTGTCTTTCGACAGTTATTTTCAAATCTGGGTAACGAATGGCATTAGCGGCAAAAGACGGCTATGCACATTGGTTATTTTTTAGAGCAGATATTTTTGTGGTTAAGGTAGCGGTAGCTCTCGCCCACTAGCCTGATGATTTGACAGCGTTCTACTAATCTGTCTAAAAGTGTGGTCGCTATCACTTCATCGTGAAACAAATCCTTCCAACTTTCAAACTCTCTGTTGGTTATGATTATTAGCGACAGCTTATTGTTGTAATTGGTTATAAATGAATAGATTGTTTTTGCGTCCTCCGCCGACAGCGGAAGATATCCGACTTCATCCAGCACAAGTAGTTTACACTCGTCAATATACTTTAGCCGAAACTTACTCTTGGCAACTGTTTCTTTAGTTTTGAGCATGTATAAAAGATTATCGAGCGTGGTGTAAAATGTCTTAATGCCCTTCTGCATCGCCTTAAGCGCAAGTCCGGTAGCCAAGTGTGTTTTTCCCGTTCCTGTTTCGCCCATCAGCAGCAGATTGTATTTTTCGTTGACCCAAGCCGCTTCGGACAGTCTATCTAGCTGAAACTTTGTAATCCCTTTTTGGAAGTTCAAGTCAAAAGTGTCAAGTGTCTTGCCTTCGGGAAGTCGTGCTTTTTCTTTTAGCGTTTGAGTTTTTTTGTTTTCTCTAAGCTCTAGTTCTTTGCTTAACACAATTTCCAGAAAATCCAGATTGGGAATTCCCTCTTCTTTTATTCTGTAATTCTGTTTTGCAAGATGATAAAGTCCGAGTTTTGCTGCAAGTTGTTGAATGTTGGTTATACTCGCCATACTTACACCTCCTCTACCAACGCGGAAGACTTAGACAAACCCTTGGCTTTCTCGCTGTAATGTTTTTTGGTTCTCGGCGGCAGAACATTTTTAGCTTGTGCTAACCCATACTTTTTGGCAAGCAAGGTAAGCACCTCTGTCGCATCAAACTTACATTCACATAAACATTCCTCAATCGAAAATATGCTTATCTCGGCACCGTACTGCTTGTGAATCTTTTTGAGCAATCGGCATTGTTGGGTTAGAATGCCTTCCGAGCGGCAAATCGTATTTATTCTTTAGATATGTTATCGTGTACAAGTCCGAAACGCTGACAATTTTCTGTTTGTGCAGCTCTACCTTCTGTGGGCGATGCTCTAAGAGTTTATGCCTTTCAATCTCAAACAACTCACGCGGAACTCGCCGTGTTGCTGCGTTGGTCGTGCCATTGCTCGTCCTATCCAACCACGCCAGACACGCGCTGTTTAGACTGTAGATGCCTGTATATTCCCGACTATCTAAACATGATGCTTTCGGCATTTTCATTAACAACCATTAGTCTATCTTGGTCGTACATGATAATCTCTGGTCTGCCGCCAAAATACTTGAACGCTTTCTCATGAGCATACAGAAATCTGTTTGTCGTAAACGGCTCTGCACTAAAATACACAAACTTCATCCGACTAAACGACAGCACCATACAAAAGAAAAATACTTTAACCTCGCCGCCGTACATATCCTTGAGTTTTGTTTGACCCATGTCTGCTTGTGCTTCATAGCCCGGCGGCAACTCATTCCGCGCTGTGAGTACTCGCTCGCCGTTTTTTATAAATCCCTCCTGCTCCCGCAGTTTTACCATATACCGATAAAATGTCCCATGCGAGATTTCCTTGCTTGGATATTTTTCGCGTAAGCGGTCAAGTATCGTCATGTTGCGGATTGTAGAGTATGCCGTAAGAAGTGACATGATATCTTCCCTAAACTCATCCATCTGCTCATGCGTAAACTTTCCGCTACTCAAAAACTCATCCTCTGTCATATCCCAAATCTTTCTAACCGCATACTGCGTAAAGCCTGTTCTCTTAATAACATTATGCTGATTCACACCAGCCGCCTTCAATTCCATTACCTTTTTGTATTCTGAATACTTCAACATTTTTTACCTCCTTTTGTCGTATTTTTCAGAATGATTTATCTTTTTGCAGTTATGATTTTCACTCACTACAATCTTGAATGATTGTCTTTTACTGCAATTTAAAGTAAACCCCAACTAAGTAAATCCCGAATTAAACATCCAATCACCTCCTTAAACTAACAAAGGCGACCTCCGCCGTCTTTACTTATTATATCATTATTAATTAATATTTGTCTGATTATAATATCATAAATTTCACCGTTTCAATAATTTTGTCTATCGCACTTGCGTTGAACCTTTGCCCCATGCGAAACGAATGGCACTTTGCGTTATCTCTTCGCTTAGTCCCGTTGCTTTTAAAACGTAGCTGTGGCTGTAGTCTTTTGATGTCAAACCCTAAAATCCTTGAACTCACTTCTATTGACCCCATCGTGCTCCACCAAATCAAATCCGACAAATTCTTTGTCTTCCTGAGTAAATGCAATCTTAATATTCGAGTTAAGCCTTTTTCGTTATTGTCGAATTAAAACTATTAGCCATATAGTTTATACTTTTTTATTAACTCTGGCATATTTTCTAATTCTACCCTAAGTTCAGATGCGGCATAATAACGTAGGCGAATTTTTTTCCTTTCCCTGTAATCTTGTAGTCTCCTTATCGCATCAGGGGTAAAACGGCATGTGGTAATTAAACCATATGCCGATGCATTTCTTTCGCTAAGCAAATCTGAAATCTCAGAAATATCTTTTCTGTCTATTGGCGTTTTAGAGTGCTTACACTGCCAAATCCATTTTCTTCTTTCGTCTCCATCTAATATGTCCTTCACCACTTGCTCAGCAAACAAATCAATTCCGCCATCTCCTGCGTTTAGGTGACCATTTGATGAAACACTTTCAAATCCCTTTCTCACTAAAAAATCCATACAAAAATTTTGAAAATCTTCTTTTGATAAATGATCAAAACACAGCTTAGGTAATTCAATATCTGGGGCAATCTTTTTAAGTCTTTCAACTTTACTGTACAAAAGTTTCCGCTCTCTTTCTATGGCACTATTGTCATCCACTAATGTGGTAACTAAAAATATATTGCCAAAATCATAAAGGAGCGCTCTTTTTGAGTCAGTGGAAATAAAAGGCATATAGTCAAAATCAAACTCCTCTGTTACCTCTTCAATAATCTTCCATACCTCAGAGTCAACAAGCAAATTCTCTTCTGCTTTATTTTGAAATATAATATAACCTGCGCCGTGATAGCTTTTTTCATTATCTAGCAACTCAAACTTATTAAGCTTAAGGCTCTTGAACAAACTATTATTTTTTGAAATTGCTATTATGATATCCTTCTGCGGCGAAACAATCGCATCATTCATATCTTTCCACCCCATTGGCAACAAAAAATCTTTCACAGAGTCAAGAATAATATTTCTAACTTTATCTTCCACCACTTGACTTTTTTGTACTTGCGCATATACAGCAATAAATCTGCTGATAATTTTTGTATCAAGAGGCTCCCCAAAATATCCAACACGCATTTCTACAAAAGGGCAAAATCCAAAATCGTCATACGCACAAGGTTTCTTGGAAAATTCTTCTTCTAAACCCTCAAAGAAACTCTCTTCCTCTACTTCTCTGCATCTATGCTTATATTGCTTTTCATGCTCTTCATAAAGAAACTCACAATATACATTCATTGTTGAATTACTTAAAACTTCTACTTTTATAAAATAGCAATACCTTGATGAATAGATTACTTCTACTTCATCATCGTACGGGTTATCATCGCAAATATCCATTTTTTCATCTAAATACTTAATAAATTTCTCTTTAGTCACAATCTCCTCCTATGCCATCTTCTTAGCTATCTCTATGACTTTATCTATTGTGCTTGCGTCCGAGTCTTTACCCCAAGAAAGACGAATAGCACTTTGGGTTATGTCCTCGCTTAATCCCATTGCTTTGAGGACATAACTATGGCTATAATCCTTTGAAGTGCAAGCCGAGCCATTTGCAAGTGAACAGTATTCTTTCATGGCTATCATAAGTGCTTCGGAGTTCACTCCGATGAAGCTGACATTGAGGGTGTTTGAAATACAATAATTTTGGTCGCCGTTGATGGTGTAGTTTAGCCCCGATGCTTTCAGCTTTACAAGGATTTGCTCTTTGACTTTTGCGTAGTGAGCATTCCACTCTTGATGGTGCCTTAGTGCTAACTCGCAAGCCTTTCCCAAGCCTGCTATAAGAGCTACTGGAAGCGTTCCCGCTCTCATTCCCCATTCTTGACCGCCGCCCATCAACAATGGTGTTAGGGGCGGTTTTTTGTAGTTCTTCTTGCGAAGTATCAATGCTCCTATGCCTTGCGGTGCATACATTTTGTGTCCCGAAATAGACATCATGTCGTAGTCAAGACTTTGAAGTTCTAGCACGAGTTTGCCTAAACTTTGGGCTGCGTCAACATGAAAAATAATTCCTTTCTTATTGCAGTATTCCCCAACTTCTTCTGCCGGCTGAATTATTCCTGTTTCATTATTGATATGATGCATCGTAACTAGGAGAGTCTCGGGTTTTATTGCATCTATTATCTTTCCAGCACTTACCCTGCCACTTAAGTCAGGATTTATATATGTGGCTACTTTGAACTGTTCATTGTCCTCTAGCCACCTAATGGGTTCTAGCGTTGCCTTATGCTCAATGGAAGTAGTAACGATGTGTGTCTTCTTATTAACCTCTCCCCACTTGCGCATACCTAAAATAGCTGTATTAGAACTTTCGGTCGCACCGCTTGTAAAGATAATTTCGGATTTATCGCAACCGACAAGTGCCGACACTTGCCCTCTGGCAATCTCAACAACTTCACGAGCACTATTCCCGTGACTATGCGTTCTGCTGTCTGCATTACCGAATTGTGCCTTATAAGCCTCTATCATGCACTCTAAGACATCTTTATCTATCGGTGTCGAGGCATTGTAATCAAAATATTTTGCCATATCTTAAATCTTTGCGGCTGCCCTTGTGAACAACTCATCCAAACTCCTGACATAGTTAGTTGCAGAAAGATATGAAATCCCCCTTGCTAGATGGAGTTTAAATTGTCTTTGTAGTGTCTCTTTATCCGTTCCTAGTCCGTCAACTATACATCTTTGTTTAATGAGTGCATCGTATATTTCGTGATATTCTCCACCAAAAACATGCCATGTCATTTCAACATTGCTATCAGTGCTTTGAACTTCGGTGGCAGGCTGTGTAGGCTCTGAGAGTGATAGACAAATCGCCCATCTGCACAATATGTTCCAATTTTGTATTCCCGTCTTACCTTTCATTCTTGAAAGACGGTCTTTTGAAATACTAGAAAGTTTAATTTGTTTTTGTATCATACTGCCTCCTTAAAGTAGCCATCAATAACTGTGGTCGCATCCTTTTTCTCATCAAATTTCAAGAGGTATTTTCTTGCGACAAACAAGTCTATATCAGTCAAAAGGTCTCCTACTATTTCAGCATCCGTTGAGAGAATTATCGTTTGCTTAGATACTTGAGGAACATAGTTTTTGATAAATAAGTCTCGGTGTATTGTGTCTAGCCTTGCGAGTGGCGTGTCTATTATCATTGGAAACTGTTGTCCGGTACTTTCGCCTAATGCCCACACGATTGCGGTTGAAAGGAGTTGTCTCTCGCCTGCAGATAATTGCTTTTTAAGTATCTCGTTACCTTGTTTATCAAACATAGTCAGCGACAGGGTTTCTTTATCAAAAACTAAGTTTTGAATTAGCGTTTTCTTTCCAATTATCAACTTGAACTTCTCAGTGGCGAGTTTGCTCAAATTATCTATTTTCATCTCTTGCAATCGGCGTTGATATTCTCCCAATACCGCTCTTGCCATTGTTGAGTATTTGACTAGCCTTACCGATCCGTCTTTCGCCTCTTTATTTTCAAGTAGTTTTTCGGTCAGCTTAATAATGATTCTTTCGCTGTCATCTAGCTTGCGAATAAGATCTGCAGTGGATGCATCTAATGTCTCAATCTCTACTTGCATTCTTGCTATCTTGATGTTGCTGTTCTTTATCTGGTCTATCAACTTTTGCAAGGCTACCTTATCTATGTTGACATTGAGATAATCATCTGTTTGATCTAGCCTCGCCTCCAATTCTTTTTTCTTGTCTAGGAGTTTTCTTATCTCGGCAAACTCAACTTGAGCGTCTAATTCTGCTAGCGTAATTGCCTGTTCCGTTCCTGCCATTGACATTCCTATTAGATTCTCTCCCACTTCCGCTCTTTGTTGCGCTACCCACTCTCTCTTTGCTTGCAGTCCAAATTGAATGCTCTCGTCAAGGTTTATGTAACCTTGCAAGAACTTCTCTATTCCTTGCAGTTCGTATTCGGCGTTCTTGAGGTCTCCTTCTCGTCTTACTGAATCTGCAATTTGTTGTATTAAAGGCATGACCATGAGAAGCGGTGCAAAACCCGCCGCATTTTCATGAATGGCGCTTGATACCTCTTTTATTTTCTTCTCGATATCTTCTTTTTCTACTGAGACTACATCTTGCTTTTCTAGTAGCCTTCCTCCCTTTTTAGAGAATTTCGCCTCCGCCTCTTTAAGGCGGTTTTCCTCTTGAGCAATCTTAAGACTTATGTCAGCCTTTCTTCTAACTAGTTCGCCCTTTTGATCATTGATTGAATCTCTCTTAAGTCTCTCATCTCTTAATTCGGTGCTTTGTTCTTCTAATGTTTGCAACAGTTTGTTCTTTGAAATTATATTTTTTAAGTCTTCAGATAACCTTTCAATAATATCAATACCTAACAGTGCCTTGATTGAGTCTCTAAGCCGCTTGTCATCTGCATCGTCTAATATTTCACCTATTTTTTCGCCATCGAACAAGAAAAACTTAGATATCCCGCTCGGAAGAATGTTATCGATTATGTTATCCCAATTATCAGAATAGAAGTTGCTAACTCCGCCTTTGCGTTTGACTATTAAATCATCTTTAGTGTATTTGCCCTTATCGAACCATGTTCTCTTGATTATAAAATTTGCCGATTCAGAGTCATAATTAACTGTGATGTCTATTTCTATGCTTGCCCCATCGTCTATGTTGTTTTTGTTTATGAACTTGTTAAGGTAGGCAGCATAAGTCAATTTTGATTCCAAAAATGCAAAAGACTTGCTGCCGTATAAGCCTAGTAGCATTGCTTCAAATATTGTGGTTTTACCGCGTCCATTGTATCCGCCTAGAAGGATTATTGGCTTTTTGTGGTTTGTATCCTTGAAGCTGATTGTTTGTTTGCCTGCATAGATGCCAAAGTTCTTTAGTTTTAATTCGTTTATTCTCATCAGTCAACATCCTCCATATCAAATTCGTACTCATCAAATCGCCTCAGCCCCTCTCGAAGTTCTTGAGTAAGTTCATCGATTATCTCGCCTTTCTTCTGTTTTCCGTGTTGTCTAATAAAACCAACCGCATCTTCTTCGTCTTTGTAGTAACATTGCCCTATTATCTTTTCTAGCTTACCAAAGAATCCGCTGCGATGTTTTGAGTTAAACTCACGGCGTTCTCTTTCTAAAAGTGCGGCTATCATAGTAAAGAGCAGTTCCTCTTTGGGGTATCTCTCTGTGCAAATTGTTTTGAGCAGATCGTATTCTTTGTTGCCGAATATTATCGGCTTGTCCTTTATGTCTAGTTCTCTGCCTGTTACTTCTTTATAAATCTCTGGGAGGGTGTCATCAAACTCAAATTTTTCTTCAAGCCAAACTCTACGGATTTCGTATAGTTCCGCATCGGTTATGATTTTGTAATTATTAAATTCGGGCGGGCCTTCCGCTTGAATGAACTTCTCTATCTCAAGGAGTTTTCTTAGCCATCCCTCTCTAACTTCCTTTTTATACGGACCGTGAACTAGCCTGTCGTTTACGAGGGATAATTTGCCCGTCATCCGCCTAAAGTCTCGACGCATCCTATCCGTCTCATGATCGCCAAAGTCGTCTCTAAATTGCAGTAGCGGTGCCATCCATGCCTTTTCGTCATCGTTTTGTATCATCGCCGCCATTGACTTGTCTTTTTCTACTAAAGTGCAAGTCCAGCATCCGAATCGGCTTTTTCCGCAACTTTGTGTCTCGGTGGACATCATCATCGGGCATTCGTTGTCCGCTGTTGCCCCTCGGTACATGGTAAGTAAGTCTTCGTTTGATAATCCCCACGGATTCTTGTACTGCATGAGGAATTGCCAGACATCATCATCCACCCAATTTTGTAGTGGTGTGAACGATAATTCATTTTGCATATTTGCTTTTGAGGTTAGGTATTCTCTGACTGCATACTTCTCCCGCTCAGTCATCGTACGGTTTCGATTTATACTCTCGGCTTTCCTAGTTCCTAGTACGAGAATGACTTCGCCATATGCCGAAAGCATCTCTTGAACGAATACATTAGATGGCTTTATCTTTAGCCTGTCGGTGCACCACCTAAAGTTTGTGCGTGGGTATGGGTAGCCTTTTCCTATCAAAAGCACCCACCAAGTGTCCTTAATGTTTGGGGTTAGAATATGCGGCTCAAACGGCAAGTTGTTTTCGGTTGCCGTCTTTTTGATTGTATTATGCGCCCGTTCTACCCATTTTGCAACGACCGGGGATTCTACCAAAGTATCGTTTGTTATTATGTGAATAGCTTTATGCCTCTTCTCTTTTGGAAGGTCTTCTATGGCAAGCCAAACGAGTTGCAAAGCAGCTGTGCTGTCTTTACCTCCAGAATAGCCAACCACCCATGGAATTTGGTCTGCTAAATATATCTCTTGAATTACTCCTTTCAGTTTTTCAATATCATCTCTTGTTAGCATCTATTTGTATTTCCTCTTTTAGTTTGCACAGAATAAACTCTGCCAATAACTTAGTATTTGCTGTTGCTGCAACCATCTTGCCCTGTGTCATTACGATTCCTTGCAGTTCGGGGTTATCTTTTCTAAAGTCTATCTCGGAAAGTCCATCAAGTTTTGTTAGATAATCTTGACCGTACTTTCTATAAAGGGCATTGCCAACCAGCGCAATTGCTTTTAGAAAAATTGTATGCGCATTAATATGCTCTTTACGAAAATCACAAGGCTGTATCCCTTTATTTTTAACAAGCTGCCATATCTGTATCTTTTTCTCTACTTCACAAAAAAAGTTAATAATAAATTTTTTGTAATTTCCTTGATCTATATTTAGTCCTCTTAATAAAAATTGTGATGCATGATAAATTCCACTCAATGTAAATAGATTTTTGGAACGATTGGATATAGTTGTCTTTTCAAGTTCTATACTACCTTTAAAAGTTTCTACTTCTTCGACACATTCTCTCACGAGTATCGAGAACTGTTCACGATTGTCGTATAATATGCTCAAAGACTTAGTAGGTCGTATAGCATAGCGATTAAGGTCCGAAAATATTTGCTGTGAACGCTCTAATCCCCTATCGCAATAAAATACTATTGCTATCTCTTCAAACCGCAGTTCTGGTTTGCATTTAAGTGCTTGTATAAGTGCTTCCCGTCTATGCTGTCCGTCATTAATTATAATTCTTGCCGAAGCACTTATTTTCAACATTCCAAATGACCCGTTGTCTTTATTTTCTTCAAAATCATAATCTCCATCTATTGAAGCTGTCAATGCCGAGAATGTGTAACTACATGGATTATTTAATATATAATCCCTCATCTCTGGTATCCGCCCTTTATTAAGCGTTCGCTGAGATCTCATTTGAGGTGATAACGAATCATCAGTATATTTGAAAATACCAGCAACATATTCAAGAGGACACATAGCAGTGAAATATGTCATTCCTGCTTGCATACCCTTTAGTACTGGCAATGCTATTAAGCCTTTTTTCGATTTTATTGCTTGCATAATTTCTATACAAGGAAGTCTACAAATTCCCCATGGAAGTATTATATCACACTTCCAAAGAATAAAGCAAGCAAAATATTACCCATAAAATAAAAATTATTATGGAATTAGCCTTCTCTTCACTTCATAAAAGATTCCTTCTACAAACTCTTTATAATTTTGAATAAATCTATCACTATAAAATTCTTCAACTTTACTCTTCGCATCATCTTCATCTACAACTATATCATCGAAGTATGGTTTTTTATCATCATCAAGATTCTGCAATTTTCGTAAATACATTTTTGTAAACTCACATACGAGATTATCAATATCACCAATCCTTTCTGTCTTTGTGTTTACAGTATAACAGTCTAAATTTTTATTCATGTCTTCTGAAATAAAAATAAAATTGAAAATTGAGTCTTTTGCTCTTGCAATTTCTTTAGGGTATTTTGCTATATAGATTTCATTTTCATTAGCAATCTTAATCTTGCCACTTTTATTTATCAAAAAATGCTCCACAGAAAATAATGCATTGTTTCCAAAAAAAGCTTTTGCTTGTCTTTCATTTGTGATTTTGACTACATTGTCTTCTATTTTATAAAAATTATATATAGCAGCAATAGCTTTTGCTAAATGTTGATGATTCTCCTCGGGCTTACTAACTCGAAGCTTGGTGAGCAATACTTTGTCAGTAAATTCCGCTTGCTCAAAATAATTTTTTATTTTTTCAATAGCACTTATATGCCATTCGTCTTCGGCACTCCTCAACATAGGTTCAAATTCTTTAAGCTGTTTTCTCTCTCCCGCAACCAGAACAGCAAATAATATACCTAACAAAAATGCTACATGCAATTTTTTATATGATTCTTTATTGTTTGGTTCACCTTTAATTGTTGATATATAATATTTAAGTAAAAAAGCCCTAGGTATATTATGATCACCCAAAATTATATTTTTAATTTCTCCAAAAAATATAGTCATGGTATTATTATTTATTTCCCCTTCAGTGCAAATAAAATTATTTCTGAATGTTTCATTAACAGCATCATTTTCAACAATATTAGTAATAAATTGTAAATATTTTGTTGCACCGTTTATAATCCTAAACATATAGTCTGAATCTTTTATTACTTCCAATAAATGATCTCCTGCAAAGCCTTGACCTATTGCATCATGAATATATGATTCTCTCAATCTAAATTCCGAATCAAAATCTATATTAGCATAGGCAGTATTTTGAGCATACAATGTCGATCTAATATAATGTTCAAGTAAAATAATCAAATCATATTTGCAACTCAAATTTCGCCTCTCAAAATTTTTCTTAAATTTGTTATATGCTTTTTTCAAGCCTGTCCAACTCTCTATTGCATTTTCTATATTTCTTGAGTTCTTAAAAAAATACCCTTTGAAAATATCTTCTGCTTCTAGAGGCAATGCCTTCAAATTTACATCCAAAAACAACCCCATTCCTCGGTCATTTGTGTCTGTGGAAATAATCAAATTAATTTCTGACCGCTTTAAGTTGTCATAAAAACGATTTAATTCGTCTCTATCTTTGTTTAAAAAATAATTTTTTACCAAATCAAAAAGCCTACAATATTTATCTTTTTGTCCATAATCGTCACTGCTATCTACAATTTCTTTTTCGCTACAATTTAGCTGCGTTAAATTAAATGATTTTTCATAAAGCATTGCAAATCCAGGAAAGCTTTGAATAGAAAATTCACAACTTTCAAATTCAATTCTCCAAACGTCATTATTACGTAAATATTGCAATATCATCAAAAGGGATGTGATTCGTTGTTGACCATCTACTATCTCATATTGTAAATTATCCTCTAAAGATGACAATATCACATTCCCTATGAATTTATGCCCAGCATTAATATCATTGATGAGTGATATTAAATTTTGCTCCTCCCAACGTATCTCCCTTTGATAGTAAGGAATGATATATTTTCTTTCCTGCAAAAGATGGTGCATCGCCTGCCCAACAGCACCAAAAGGAATTGTAGTTTCTTGATTTTTTAAAAATCGCTCTATATCAATTGTTGTTCCAATAATATTAGACATTATCATTTTCTCCGTATTTTTTGATTGTTTGATTTACCGTCAACAAGAAATCTTCTTTTGTTCGCGGTGCATCAGCTGAATTCTCTCTATAAATTTGCGCACCAGCAAGAGAATATGCGTTTAATAGGTCATATCCATCATTTGACAAATATGTTTCCTTTTCATTATCCAAGTATTTTAACATTAATTTTTCAAGATCCCTACTTGTAACATCAAAGCCTTGCCTCTTAAATTCTGTTGCTATTAATAATCCCGCAATATATGGCTTGCTGTTCTTGTATTCTTTAGGGTATGTTGGCATCATATCCTCCAAATCAGAAGCATCTTCACTTATTTTAAGTGAAGAAAAACCAATTAGCGCGCAATTATAGTAAATATCAAACTGCATAAATTTGTTTTTATCACTACCCAAATATCCGCCTTCTGCCATAATTTTATTGAAATATTTTTTTATTTCTTTTGATAGTCTAAAACGCATATTAAATTCCCTCCTTTAATTCATCTTGATAATTATTAAAATATTCAATTTCATAATTAACTACAGGCACTGTGCTATCACTTTTTGATTCAATAGTAATAAACTGCGAATCATCCATTGAATAAAATTTTTCAGCAAATCCTGCAACCTCAGCTGACATAACAAAACAAATCATTTGATTGAATATTTTAGGAATTATTTCTGCAACAGCTCTTCGCTTTTCCTTATCAATTGAATTCACAGGGGAATCAATAATAAATGGAAATCTTAATTCAGAATCCTCAAATAAGGTGCCAATATAGCAGAATGCAATGCTAAGAGTTTGTCCCATGCTTGCCGCACCTTTTTGTTTAAGACGAATATGCTGATCTATGCGTTCAATTTCAATAAAGTCATCAGTAATAACCTTTGCTATCTTCTCGTTTGCTTTTCTTATTATGTCTTCCTTTAGCTGAATATTGGTAAGCTGAATAAGCTGGTTTATATAAATCTCAAACTTTTGCTTGCGTTTTAAACTAAGGTTAGTTTGAGTTATCGCAGCTATTTTTTCTTCGAATTTTTTCAACTCAGCCATTGCTTTTTTTAAGTTGTTTCGTTCATTTAACCTTGCATCATTATCACTTCTGCTCTCGACAATTTCAATATCGGTTTGCATTCGAACAATTTCTTCCTTTAGAGCATCAATTTGTTGATTAAATACAGCTGCTTCCTCTCCACCAGCACTTTCGAGTTTCTTCTTTACATTTCGCAGTTTAGTGTCAAGTTTATTTTCTTCTATTAGTAATTTTTGTAATTCAACATATTCCTCTTCTACTGTTTCCGAATAACTACTATTAACAAGACTTGATTTAATACTATTTAAAACAAATTGCTGATCCTCACCTAGATACGATTCAGCGTTTTTTAAAATTTCCTGCTTTTCATTTTCGCCAATTCTTCTTCCGCAAATGCAATCCGTCGCATTCGATAATTCCTTAAAGAATTCTCTCGAAATAGTTTTTGGAAGTTTAAGCTTTGTCATATTTTGTCCAAGCTCTACCATACGATTACTGAATTCTAAGGACACCAAATATGGACTCCTTAAGTTTGCAATTATTCCACTTATACAAAGTTCTTTTTTGCTGTTGCAATTATCAAGCTTTCCTTGTATTTCATTCTTTTCACTACTTAATTCTGTGAAATTATTGTTAATTTCATTTATTTTATCTTCAATCTCTTTCCTTTCAGCAGACTTTATATCGATTTTATTTTGCAATTCTGCCGATTTTTCTTTTAATTCCCTAACTATTTTTTCAAATTCGTTTTTTCTCGTCTTATTATTTTTTAATTGGTGATCACTACCTTTACCTGCCTCATTTTTTGCTTGAAACTCAACAAGGATTTTTTCATTTTCTATAAGCATATTATCAAACTCGTCAAGCCCATACAGATACTTTATAGCTTCTTCTGCCTCATTTGATTTATTGTCTAAAACCTTTGCTGCCTGCTCACCGTCAAATACAAACCTTTTAACAAATTTTTCTGTAAATAAATCCTTTATGGACATAGGAAAAAGTCGTTTATTTCCTTTACCACCCCCTGTTTCGGCGGGCACACTTGATGAAATAGTTGCAACGCCTACCTCATAATCTAAATCAAGAAAATATTTATAAATTTTTGCATCAAATTTGACTGTTATAGTAAAACACCCGTTCGCAATTTCACTTGAAACAGGACGATAGGAGCGCACTTTTTCGGGTGTCCAATGAATTGCAGTACCATCGAAAATACCTTTTACCAAATCCATTGTGGTCGTCTTTCCAGTACCACTCGCCATCATGATAAATGTATTTTTTATCGGCTCCCCATTTTTCTCAAATGAGATAGTTAGGGAACTTATTTTTCTTATATTCAAATATGACATTTCCAAAATAGTCATTTGCATAATATTAATCATCCTCCTGTACTTTCAATTGAGTTAGGAGATTTTTCAAATCGTTAATACCCACATTTTTAGAAAATTTATTTTCAATAAATGCTTTAAACATTTTTTTGAATTCTGGCGACTCATCAAGACCTTGCAAAAATTCATCAACCACCTTTTCAATAATTTTATTTTTCATTTTTACTCCTCACTTTTGATAGTTCCGTTAACCATGTTTCGCGCATGTTGTCTGTGGATTCTTCGGGATTATCAGTATTTATATCATCTAAAATAAAATCAACCACATTCGCTATTTTATTCGGGCTATTCTCATCAAGTCTCAAAGCGCGTCCTATTCTTTGAGTGGTCACCAGTTTAGATCTGTCGGAAGCAAAAAGTATAATATTCGTCACCGAACTTATATCAATACCTTCTGACAACTTTTGACAAGTAATCAAGCAGTCAAGATTTCCATTAGAAAATGCAACTAAATTCGCTTTTTCGTCCTCTGCAAAATAAGTATGATAATTACTGCACTTATCAAATATCAAATTTTGCACTTCAAGACCATATTCTTTTGTTTGAACAAAAATAATGCACTTATCCAATAAACGAGGATTGGATTCAATGAAATCTCTAAAGATTAAAAGTTTATTTTTTGCAATTTTATTTACTAAAGAAAGTTGAGTCCACACATCTGCCTCTGAGTACGCTTCCCCCATTTTTTTCTTGTAACTGAAAGTTTTGATTATCGCCCTCTTCTTCTTCCTTTCTTCCTCAGTAAGAGAATATTTCAATGGATAATAATTAAACCCGCAAAGTATGTTTTTTTCTATAGCCTCTTTTAATGAGAATGTAAAAATAACTGGACCTATCTCTTGTTCAATAAAATCATTACCAACTTCATCATATTCTCTCTCCGGCGTTGCACTTAATCCTAATTTATATTTGAAACTAGATACTTGTCCCTTAAGTCCTTGTACAATAGAATTAGAACCAGCACCATGCACTTCATCAAAAATCAGCAATGTATCATTAGTGCATTTTTTATCATTGGATTGAAATTGCGAAAATGTTTTTGCTAAATAGTCCGCATCTTGAGAAACTAATAAAATCGCTTCATCTGGAATAAGAATAAATTTTTGTAATTGTTTATGTTCACCATAATGATGATAAATTTGCTTGTCATCAAAATTCTCACTAATCTGCTCTGACCACTGATCTAACAAGTCATTGCCTCTCATCGTAATAATAACTCTTTTTATATTCTCTCTATGAAAAAGTTCCTTAATAATTTTAATTGCTGTTCTTGTTTTCCCAGTTCCAGTTGCCATAGCAAGAATACCATTATTTTTCTCAAGAAATATTTCTACTGCTTTATCTTGATGAGCCCACTTATTCAAAACACTAATTTTTTTGTATGGTCTATCACCTGTTCGAAACGTAAATATATTCTTTCTTATACTTTCCTCAATAGAGTAAACATCAAGATTAATATCCCTGCCATTCCATATTTTCTCAAAACGAATTTTATCCGAATTTGCAAATGCCTTTGCTCCCTGATGCCACGAGCAAAAAACCTTAATACTTTCATAATTACAAAATCCCTGAATGCTATCATTCTGCGAGCCAGAAAAAGAAACAATTTCTTGACCTTTATAAAACACACCAAACTTATCATGAAAATTTCCGTCACCTAAATTCATTTTTGGAACGGCAAACTTAATATCAATAATTCCATCATAAACCATCCATGCAAATGCGTTAAGCAAATCTTTTTCCATCTCCCTGCTTAACATATCTACACTTTGATTCATCGCTTTTACAAAACATTTGTATTTTTCATCAAATGTCTTAGCTGATATGATAGTATCGTGATCTTTACTTGAAATAATTGGACTTGTTATAAGCCGCATTTTACCACCACGCGAAGCAAAATCACTCATGCCAACCGTGTTATACGAAAGCCATCCCGATGTGAAATAACCCACACCACGATCGTATCTCTCTGCCCATTTTAAGCATGGTTCATATAACTCTTTTGCCAAATCTTCTTCAGAAGTATTTAGACAAATTTTTAATTTAGGAAGTTCTGTCAATTAATTTTCCTCTCATATGTATTGCTCATTACTATAATTTTTCTAAAGCAACTATATAATTATAACACAATTATACATAACACGCAAATCATATCATATATTGTCGAAAAATAATTAAATCTATTTCGGCTTTAAGATTTTATTAAATTATAATCGCCCACAGTTTGTGCGTGGTCGCATTGTACACACACCTGCTATGAATTGCCGCCTTTTTGTCGTCAATGCAAACCACGCGAAACTGTACCATTTTAGTGCTAAAAATAGTTCAAATCCCGTCCTATGAAGAAATCACTAAAAATGATATTTTTGTTGTTCCATTTGTCTACATTGTAAAACTAGAAAAGTCCTGTTCTCATTTGTCTACATAGCGGTTACAAAACTCTACACAGCCCGCATTTATTCGACATAATAACAAATAAAAAAGCTCCCATTTATCAACCTTTCGGTACGACAAATGGGAGTTCTTATATGGTCGAGGTAGCGGGACTTGAACCCACGACCTCACGCTCCCTAAGCGTGCGCGCTACCAAACTGCGCTATACCTCGATAAACCTTTTAAATTGTGGCGACAAAACAAAAAACGAACCATTTTGCTTGGGCTCGTTTTGGTGCTGATGGTGCCTCAGGACAGAATCGAACTGTCGACACAGGGATTTTCAGTCCCTTGCTCTACCGACTGAGCTACCGAGGCAAAAGGCAGCAATAACTGTTATTTAAAAAACCAGCTGCATACAAACTTAAAAGTAAAGGATATTAAAACTCCAGAGTGAGACTCTATACCCCACATCGCCTTTGGTTTTTGCTTTGACCCCAAGAGGCGAAGGTTTAAACCTTTGACGCTGTCGCAAATTTTCCCTTGTATCGCTAAGAAAATTTGCTCGGTTGATAAAACGATTAATCCCTTAGGGCAAACCCCTAAATCCACTCAATCCAACCTATTCCATAGTTTAAACTTGCATAGTTTTAATCCTTTGTCGCCAAATCTATAGCCGTGCCCTTGACACTCAAGCAAATCCACTTTTGAAGCAAATTAGACGACAATGGGTTTTTAAACTAACAATAGTGGCGACCCGGAAGGGGCTCGAACCCTCGACCTCCAGCGTGACAGGCTGGCGTTCTAACCAACTGAACTACCGGGCCACAATTTTAATATAGTTTTAACACCATTATGAATTAATCACCAATTATTAAAACCTGACACAATTTTAATAATTAAGTTTGGTGGGCCTTCAGGGACTTGAACCCCGGACCCGCCGGTTATGAGCCGGCTGCTCTAACCAACTGAGCTAAAGGCCCGTTCATATAAAAATAGAACGATGGTTATTGATTTTAAACCTATGTTAAGGGCAACTAATACAACTGCCCAAATTAGGCTTTGGAGCGGAAGACGAGAGTCGAACTCGCGACATTTACCTTGGCAAGGTAACGCTCTACCACTGAGCCACTTCCGCAAAAAAACACTGCACATCAATTGCAGGTTATAGTATTATACGCTAAAACATAACCCCTGTCAACAAAAAACATTGCATTAATGAAAATTGTTTGAAAAATTTTATTTCCTTTAGCAAATGACCAATTAATGAATGTCTTTATATTTTAACAATTAAATTTGGTGGTGCTAACTATGCATTTGAATTTTACAAGGGCGAGTGACCCTGTCCATCCACATGTTGGCATAGTCTATGTTTGGGAATCTCCTAGGGGCGGGCGTCTCGACCGCCCACATGTTGGCATCATCTGTGTTTGAGAAATCCGTAGGGGCGTTCACCGAACGCCCGATATAACCACACATTTTTGTAGGGGCGATCGCCCTTTGTCGCCCGATATAGATACACATTATTCCGTAGGGGCGAACTGTGTTCGCCCATGTGTCGGTTATAACAGCAGCACGGGCGAACAAAGTTCGCCCCTACGGGGTTCTCAAAAAATAGATTGCTCCCAAATAAATATGCATGTTTTTAGGCTGTACAAAACCTAACTAAACAACACCTAATCCTAGTCCAAATACAGCTGAACATCAGGCGGATAGGTAACGCTATATTTTAAACTCTTCTCTATGCTAGCTCCCGCTTTTAAGCTAAGCATCCACACAACCTCCCCACTCTCTTTATTGTGCTTAGCACCCGATATATCCACCACATCCACCAAAATAGTCTTGTCACTAGACACAGGCAACTGATCTAACAGCATCAAATCAATAGCGGCCGCCTTAGAGTTTTTTATACTCAAAACAAATCCGCTCTCTGTTTTTAGGTTGCTGTTAAACACCTTCTTGCCAGAAAAATCCCTAGCCTTATGCCTTGAAACTAGCACCCCTTTGTCTCTTCCAAACGATATCTTAAGTGCATCCTTAATCGCATCAGGATCAATAAAAGTCTTGCCCACATACGCCCCGTTATAAAAAACGCTTGCCTCCGCCCTTATTAAATTAAGCCCCTGCCACTCTTTAATGCTCCCTATCAAAAACACATCCTTGTCAAGCTTTGGCACTGCATAGTGACAAAAATCCGCATCCACGCTATGCACCATCACATCAAACGCCCTCATTTCATCATTAGGAACGCTTAATAATTCAGACATAATAAACTCCGCCCCAGAAGAACTCTCCACAGCAGACGCCGCATCCCTTGCCATCATAGGCACAGCAGCACTCGCCGCCATATATAATTCCTCTTCTAGTCTCAATTCTTCCATAAAATCCGCCTCCTCTTTCATCACCGACAGCCTTGCCTTTGCCTTTGGCATAGCACTTCTTTTAACCACCTCATCCCTTTCATACCTAACTTCTTTAATCGGTCGCAAAAACCAAGTAGCCAAATTTGGCTGATTTAAAGACATATTAGGGCTTGCCATAGACAACACCATACGCACATTTTGCCAATCCTCTCCGCTTGTTTGCTTTATATTAGCCTTCAGTTTTAAGCCAATTTTCCCTTGCCCTTCTTGTGCCCTAACCTCATAAAACGGTGTCCAAAACGCACCGCCCACATAATAATTTATGGCAAGCTCTATCTCCTTTTCTTTGTCAGAATACACATCCACCGCTATCTCTCCAGACGGCTTTAAACCATATTTATCAAAAACCTCATTTTCTAATTCAAACTTTCTTATCTTGTCCTCTGTCTCTTTTTTAGACTTGTTTAGCCTTAAAAACTCCAAGCGATTGCTCTCAAAAGACTTTTTTAAAAATGTGCTTGCCGATTTTAATTCCTCGGTTTTTACTCCAGCCTCACTTGATACCAGCGTGCGATTGTTTAGCAGCAGCTCCTTTTCAAACTCTATGACAGATATTTTGCTGTCTATAAGCAGCAGCTCTTCTCTTAGCTTTTCTAGTTCTTTTTTAGCCTCTTCACTTTTTTGCGGCAATAGCGGCTCTTTAAAATAGTTTTTTCTAAAATTGACAGCATTAATCTCTGCATGGGCTGTGTGTGCAAAAACGCTTGCCCCGTCAATGTCAGGACAAAGATTTTTTATAACAACCTTTGTCTGTCCGCTCAAAAGCTTTAGCTTAGTCGCCCTAGTCACCCAAGCCCCAGACAAATAAAGCCGCACCTCATTAATACAGCTGTTTTCAATAACAATTTCTTTATTGCTCATAATCTATACTCCTTTCGTACTTTTTTAGAAAAACCGTACTTTTTTAGAAAAAAAGTAGGCAAAAAACTTTTATTGTATTAGGTCTATGTTAAGGCACTTTAATTATTAGTTACTGTTTTTAAATTTAAATATCATAGGTATTTTTCTATACAACCTGTTTTTGAGAGGCTCGTAGGGGCGTTCATTGAACGCCCGAAAACGATTGAAACCCGTAGGAGCAAAAAGTCCCCAACCACCCACATGTTGGCATAATCTGTGTTTGGGAAATCGTAGGGGCGACACCCTGTCGCCCGTGTATCGGCTATAATAGCAGCACGGGCGAACTGTGTTCGCCCCTACGGGTTACCATACAACCAAACATCATTATATGTTGCAAGGTTGCACAAACATGGCAACATAGGCGAACGAGGGCGTTCGCCCCTACAAAAATGTGTAGTTATATCGGGCGTTCAGGGATAAGCCCCTACTGAAAATGTGTACCCATATCGGGCGTTCGGTGAACGCCCCTACGAAATTATACAACGCAAACTGAGTTAATATACTACCAATAATATTAAATCATAAAACGCTCATTAATTGTGCATTGTGCCTTATGCATTGTGCATTGCTAATGTGCATTACCCCACTAATTCCCACCAAAAATCAACAAAATAATCTGCGGAACAAATATCAAAGTAAACAGCGCAATAGGATATGCCGCCGCATATGCGTTTCCGCCCTCTTCACTCTTTGACGCATGAATTAATGCCCCTAGCCCCGGCGTAGAGGTCATACTGCCCGTCATGCCGCCCATGTTGTTGATTATATCCATCTTAAACACCAGCTTTCCAATATAAAACGACACAAACACAGGCCCCATCGTCATAATCGCCCCCCACAATAAAAGCAGTGGATAATCCCCCAGCACAGCCACAAAATTTAAGCCGCCCGAAAAGCCCACCGTCGCCAAAAACATCACTAAACCAAACTCACGCACCAATTTTGCCGTAGCATCAGGCACTTTCATAGACAATCTTCCGATTTTTCCAAAATGTGCAAGCAACAAGCCCGTAATCAGCACGCCGCCTGTCGCCGCCAAAGTTATTACCGCTGTGCCTATCCTAAAAGACAATGATCCAGCAAGCAAGCCGATTACAATAACCAGTGCAATAGGAAAAATCCCTAATTTGTCTACATTGATTAGCTTTTTTTCTTTCTTTTTAGCCAGCTCAATATTATTAACATCACCTTCATTGTGCATTGTACCTTGTGCATTTTGCATTGCCTCGCTATGCATTTCTCCGCTCACCCCATCACTCTTTTCAATGACTATATCCAGTTCTTTCCCTGCCTTTTCATCCATCATTTGCTTTAGCTTTTCTGCCTCTAATCTCATGTCTACTCGCAAAATTTTGGGCATGATTTGTATAAACAACACAATGCCCAATACACCAAACGGATAGGCTATGCCGTTTGCTGTTGCCACAATCGCCTCATGATTATAAAAGGTTTCTTGTGCAGCCGACAGCCCAGGAGTAGTAGACAATGCCCCCATGAGCAGCCCTGTCGCCATTGCAGGAGATGCAATCGCCCCCGTTGCTATCAGCACAATGACAATCAATGTGCCCGTAAGAGTAGTAGAGATTCCCATTGTTATAAAAGACGCCGCATTTTTTTTAAAGGATTTAAAGAAAGTTGTGCCTGCAATTAAGCCGATTCCTGCAATGAAAAATACTAGCCCAAAAGTCCTAAAGGCATTCATGGCAGCACCCACTTCAACCAAGCCTGTGTTTTGATTTGTGCCCATCCAGCCAATCAAGTTTGCATTAGTCTCACTAAACCTGTGCCCAAACACATTCAGATTTTGATAGAACGAACCAAAGATTATACCAAAAACAAGTGCTGATACAAACACACCTGCACTGCCCAAGGATATCCCCTTAACATTTATTTTGCCGATTAGATAGCCTGTCAAAATAATGGCAAAAATCACCAAAATAGGCCCTAAAAAAGCTGCCAAAAACCTAAAAACAAGCGTATCCACAAACGCAGATGCTAATAAAACTTGTATAAACATACAAAACTCCTGTGGAGTTTTTAATGAAAAATGAAAAATGAAAAATGAAAAATTATTGCGATTTTATTTTTAACGCTTTGCTGTATTAAGACTTGATCCAATTATACTCATCAACTCAGTTATGTCTTTATACAGGCTATCAAAAATATTCTGTTCAATATATTCAACTTTATTTAGCACAACCAGCCAATATTTTGTTTCACTAGCCTCCTTTTGTGCAATGTATAGCTTGTTTACAAAATCTGCTTTGCTAGAGGCATAAACACTTTCAGCAACATTCGCACCTATGCTAGTACCACTTCTCAATATTTGGTTTGCTATAATTTTATGCTTGTTGTCATATAAAATTTTTGAAAGCTTGACTATCCGAACAGCAAAAGAAAGTGCCTTATCCATTAAAATGTTTTCTCTCATATTCTTGATCCCTACAACAATTTTTCATTTTTCATTTTTCATTTTTCATTAAAAAAATATATTTTGCAAAAAATTATTTTTTAATCAGACACTTCTCATAAATCCCAGCCTTTTTAATCGCCTCTACCAATGCCTCGCCAATCTTATCAGGAGTCTCTGCCACAAACGCACCAGCCGCTTTTAAAGCCGCCTTTTTGCCCTCTGCCGTGCCCTTTCCTCCCATAATAATCGCCCCAGCGTGCCCCATTCTTTTGCCCTCTGGTGCCGTAGCCCCGCCAATAAAAGCCGCCACAGGCTTTTTCATCTTCGCCTTAATATACTCTGCCGCATCCTCTTCACCGCTGCCCCCAATCTCCCCAATCATAACAACCGCCAGCGTGTCCTTATCCTTTTCAAACAGCTCCAAAACCTCTACAAACCCCAGTCCCTTAATAGGATCGCCACCAATTCCCACCGCACTAGATTGCCCAATGCCTCTTAAACTAAGCTGATTAACCGCCTCATATGTCAGTGTCCCACTTCTTGAAACCACGCCAATCTTGCCCTTTTTATGAATCATGCCCGGCAATATTCCCACCTTAGCCTCACCAGGAGTAATCAAACCAGGGCAATTTGGCCCTATCAGTTTGGTGTTTTTGCCCTCTAAATAAGCGTTTACTTTCATCATGTCTAAAACAGGGATACCCTCTGTTATGCACACAATCAAGTCTAAATCAGCGTCTGCTGCCTCAATGATGGCATCCGCTGCAAATTGCGGCGGAACAAAAATGCATGAAACAGTTGCCCCTGTTGCATTTTTTGCCTCTAGGACAGTATCAAAAATAGGCACAGTGTCTAGCGTAGTTTGCCCAGCCTTGCCAGGAGTAACCCCTCCCACAACCTTTGTGCCGTATGCAATCATTTGGCTTGCATGAAAGTTTCCATGTGCCCCAGTGATTCCTTGAACTATTACTTTTGTGTTTTTGTTTAATAAAATCGCCATTATTTACCACCTCCTCCATGTTTTACAGCCAGCTTTGCCGCATCCTCTAGTCCGTCAGCTGCAATAATTTTTAAGTCCGACTTAGCCAAAATTGCCTTGCCCTCTGATACATTTGTTCCATCCAAACGCACCACCAAAGGCACACTTAAATTAACCTCTTTAGCCGCCGTCAAAATACCCTCTGCAATTACATCGCATTTCATTATGCCGCCAAAAATGTTGACTAAAATACACTTTACATTTTTATCCGATAGCAAAATTTTAAACGCTGCCGCCACCTTTTGCGCACTAGCAGAGCCGCCCACATCCAAAAAGTTTGCCGGTCTTCCGCCATATGCTTTGATTATATCCATAGTAGCCATAGCAAGACCCGCCCCGTTTACCATACAGCCAATGTTGCCATCCAAACTAATATAACTAAGCCCCGACTCCGCCGCCTCTACTTCTTTAGCATCCTCTTCTAAAATGTCTCTCATCGCCACAATATCAGGATGCCTAAATAGCGCATTTTCATCAAAGCCAAACTTTGCATCAATGGCGTTTAGCTTGCCGTTTCCGTCAATTATTAAAGGATTAATCTCTAGCATACTGCAATCCTTTTCTATAAACAGCCTATACATGTTTTTTAAGCACGCAATAAAATCTTTAACCAAATCAGACGGAATATCTATCATCTTAGCGATGTTTCTAGCGTGAAAATCCTTTAGCCCCGTGATAGGAGAAATAGGCATAGTAATAATCGCCTCGGGCTTGTCGTGTGCCACTTCTTCAATCTCTGTGCCGCCCTCTGCACTTGCAACGATAATAGGGCAGCCTAGACCGCCGTCCATCATTATGCAAACATAAAACTCTTTTTTAATCTGCACAGCGTCTGTTATCAAAATTTTGTTTACTCTCTTGCCCTCAGCACCCGTTTGCTTTGTAACCAACTGCATCCCCAGCATGTCTTTTGCTATTTGATAGCCCTCTTCTTTGGTGCTAGCTAGCTTGACTCCACCGCCCTTGCCTCTGCCGCCGCTGTGGATTTGTGCTTTGATTACTAATTTAGGGTGCTTTTGAAAAAACGCATCAACAGCAGTTTTTGCGTCATCAAATGATAAAACGCATATCCCCTCTTGTGTAGGAATAGCGTATTGTGCCAACAGTTCTTTAGCTTGATATTCGTGTATTTTCATAAAAATTACGGAGTAATTTTTAATTGATGACTGATGATTGATGATTGATGAATAACAATTGATGACTGATGATTGATGAATGTATGCGTTTAAAAAAAATATTAGGTTCTTCCCATAAAAATTTAAGTACTTTCAATCAATGCTCTTGCTTAAATTATTAGGGGGATAAACTATAAATCCTTAGACTCTCTCATTCATCAATCATCAATTATCAATTATCAATAAATACTCATCAATCATCAATCATCAATTATCAATTATAAAGCAGCCCCTGCCTCCAATGCCTTAGTATTTATCTCGTCAGTTCCTTTAGGCACATATTTTAATACTGCCTCTTTTAGTGCCTCTGGAGGAACCAATTTTAAGTGTGCATTTATTGCACCAAGTGCAACAATGTTTGATACAAATGCTTTGCCCACTTTTTCTTTTGCGGTTTGAATAATAGGCTTTGATATAGCATTTATCCCTTTAGGGGGTGTCAAGCTTGAGTCAGCGATTACTACGCAGTCGCTGTCAATCTCTTTAGAGTATCTATCAAGTGAGCTTTGCGTAAGTGCAAGCAAAAATGTAGGCTTAACAACTTTAGTAAACCCGATGTCGCCTTCACACATGATTACCTCTGCCTTTGCCACGCCGCCCCTTGCTTCTGGGCCATAAGTCTGTGATTGCACCGCAGTATGCCCCGCAATAAGCGCCGCCTCTGCTAATATAACAGACATCAAAATTATTCCTTGTCCACCGCTTCCAGTGAATCTCATTTCTTGTCTTTTCATAGTAATTTCACATTGTGAAATTAATGAAAAATGAAAAATGAAAAATGAAAAATTTATGAGTTTAAATCAATTTAGATTATTCCCATAATAATTTAAGTATAGGCAACTATTGTTGTTGCTTAAATTATTATGGAAATAAACATAATTAATAATAATTCCTGAATTTTTCATTTTTCATTTTTCATTTTTCATTAATTCCTCAGCTCCTTTATAGTTTTGTCATATTCTTCAATCCACTCTGGCTCTAAACGCTCTAATAGCCTTTCTGGCACAAAATTCTTCTTTTGCATTTCCATCATCTCAACCGCTCCGCCCTTTTTGTTTTTTCTTCCATAATATGTCGGGCAAGATGAAATACAATCAACAATAGCAAAGCCCTTGTGTGCTATGCCCTCTTGAATAAATTTTGTAGTATCCTTAACATGATAAGCACTGCCCTTTGCCGCATAAGTTGCCCCAGCACCCACGCTCAATTTTGCTATATCAAACGGTCTATCTACATTTCCATAAGGAGCTGTCGTCGCCAAATCCCCCATAGGAGTAGTAGGCGAAAACTGCCCGCCCGTCATGCCATATATATCATTGTTCATGACAATGACTGTCAAATCAATGTTTCGTCTTGCCGCATGAATCAAATGATTGCCGCCAATCGCAGAAATATCACCATCACCCGCCGCCACAATAACCGTCATCTCGGGATTTGCCACCTTAACTCCAGTAGCAAACGCAACCGCACGACCATGCGTTGTGTGCAGCGTATTAAAATCCATATAGCCTGCAATCCTAGAGCTGCAGCCAATGCCCGACACAAGGCACACCTTGTCACGGTCAATGCCTAAGTTTTCTATAGCGACAGCCAAGTTTCGCATGATAATTCCATGCCCACAACCGCTGCACCAAATATGAGGAAGAGTCCCCTCTCTTATATATTTTTTTATTATTGGACTTGCCATAAATCTCCTGTTCAATGCACAATGCTAAATAGCACAATGCACAATTAATGAATTTTTAATTTGTTTTTTTCATCTACACTAACAACAGCCCACAATAATTATGCATTGTGAATTGTGCGTTGTGCATTGTTAAATCAACTTCTCAATCTCATCAGGCATAATAATTGTGCCCTTTACATTACCTAAAAACTGAATAGGCACAGTACTTTTTGTTGCAAGCTCAATTTCATGCACTATTTGCCCATAGTTGTGCTCTACTACTACAAATTTCTTTGCCTTTTTAGCAATCTCTAAAAGTCTCTCTGTCGGGAAAGGCCAAATAGTAATCATTCTAAACAAGCCCACCTTTTTGCCCTTTGCCCTTGCCGCCTCAACCGCTGACACCGCCGCTCTTGTTGTGCCGCCGTATGCAATCACCACAGTTTCAGCATCGTCTAAATACTTTTCTTCATATTCAATAATATCCGCCTTGTTGTCTTCAATCTTTTTCATCAAACGATTAGTCAATTCCCCTGCAATCTCAGTTGAGTTTGTCGGAAATCCGTCTTCTCTATGCACAAGTCCTGTGATGTTGTATCTTTGACCTTGTCCAAACGGTGCAGAAACAGGTGCTAATTCTCCTTTTGGAACGCTAAACGGAGGCACTTTTTTGTTGACTTTTCTGTTTTCAATTTTTAGTGTCTTTGGATCAGGAATCTCTATCCCCTCACGCAAATGTCCAATGATTTCATCCGCCATCAAAAATACAGGCATTCTATATTTTTCTGCTAGGTTAAAGCAGCGGATAGTCAAATCATAGCACTCTTTAACAGTAGCAGGAGCAAGAGCAATAACAGGGTGATCGCCATGCGTGCCCCATCTAGCTTGCATCATATCGCCTTGAGACGGAGAGGTAGGAAGCCCGGTAGATGGACCTGCTCTTTGCACATTAACCAATACGCACGGGATTTCTGCAAATGCAGCATAGCCTAGATTTTCTTGCTTTAAAGAAAACCCAGGGCCAGATGTAGCCGTCATTGACTTAACACCAGCACAAGAGCCGCCGATTACCGCCGCCATGGCTGCAATCTCGTCTTCCATTTGGATAAATCTGCCGCCCACTTGTGGCAAACGGATAGCCGCTTGCTCTGCAACCTCTGTTGACGGAGTGATTGGGTATCCAGCAAAGAATCTCATTCCTGCTGCAATTGCCCCTTCAACGCATGCCTCGTTGCCTTGCAACAATACTTTTTTTGTTTTTGTATTTGCCATAATTTATTTGCCCCCTTCTATATAGATAGCATAGTCAGGGCATCTGACCTCGCATAGTGAGCAATAAATGCATGCTTTTTGATCAACAATTACTGCTTTTTCTTTTTTCATTTCAAGAACTTTTTTAGGGCAAAAAGCCACACAAATTGCGCAGCCTTTGCACCAATCCTCTTTAATGATTAGTTTTTTACTCATTTTTATAAAAACCTCTTTAAGTGTATTTTTAAATTTGGTTCGTTAGGACAAGTTTATCACATATAATTTTTTAAGTAAAATGATTAACCCCCATATTAAAAATTTGTCAAATTAATTTATATAAGTATGAGTATATAAATTTGGTTTGTGGTTATAATTTAGAAAGCAATGAATTGCAAGATAATAAATTATAGCAACCTTTTCTCTATTAGCAATTTGGTTATCTTCTTTTTTCAAAAAGAAGCAAATAAAAAAGGTTTGCTGTGCAAACTACCCTCGCTTGAGGCTCGGCTTTTTTGGCCTCCAAACAATCTCAAACAGGCAATCTCTACTAGGGCTTAGAGTTA
>Ga0209755_10001891_pt1 | contig 30526 bp, 35 predicted proteins | sample TergutCo191P1_FD_187301 | JGI IMG/M metagenome (GOLD analysis project Ga0209755, IMG submission 187301) | Cornitermes sp. P1 segment gut microbial communities from Petit-Saut dam, French Guiana - Co191P1 (SPAdes) (version 2) | ecosystem: Host-associated > Arthropoda: Insects > Digestive system...
CCCCCCAATTTGCCCTTTAAAGGCCCATTTAAGGCCCTTAGAAGCACTATATACAAAAAATACCCTTTTGGGCACCCCCAAAAAACAAACGCGCTTAAAGGGCCTGTTTGGGCCCTTTACGGCCATACCCCCAAAGACAGGAGTTTGTAAATGCTGAAGAAACCGTTGCTGCTTTTTACGATGATCGCGCTGCTTGCCGCGCCGGCCGCCGCTCAGGATCTGCCGCGGATTGCCGTATACGTTACCGGAAACGTGGCCGAAGACGAGAAGACCGCGCTGGGCACCCGAATGCTCGCATCCCTCATAAACAGCGGGCGGTACAGGGGCATCGAGCGGTCGGGCGCGTTCCTCGCCGAGATCGACAAAGAGCAGGCCACGCAGCGCAGCGGGGCGATAGACGACGGCCAGATCAGCGAGCTAGGCAAGCGGTTCGGCGTCAAGTTCGTCTGCATCGCCGCCATCACCCCGGCTTTTGGCTCTTACCAGGTCTCCGCCCGCATTGTAGACGTGGAGAGCGCGGAGGTCGTGCACATAGGCGAGTCCCACAGCCCGCTGCGGACGATGGACCACCTCACGAAAGTCTCAAACGACGTGGTGAAAGCCATGTTCGCGGGCCAGCCAGCCCAGCCCCGCACCGCCGAAGACGTTATGCAGGACGGCAGGGAGCGGGTATCCGCCGGCCCCGCGTTTTCGCTCCCCAAGTCCCGCACATTTTGGATAGGGGCGGGCCTTGAGGCCGCGGGCGCGGGGCTGCTCATCTACGGCCTTGCCGAAAACGGGAACGTAACAAAGTACGACGGCAAGGGCGAATTCAGCAAGGCGAAAAAGTCGGTTACAAGCAGGAACATCGCATATACCATAGGCGCGGCCGCCCTGCTGGGCGGGGTGTCCGTTCACATCTTCTTCTAAAAGGATAGAGCTATGACCAATCTCAAAAAGAGTTCACCGCTCAAATGGCTTTGCCTCGCCGCGCTGCTTTTGTGCGGCTGCGCGCAAGTGTCTGACCACTGCGGCGACCACAACCCCTACGACCCCGCAAGGCAGTTCTGCGGCGCCGACGGTTCCGCCTACAACAAATGCGGCGGCAAAACCTACGACACGTACACGCAAGGCTGCGACGCCAGCGGCGCGGTGAGGGACAAATGCGCCAACGGCAGCGTCCCCGCGCCGAATGCCGCCTGCGGGAACAGCGGCGGCGGCGCAGATACCGCCCACACCCACGAGTGGGGCGGGTGGATAATAACGCTCAACGCCACCTGCAGCGCGCCGGGCATGGAAATAAATACCTGCCTGACCAACAGCAGCCACGTCGAAGAGCGGGCGATAGACCAGCTCTCCGGCGCGGCGTGCGAATCCAGCCATACCCACTCATACGGCCAGTGGAGCACAACCGCGCCGGCGACTTGCACCGTGCCGGGGCAGGAAACAAGGTCGTGCGGGTGCGGAACAAGCCTGACACAGGCTATACCCGCAAACCCGTCGGCACACACATGGGGCAGCTGGGTAACCACAACCCCCGCAACCTGCTCCGCGCCGGGACAGCAAACAAGAACCTGCACGCTAAACTCAACTCACACCGAGACGAGGCCGGCAGCGCAGCTGACAGGCACAGAATCCCACACATACGGCGGATGGGTAGTAACTACCAACGCAACCTGCGCCGCGCCCGGCGTAGAAACAAGAACCTGCTCCCAAAACCCCGCCCATACGGATGTAAGGGAGACCGCCAAACTAACGGGCACGGCGTGCGAAGCCGGGCACACCCACAGCTTCGGGCAGTGGCAGACAACCGTGCCGGCTACCTGCTCCGCGCAGGGGCAGGAGAGAAAGTCGTGTACCTGCGGGGCAGACAGCGTGCGGGCGACAGCGCAGCTGACAGGCACGGCCGCGCACACGTGGAGCGACTGGGTAACAACCGCGCAGGCAACTTGCAGCGCGCCGGGAGAAAATAAAAGAGTCTGCACGCTGAACTCCGCACACGCCGAGACTAATCCGATACCGCAAACAAGCACCCACTCGTGGGGCGGATGGACAGTAACTAACCCCGCTACCTGCTCCGCGCCGGGCGTGGAAACGAGAGTCTGCGCGGTAAACTCCGAACATACAGATATTAGGGCTATCGCGCAGTTAACCACGCACACGTGGGGCGATTATGCGGTTACTACCCCCGCAACATGTACCGCGCCGGGAACGGAAACAAGGTATTGCACGGTGAACTCCGCACATACCGATACAAGGGCGATAGCGCAGATAGCACACAATTGGGGCGGGTGGACTGTAACGACTGCCGCAACTTGCGAGGCGCAGGGCGTGGAAACGAGAACTTGTACAGCGTCTAATCCGTCTCATAGCGAAACAAGGGCGGTTGCGAGGTTGAGTGGGGCGCAGTGCGTCGAAAATGGGACTTTTGTTGATTCGCGTGATAGTAAAACTTACAAATGGGTGAAAATAGGTACGCAAGTATGGATGGCGGAAAATCTGAACTATAATACAGCCAACGGTACGGGGTCGTGGTGCTATGGCGGAGCGGATTCCAATTGTGTTAAGTACGGGCGGCTTTACAGTTGGGCGACGGCGATGAATCTTGCGTCAACATGTAATTCGAGTACGTGCGCAAGTCAGGTGCAGAGTCCGCATCAAGGTGTTTGTCCCGCTGGGTGGCATGTTCCAAGCAGTGCGGAGTGGACAACATTGGTTAATTTTGTGGGCAGTTCAACGGCTGGTACAAAGCTGAAATCAAGTTCACCGGCGTGGAATGGTAGGGATGAGTACGGCTTTTCGGCCTTGCCGGGCGGCGGCCGCTTCTCCGGCTTCAACGATGTCGGCACGCGCGGCAGCTGGTGGAGCGCCACGGAGGACGATGCGACGGGCGCCTACCGCCGGGACATGAACACCGGCAGCGACTACGTGGGCGGGGGCTACAGCAGCAAGCCGATCGGCTACTCTGTGCGTTGCCTTAGGGACTAGGCGCCGTGCGATAGCGTAGCAATCGCATGGCGCCGGCCCGAGCCGCGTTTTTTTGCGGCACGGGGCGTTGTTTTTATGTTTTGTTTTTAACTAATGCCACCGTGAGGCGGCCGAAAAATTTAGCATGGGCGTAATTAATTGAGTACGCTTGAATAACTTTTAAGGAGGTATGCCATGATATAAAAATAGAATATTTTAATAGTTTCACAAAAAATCAATCACACAAATTATTTAACAAGGAGGATTTATGTTTGAAAAGAAAATTAGACAGCATTATGTTTGGAAATACTATTTGAAACCGTGGTGTACTGATGGACAAATAGTTTGTCAGATACGTAGTACTGGGAATATTTTCAAAGCATCTACAAACGATGTGGCCGTAAAGAAAAAATTTTATAAAATAAACGAATTATCTATGGAAGACATTGAATTCCTAAAAGCTTTTTCTGACAGGTTGTCAACTTGCCCAAAACGGGTTGCAAATGATTGGATTAACCTCTATAAATCTATCTTTGACATAAGGAATGGATTTGTGAATCCTGAAATACGTAAAAATTTTGATGATATTTTTGATGTTTTCATAAATAATATTGAGGAAGATACTATGTGTATATATGAAAATTTGGGCGAAAAATATCTTAATCAATTACGTTTAGGTGATATATCATTTTATTCTGACGAGGACTCATTCCTTGATTTTAATTTTTATATTGTCATGCAATATCTTAGAACGGAAAAAATGGCGAAAAGTATCCCCGATGTAAACGCAAAAAAATCGTGGCATGTTATGCGGGAAATTTTGACGTCAACTATTGTTTGGAATGTATTTAAAATAGGTGAATGGGAGATGGTTAAGTTAGATAATACTACAGAAATACCATTTATAACTGGAGATCAGCCAGTTATAAATATATTAAATGAAAAAGATAAACCACAACAAAAAATGATGTTGTATTATCCTATTACCCCTCAAATAGCAATTTTAATAAAAGAGAAAGATGAAAAATATCGTAATATAAATGATTTGGATGATGTACGTTTTTATAACAATAAAATAGTGCAATTTTCTGAGAATCAAATATATTCTAATACAGAAAACATAAAGGAGTGTATATCGCAAAATTGAGATATTATTAGATTTTTTCAGGGCAGAATCCTGCAATACCAACCCAAGGATTGCAGGAGCGTCCCTCTAATCAGCCCTTCGTCCCGCTCCCCCCGCCGCCCGTGTCCCGGCGGTACCGGTGGTCTTTGGGTTCAGTGGAATATATTTTGCATCCATAGTTTTGTCTGCTCGGAAGCGCCGATTTCGCCGTTCTGGTCCACATTTTTGTGGTTATTGGCGGTAATTGCGGTCTGGCGGGGGTGCTTGCGGTCTATTTTTTCAGAAAAGTATTGACATTCGGCCGATAATTACTTATATTATTAAAATAATGGGTGTTTGCAGCCCCCTGTTTTGGGGGAGAAACATTAAAGAAAGGGTTCCGGCATGCAGATAGCGATAGACATCCCCCCGGAGAAGGCGGATTTTATGGTTGAGGTATTAAATAATTTTTCCTTTGTCAGGGATGTATTCCCTGTTGCGAGCGGAGATGCGGTTTCATCGCCAAAAAGAGAGATTGGTTTGTTAGACGGTGTGGGTGATATTATTTTTAAGGATGATTGGGAGATGAGCGATGAAGAGTTGTTGGGGGCGGGATGAATTTATTGCTTGATACGCATACGATGCTTTGGAGTGTTGCAAAAAGCGGTAAATTGTCGGATCGGGCCCGGGGTGCGATTACAGATGGCGGCAACAGGGTGTTTGTCAGCAGTGTTTCATTTTGGGAGATTGCGATAAAGCACAATCTTAAGAAGTTGGAACTGCCGAACATTGATATATTGAAGATTCCGTCTATGTGCAAAACGATGGGTTTTGAATTTTTTGATTTATCGCCTGTTGATGCGCTTGAGAGTTTTCAGCTTTCGCGCAGGGACGGCCACAAGGATCCGTTTGACAGGATGTTGGTTCATTTGGCGATAAGGCACTCGTATACGCTTGTTACGTGTGATCCGAAGGCGAGTCTTTACGCGGTTGACGGGTTGGAGTATTTCTGGTAATGCGGCAACAGCCCACTAATGCGACTTGCATCAAAATTTTCCCGAGCAAGTCGAGTCCCGCCCATCCCCATTTTTACGCGCAGCGCCCTACAAAACGGCAGAACCGCGTATGGGCGGCCCTGCGTGGCCGCCCGATGGTAAGGTGTTAGTTGACGCCAAGGAGCCTTTTGGCCTCTTCGAGCGGTACGCCTTTTTCGATCAGGGCAATGATTTGGGCCATACCTTCGGCCTTGCCTTTGGCCAAGGCCTCTTCCCAAGCTTCCTCCCTGGCCTCCTCCTGCCAGTATTCTTTCATATCTTCCACGGTTATCGGGCCGGTCATCATATATACAATCTCCTTGTATGGGCGGCCCTGCGTGGCCGCCCTATGGTAAGGTGTTAGTTGACGCCGAGGAGCCTTTTGGCCTCTTCGAGCGGTACGCCTTTTTCGATCAGGGCGATGATTTGGGCCATACCCTCGGCCATGCCTTCCTCCCGGCCTTCGGCCTTACCTTTGGCCAAGGCCTCTTCCCAAGCCTCCTCTCTGGCTTCCTCCTGCCAGCATTCTTTCATATCTTCCACGGTTATCGGGCCGGTCATCATATATACAATCTCCTTAGCGTGAATGTTTAAAAAATCTGTCAGTATGCCCCGTTTCAGGCACTCGGCGGTCGCAAGCTTTACGGCTTGCTTGCGCACGAGGTTTTTTTCATGTCTGCTCAGGGGCTTTTCGTACCTCTGCTCCAGCTCATTTTCGTACCCTTGCTCGAGCTCCACGAACGTCTCGTACTGTGCAAGCGTATCGCACCGGTGCAGGATTTCCGGGGCGTTGCTTATATTAATATTGTATACGGCAATCTCCAAGTCAAGGGAGAACGGCGGATTTTTTTGACCGGGCCAGTCCTTAAACATATCGGAGAGCCGGATTGTATCCACCGGGGGCATCTTTCTCTTACCGTTGTAGAACACAAAAAAGTACGGCCGCGGGATTGTCAGCCGCCGCCCTTTGTGGAGGTCTTTCACGCTGAACCTGGCCTTGTACGTGTCGGCCACGTATATAAGGAACCGCAGCGGGATATTGGGGCTGACCGTAGACTGGTGCTCGGTGAAGACGATGAGGCGGCCATCCACCAGAAACGAGACATCGTTCTTTGGGCCCATGTAGAGCGGGCTGGAGAGCGTAACCTCCTCCATTGGCGTGTCGGGGCCGAAGTCGGTCTTCAGGAGGTAGTTGGCGACGCGGCGGAACTCCGCGGGGTCCTTGAAGATGGCGCGGAACATGCCGTCCTTGAACTCGCGGTTGGCGTCGGGCCCGTTGGGGCCGTCGTCGTCGGGATTGTTTGTTTCGTCAGACATAGCAAAATGTCCTTTCCAAAAAAGTTTATGGTTACCCGCAATGCCGGAAATATCTCGACAATACGGTAAGAATGGCCTTTAATGGCGTTACAACTGGTACTTCTGGAATGTTAACCAAGAGATTCGCCGTCGTTTTTCAGACAGCCGGAGCCGCAGCCCCGTTTTAAACCAAGAGAGTAAATCCAAAAAACAACCAAAAAAAATGACCGCAATCGTCCACGCGGTATCAATAATATAATATTTGTACAAAGCACAAGCTATTTATTTTTTAATCTTTTGACTTACCCGCGCACCGTTGAAGCGAACTCTACTGATGCCGGGCGGCGAGTTGCACTATTGGTGCGAATACTTCTGCGGCCGAGTTGTGAAACTTTGGGTTGCATGCTCACGCTGGCATAGCAAGCCGCCTCTTTTCCCCCGTATACGGTATCACGACAGCACAATGCACCGGCAAAACATAATCCCATAGTATTTTGATTTTGACCTTATAATGAGGCGACAAAACATAATCCCATATTATTTTTAAAACGCAACGCACAAGTTATGCCGTCATGCCCTTAATTCTCACAATCAACTCAACCCCGCCCATCCCCATTTTGGAAAACACGAACCACTTTCTGCCCAAATCCTTGAGGCTCGATCCGAGGCGGCAGGCGTCTTTGCCGTCCGGGATGCGGGGTGGCGGCGGTGGCGGTACGGGTCTCAATTATCCCCAGATTTTCAGCGTTATTCCCGGTCTCGGGCGGCTATTTTCCGTGGGTGAAACTTTTTTCTTGCTTTTTTATCGTTTTTTTAGTATATTATAGTTACAGGCTTCGGTGACACGGTGAATCTCCCGGCCGTAGGACGCCCGTTAGGGCGGATCGCAATGTGGGGGGTGTGGGAGTCCCCACCCGAAGCCTAATTTTTTATGACCTCGCCTGTATTCTTAATCCGCTCAATATAGCTTTCACGTGTTCGTCTCAATGAAGTCATAAACAATCCCTTGCCTGTCTGCGTTGCCTTGATCGCCGCGTGACAGGTTTTATCGCTTGTGTTTATGAATACCAATGTATTGGGGCCATCCTGCACAACCACTTGCGCGTTGTCCACAATGGCTTGCAGGTTCAGGTAGTCCTGCGTGGTTATTTCCGGGTGGCGGACTGCGTTTTTTTGAAGAGTGTCGGATGATAGCAGTATGATATTGGTTTTTGAGCTGATACGGTTCAGGTACTCGTCCGGCAGTGTGGCTATGGGTATCGTACCCTTTATACTGCCGCCGGATTTGATAAAAGATATATGTGCTGCCGCGGCATTTGCAAGTGCCATTTTTACCTGCAATTCCCCTGATTGTCTATGAACTAACCGCGAGTTGCGGTATACAGGTCAAAAATATATTATGGAGATTTGAAAAATCAAGCCCGCCCATCCCCATTTTGAAAAACGCGAACCACTTTCCGCCCAAATCTTTGAGGCTTGCCCCGAGGAGGCAGGCGTCTTTGCCGGTTGGGTTGCGGAAGCGATGGCCGTATTTCCGAGTTATCTGGTAGTATACCGCCATTTCACGCCCCCCTTGCATTTCTTGTTGGCGGATATTATTTTAGGTGTATGGGTATTGTGTTGATAACTATCAAAGGAGTCCCAGATGCCGTACAGTCCGATAGAGGTTGATCGTAAGAACCGCACGATTATGGGGGTAGATTTCAGTTCTGTCGATAATTTTGAGGCGGCTGCCAACGCTTTTGGGACGGTGATGTTTGAGGGTTTTGACCCGACGCCGCGCGGTGTTGAGATAATCCGTGATTATTTGGCCGGCAAGATTGCTCTTGGTCAGGTGGCGCAGCTGGCCAAAGAGGGGGCTTATGCGTAATGCCTACGAGTATGTTGATCCGGACTATGCCTATACCGGCCCCGATACGGGAGTTTTGAAAAATTTGGCTGATATTGCCGACCCGGATGCCTTGCTGTTTTTTGAGAGCGCCGCGGTTGTAAAGCGGACGGGTGAGCTTGAGTCGCAGGCGTTTGTTATTCGTGATGCCGGAGCGCTTTTAGACATACATCGTTATTTATTTCAGGACGTATACCGGTGGGCGGGGCAAAAAAGAACTGTAGAGATAAGCAAGCAGGGCAAACCATTTTTTTCGACAGTATATTTTGACAGGGGGGTTGCCCATATTGATACTCTTATATCGGAGTACCGGAAAGTCGCTCCGGCAGAAATGCCTAAATTGGCTGAATGTTTGGCGGTGTTGCTTGACAACATAAATTATCTTCATCCATTCAGGGAGGGCAATGGCCGGACTCAGCGCGAATTTATACGCATTCTCGCCTTGGAGAAGGGTTATACCCTTAATCTGAATCCGCCTGATAATATTGAAGTATACGAGCGGTATATGTCGGGTACTATTGACGGTGATGTTGAGAAGTTGACTGCATTGATATTGGGGTTGTTGCAAACGGGGGCTGTTTCGTAGTTCTGCGGGGTGCGGGGGCTTCCGAAACCGTGCGGTGGTTATGAGTAAGCCAGTCGCAGTTATCAGGTTACGCCCTTAACTTTCCCGAGCAAGCCGAGCCCGCCCATCCCCATTTTGGAAAACGCGAACGGCTTTTTGCCCAAATGCGAAACCGGGCGGTTCCGGGCGGGATTATTGCGAAGCTAAAATATTTGCATAGTTTAGTGTACAGTATGTATCTTTAGATATATGTACGTGTGCGGCCTCCTTTCTGTTTGGGGCCGGGGCGCGGGGACAAATACAAACGAAAGGATGCGTAAAATGGCCATAATTAAGAGGTTAGCCCTTACCGCCGTCTGCTTGGCGCTTGCCACGCTTTGCGCCTGCGGGGGTTCGCACAAGATGTACGACAAGCGCATGAGCAGCGCGAGCGTTGATGAGCGCCGGGCGGCGGCTAAGGAACTGCGGGCGGCGCCGCGGGATCCGAAGCTGGTGCCGGTCATCCTCAAGGCCACCCGCGACGAGGACGACGATGTGCGGGTGTACGCCTACTACGCTTTGGGCAAGGCAGACCCGCGCGAGGAGGGTGTGGTAAACGCCATCTTCATGGGTATAGAGGACGAGAACTTGGACGTCCGCCGCGCGGTGGTGAACGCCCTGCACGATTTCAACCCCTTCCCGACCAACTGCATCCCCATAATGATAAAGCTGCTGATTGACGAGGACGAGAAGATCCGCGAGATGGTGATTTCGCACTTTTTAGACATGCAGGGCCAGGGCGTCACGTCGCTCATCAGGAACATTGAGATCGCGCGGGGCGACGACCTGCGCGGGGCGATAGTCTACATGCTTGGCCGTCTCGGCCCGCAGGCCAAGAACGCGCTGCCGAGGCTCAAGAAGATGGCCGACGAGGACAAAAATCAGGAGCTGAGGGTGATCGCGAAGCAGGCTGTAACGGCGATTGAGGGCGGTGCGCCCATGCCCCTCGCGATGCCGGAGATCAAGCCGGCCCCCAGGCGCGAGAGGAAGGCGAGGGCCTCGTCAAGAACCAAAAAGCCGGCGCCGGCCTCCGCGGCAGGGCCGGACTTCAGCAAGATACTCGGCGACGATGACGGCGAGAAGGAGGAGCCGGCAAGTTCGGCCGGCGCTTCCGGCATATCCGACATACTCGGCACTTCCGGCAGTTCGAGCGGTTCCACAGGATACGGCAGTTCAAGCAGTTCAAGCGGATCGGGCGGTTCCACGGCGTCCAGAATCCTTGACGGGTCTGGCAGTCCGAGCGGGTCAAGCAGTTCGAGCAGTTACAGCAGCCCAAGCAGTTCCAGCAGTTCAAGCGGATCGGGCGGTACTGCGGCATCCAGAATCCTCGACGGGTCAGGCGGTTCGAGCGGGTCAAGCAGTTCGAGCAGCTACGGCGGTTCGGCCGGTTCCGGCAGTTCGGGCAGTTCAGGCTCGTCGAGCAAATCAGGCAGTTCCGGGAGTTCAAGCGGTTCGAGCGGATCCGGCAGTTCCGGCGGGTTCGGCGGGTTCCGCGACTTCGGCGAGTAAGCGGCAGTACCGGCATTATCTATCATTAACGCGCGGATCGTATTGACACATGAAAAAACTGTTTATGCCGGTGATATACGTATCATCGGCATTATTAATATCGCTGGCGATATCCGGATGCGCCGATAAAAAGGGCGGCGGGGGCGCGGAGATGGCGGGTGTTGATGAGAGGGTCATCGCCGCATCGTTTTACCCTATGTACATCGCCGCGCTCAACATCGCCGTGAATGTCCCGGGAGTGCGCGTTGTTAATATGGCGCCGGAGACAGCCGGGTGTTTGCACGATTATCAGATGACTACCGCCGACGCGATGCTGATCGAAAAGGCCGCGGTACTGATAATCAACGGCGGGGGGATGGACGCGTTTTTGGACAAGGCGGCTGCGGCGAATACCGGTTTGGCCGTCGTCAACGCGAGCGAAGGCATAACGCTCATGCCGAACTGCACGCGCACCGGCAGTTATCACGGCCACGACCACCACAAACACCATACAGATGATAGCGGCGGAAACGCGCACACGTGGATGAGCGTTGAAAACCACATCGCCCAGATAAAAAACATCGCGGCGGGATTATCGGCAGCGGACACCGCCAACGCGAATATCTATGCCGATAACGCGCAACGGTACGTCAACCGGCTGACAGAATTAAAAAAATCAGCACACGTTGATTTTTCATCCGTCAACAATAAAAAAATAGCGGTCACCCACAACGGGTTCGAGTATCTTGCGATGGATTTTGGGCTGACGGTGGCGGTAACTGTAGAGCAGGAACCCGGCGTAGAACCGGCTGCGCAGGAGATCGTAAGGATAATTAAACTCATAGAGCTGGAAAAACCAAAGGCGATCTTTACGGAACAGGGCCGCCGCTCCCCCATCTCAAAGGTAATCTCCGATAAAACAGGCGTGCCGATGTTTGAATTAGACATGATTACCGCGGGGCCGGACGATTCGGATGCGTATATCCGTGCAATGGAAAAAAATATTTCCGTATTAAAGGACGCGCTGAGGTAATTATGGCGGAATTATCAACACCTCCGGCACCGGCACATACATCATCAACATGCGGGGGGTGCTGCACGAAGATAAGCAGCCTCTCCGTATCATCCGGCAATACCACTATTATTGACAATGTCAACCTGCATTTTCATTGCGGGGAATTTTCTGTGATAACCGGGCCAAACGGCGCTGGAAAAACAACATTGCTAAAAGCTATTGCCGGTGAGATGCCGTTTACGGGGGAGATATTTTTTCATCACTACGGCGACGACAACAACAAACGGGTGAAGCCGCGCATCGGCTACGTCCCCCAGAAGATAGCGTTTGACCCAGCCGCTCCGATGACTGTTGAGGACTTATTCGCTCTGAGCTTAACATCGCGGCCGAGGTGGTTATTCAGGGATAAGAATGTACGCAAGACCGCTCTTGATTCTCTTGGCGCTGTTGACGCCGCGCATCTGATATCCAGAAAATTGGGATGCCTGTCAGGCGGGGAACTGCAGCGCGTCATATTATCGTTAGCGCTAACCCCCCGCCCCGACATTCTCCTGCTCGACGAGCCGGTAAGCGGGATCGACGCCTCCGGGCTTAACCTGTTTTACGCGATGATCAGCGAGCTTCGCGCGAAATACGATTTGTCAATAGTTATGGTATCGCACGACCTGTCAAGATCGGCTAAATACGCGGACAGGCTGATATTCTTTAACAGGACGGTGATATGCGGCGGGACACCCGGCGAGGTATTGCGGGACGGGCGGGTCAGGGAGTTCTTCGGGACGGTCATCATCGAGGAACGGGTGTCGGACGGCAGCGTCAGCCATCACAATGAAGGGCGGGCAAACTGATGATTGACATCTGGGCATCTCTCTGCAGCCTTCTCCCATTTGAATGGGCGCAGTACTCGTTCATGCAGAACGCGCTTTTGGCCGTGTTCCTCCTCGCCCCGCTGTTTGCGCTGCCGGGGTGCCTTGTCATCAACAACCGCATGGCCTTTTTTTCGGACGCTATGGGCCACGCCGCGCTTACGGGTGTTGCGATAGGTGCGCTGCTCGGCATTGCGCAGCCCTTGCCGTCCATGCTCATCTTCGCGCTCCTTCTGGCCTGTGCAATATCATTTTTGCGCCGCGCGGGGAGCGTCCCCACAGATACCGTTATCAGCTTAGTGATGACCGGGTCGATGGCGCTCGGAATCGTGATTCTCTCGCGTCAAGGCGGATTTGCCCGCTACTCGCGCTACCTCATCGGCGATTTGCTAAGCATCAACACCGGCGATTTGCTGATGATAGGGGCGACGCTGTTATCCGCACTGATAATATGGTTTTTCCTCTTCAACCGCCTGTACCTGATAAGTTTCAACGAGCCGATAGCCCGCAGCCGGGGGATTAGCACCAAGCGGTACGACATGTTTTTCTCTATGATGGTGGCGTTCATAGTTACCATTGCCGTGCAGTGGATCGGCATCCTCGTAATAAGCTCGCTTTTAGTCCTCCCGGCGGCGGCGGCGCGGAACTTTGCCTCATCCATACAGCGGTACGTGCTCTTTGCGGCGGGGATATCGCTGGTATCGTGCCTGTTTGGGCTGATACTCTCCTACTATATGGCAACCGCGGCCGGGGCGACAATCGTCCTCGCCGCCCTGGGGCTTTACATCGTGTCGCTGGCTGCGAGGACCGGTAGGAGGGGCGGCCGGCCATCCGCCGCCCGGCGCCGGTAAATTTTTATTTTTTTTTGACGCAGCCCCGGCCGCTGACATATATTATGAATATGCAGTATAAAGGGGGGATCTGTAAAACTGTTACGATGTCATTACTAACCTATCTACAAAAAGGGTGCTATACCGTGAAAAGTTCATCCCTAATCCGCGCGTTTATTGCCGTATTTTGCGTTTCACTGGCTGTCTCGGCCGATACCCCGATCTGGGAGAGGCTCATGGCGCCGATTGAGCCGGACTCTGAGGCGATAGCGAAGGCTGCCTCCGAACCGCACCCGGCCGCTGCCGCGGCAGCCGCACCCGCCGCTGCACCCGCGCCGGCGCCGGCCGCCGGCGAAAAGCCCTCAAATGAGGACAAAAAGGCTGCGGCCGAGGCTAAAAAAGCAGCCGCAGCTGAGGCAAAAAAGGCTAAGAAGGCCGAAAGCGACGCTAAGAAAGCGACAGCGGCTGAGGCAAAAAGGGCTAAAAAGGCGGAAGCCGACGCCAAAAAAGCCGCCAAAAACGCGCCGCCCGCCCCACCGCCCGCCGCGCCTAAGACCCCGGCCCCGGAACCCGCTCCGGCCCCGGCAAAAGCCGAGCTGCCCCCCGAAGCCCTCAAACTGATGGAAGCCATCCAGGCCGAGGAAGACGCGCGGAAAGCCGAAGAGGACAAGATCGCCGCAGAGGCCAGAAAGGTTGAGGAAGCCAAAAAGGCCGAAGAGGATAAGAAGGCCGAAGAGGCAAGGAAGGTGGAAGAGACCAAAAAGGCTGCCGAGGACGCTAAGAAGGCCGAGGAACTCAAAAAGGCCGAGGACGCAAAGAAAGCAGAGGAGGCAAAAAAGGCCGAGGAAGCTAAGAAAGCAGAAGAAGCAAAGAAGGCTGAGGAGGCTAAGAAAGCAGAAGAGGCAAAGAAGGCTGAGGAAGCTAAGAAAGCAGAAGAGGCAAAGAAGGCTGAGGAAGCTAAGAAAGCAGAAGAAGCTAAGAAGGCCGAGGACGCTAAGAAAGCCGAAGAGGCAAAAAAGGCTGAAGAAGCTAAGAAAGCCGCCGAAGCCGCAAAAAAAGCCGAGGAGGCTAAAAAAGCGGACGAGGCAAAAAAGGCTGAGGAAGCTAAGAAAGCCGCCGAAGCCGCAAAGAAGAGCGAAGAAGCCAAAAAGGCTGCGCAGCCCGCACCGGTTTTGCCGGCGCTCATTGCCCCCGCGGCACCCGCCGCCGGGAGCGCCGCTGCCGAACCGGAGGCCGTACCGGCGCCGGCGGCGGAACCTGTGGAGATGGTTAAGCCCGTGCGCCCCGCAGCGCCGCTCCCCGACCTGCCTGCCGGTTTAGGCATCCGCGTGGGGCTGGGCATCGGCGGTATGGGCTGGTACGAGGATATCCCGCTCAAGGCCGAAATCTTCGGCGACAACATCGATAATAAGGCGCTGAGGCTGGGGGCCAGCATATCGTTTGGGGTGGGGCTCGCCTACACATCCGAACTCTCCGGGCGCCTGGCCCTCACCTGCGAAGCACAGATCTCCGCCTACACCTCCTACGCCGAATACGTGCGGGAAGAAAACCGGCGGCTCTACAGCGCGGAGTTCGGATCCGCCGCGATCGAGATACCGGTCATGCTGCGCATTAACGCCGGGGAAATCGCTAACTTGCCTTTCTACCTTGAGATCGGCCCGCAGATAGGCTTCAACGTCAGCAGCATATTCCGCATTAACGAGGCCGCCTTCGAAAGGCCCGAACTCAACGTCTTCGCCATAGGCGCAAGCATTGGCGCCGGCGTTGCCGTAAGCGACGCGATTCTCGCCGGTATACGCGGACACTTCGGGTTCACGGAGACAACCAAGAAATACGGCGGGTTGCCGTGGGCGGTGCAGGCCAGCGTAACCGGGTACTTAGGGGAGTAGCTAAGACAACACAAACGCCCCGAATGCGGCAAGATAGAACAGGCCGTCGGCCAAAAGGCAGAACAGCGCCGAGTGGTGCGGCCTGATCCCCGCATTTAGGCGCACGAACACCGCGGCGTAGACAAACACCGGCACCTGCGACAGAAACCGCATCGTCCCGGGGTAGCTGCGCCCCATGACAGCCGGCGATATCAGCAAAAGCCCCGCGCAGACGCATATCATTATGAATATGGCCTTGCGCGCGCGCCGCTCGCCGATTATTGTAATCAGCGTCTCGCGCCCCATTATCCGGTCGCCCTCTATGTCGCGCAGGTCGAATATCAGCGACCGCAAAAAACTCAGCACAAAAATGATGGCGAAGACGGCGGCCGTTACCGGATGAACCGCAAGCTCGCCCCGTATCGCCTGCGGCAGAAACGTGAGCACCGTGGCCCAGGCAAGCGCCACAAACAAATCGCGCGACGACGGGATGTCCTTCAGGCTCTTGTATGGGAACAACCCCCGCAAACTCCGCGGGACAATCGTCATGTGATACGCCAAACCGCCCAGGCACGCAACCAGCATCAGGTAGAAAGTGAGACGGCTGCTGTCCTCCTTGACGGAAAGCGCCATCACAAGCACCGCCAGGATGCACGCGCCCGACAAAACAAACAGCAGCCTCGGATATTTGTTATAGAATCTATATTTTGATATATCAAGATGCAGCGTGTTCTTCAAACTCGTCAAACTGTTCCACAGGTAAACCGATATAAAGTAAAACAGCGCGATAGCCCCGCCCGCAAACGAAAACGGAATATCCTGCATAACGCACGAAACGTAATAGGCCGCCACCGCCCCGGTAGACACAAACAGGTTCAGGTTCGCCATGATGTCAAGCAGCCGCATTACGGCGCCCATCGCGTTCTTCTCCTTGGTCTGGCTCAAAAACAGCAGCTGGTCGCACACACGCTTGATCATCCAGTTCGGCGTAGACGCCCCCGCCGTCACCCCCACAGTCTTGCTATGGGAAAGCGGCTCCCACACTATCTCCTCCTCTGTCTCCACCGCCTGCGTGTGCACCCCGCACTCCTGCGCGATCTTCACAAGCCGCTGCGTGTTGGCGCTGTTCTTCCCGCCCACCACAATAAGCGCGTCAACCGACTGCGCGAGCCGCCTCGTCTCGTCCTGCCGCTGATCCGTAGCCAAACAGATCGTGTTCTTGACAATGACATCGCCGCCGCTGTACCTGTCCCTTATCTTCCCCGCGATCTCGTCAAACAGCGCACGGTCAAATGTCGTCTGCGATACCAAACACACCTTGCCGAACCGGGGCAGCTTCTCCGCATCATCAGGCGTTTGTATGAGATGCCCCTTGTCCCCCGCGTAGCCGAGAAGCCCTATAACCTCCGCGTGCCCCTCGTCCCCCGTGATGACGATCTCGTACCCCAGATTGCGGTGCCGCTCAATCACCCTGTGCACCGTTTTCACCTTGGGGCAGGTCCCGTCAACAATCTCATAGCCGAGGGATTTATACTTCTCCATAACATCGGGCGGCACGCCGTGGGCGCGGATAAGGAGGGCGGACGGCTGGGACGGGAGGCTGCCCTCATCGAGCGCGCTTACCCCGCGCTGGCGCAGCATGTCGATTGTCTGGCTGTTGTGGATCAGCGGCCCGAGCGTCCAGATCGGCGCGGGGCGGTCGCCGGAAAGCTCCAGCGCGCGGTCAACGGCCATCTTAACGCCCATGCAGAACCCGGCTGTCTGTGCTACAATTATCTTCATTATCAACACCTTTGCATCCGCGCAAAATTTATTTTTAACTGTATTGATATCAACCCTAACCGCAAAACTGTACGATGACAGCTATCGAAGTAAAAAACCTCAGCCGCTCGTTCGGGAAGAAGCCGATACTTAAAGATATATCTTTGCAGGTCGGGGATGGTAGTATTTATGGGCTGGTGGGGCTAAACGGGGCCGGGAAAACTACGCTGATACGTATTTTGCTGGGGCTTTTGAAGAGGGATGGCGGCTCGGCGGCGGTAAACGGGTTCGACCCCTGGCTGCATCAGACGGAATATTACAGGGGGATCGGGGTAGCTTTAGAGAGCGACGGGTTCTGCGGGAATTTGACGGTTCGGGATAATTTGAAGATCTTCGCGGCGGCTAAAGGGGTGGCGTGGGGAGATGCGGAAAAGTATCTTGAGGAATACTGGGGAGGGACGGACATCACCACATCAGCCAAGAAAGTCAAGTTCCTGTCGCGGGGGCAAAAGGTTCAGTGCGGGTTATGCCGGGCGTTTCTGGGGTGGCCGAAAGCCTGTTTTTTTGACGAGCCCGCCGTCAGCCTCGATTTCTGGGCGTACGAACACTTCAAAACGCTGGCACGGGAGGCGCAATCGCGCGGGGCGGCGCTCTTCATCAGCTCCCATCAATTAGAGATTATAGACGACCTCTGCGACCGGGTCGGGCTGCTGAAAGACGGGGCGCTGCAAGAGATCGCACCGTCAGAGCAGGGCTTCCCGGAATCCATCAAAAACATATACCGGGGGGAACGCCCTACGGCCGGACCGAACGTCCCCGGCCGCCCGCCTGCCGGAGGGGCCACATTATGACCGGCTTAACAACAATCATCCGCAAGGAACTGAAAAACTTCGCCTGCAGCGGCCCCGGCATATTCATCATGTACGCCGTCATCTCCGTCCTCTGGAGCTTCATGCTCGTCCCAAACAGCTCCTCGCTCGCCGGTTTCCTCTGGCTCGCCTTCTTCTCGGTTATCGTCACCGCCAACATCTCAAGCACCGTCTTCATATCCGACCGGGTCAACGGAACCCTTGAGGTGCTCATAACATCGGGAGTATCGCGCTTTGCCGTGCTCTTCGGCAAAATGCTCTTTGCCATCGCCACGGCCTCGGTCATAGGCCTGCTCTGCGTCTCCCTCTCTGTAGTTTGGGCGTTTGCCCTGCCGGAGGTATACGGCTTAGACAAGGGAAGCCCCGGGACGTTCGGCCTGTATGCGTTCTACGCCGCCCTCTACATCTCGGCAGCCTTCTTCAACGCCGCCGCAAGCGCCTACCTCTCGGTGCGCATGAGCAACCCGCGCTTCCTGCACTTCATAATCCTTTTCATGACGGGGGCGATCGTAGCCGCCTGCTCCGCCCTCAATATGCAAAAAACGGCGCCGGTATTGACTTTTTTACTGGCAGGTACGATATTTACATATCTGGCAAGGCGTGAATTCGCGGGCGAGCGGATCATCCGGCCGATTATCTTTTGAGGCGGAGCGATTTATGCTGTTATACCACGGCAGTAACACCACAATCGAAACGCCCCGCTTGCTCAACCAGCCGCGCGGACTCGACTTTGGGCCGGGATTTTATCTGACAACAAGCGAAGAGCAGGCTGCCAACTTCTCCGAAATTGTCTTCAAGCGCCAAAAAGGCGGGACCGTAACCGTAAACATATACGAGTTTGACATAGCCGCCGCAGAAAATACCCTCGCCGCCCGAAAATTCGGCAGCGCAAACGCGGAGTGGCTCAGGTTCGTCGTTGAAAACAGAACCAAATCATATCAGGGAAAGAACTACGATATGGTAATCGGCGCGGTGGCGAATGACACCGTGATGCCGACAATCCAGCTGTATCTTAGCAAACTCATAAACGAAGAAGCCACGCTGATCATGCTGAAAACCAGCAAACTCGTTGACCAAATCTGCCTGAAAACCGACAAAGCCCTCTCTATGCTCAAATTCGTAAGGGCCTACTCTGCCGGGGAGACGGGCCGATGATTCAAAACATCTCGCCGGTTATCGCCGTAATCACGCCGGGGATACTGCGGCTGCTGATGGAAAACCGCGGGTTGAGCTTGGAAGACGCCGCCGAAACGCTATACGGCTCACGGCTCTACAAGACCTTAGAAGACGAAGAAACAAAAGTCTGGCGGCTCAGCTACCACCTGCTCTACGACCTGCTCGAAGAGGAACTGGCGACAGGCGAAATCACCTTCCCGTGCGAGCAGATATGAACATCCCCAAGCCCGAAGGCAAAATATGGTTCTTGGCCTCCTGCGTAGAGCTCTACAAGGACCAAAAAGGCATAACCGGCGGCGAAACATGGAACTACCTCCGCCAAACCGGAGCCGCTGCCTTCATAACCGACTGCTGGGAGGGCCTGCACACAACCGGGCCGGAGTATATCGTTGACAGTATCGACGAATACATCAGGAATAATGATGCCCGTTCCGGGTAAAAAACATTTTTTGGACTATGAAAACCGATGTTTTTGTGCTATTTTTTAGCATAAACCTTTAATTTAGGAGTTTTTATGGCCAAAACACGCGCTTCTTCAAAGCCCGAAACGTTTATCTCTTCAAAACCCAAGGGATGGAAAACACCTTTTCCGTCTGTAGGCGAAGTTGTTCGTTCCATTGCCAATGTGCTGGAAACTAAGGGGAATTCTCCAAAAGACTTCGACAGACTGGCGAGGGGAGAATTTTTTGACCACGAGGTTATAGGACGCCTATGGGAAGATGTTTTTAACATTAAAAATGAGTTGCAATTCGGTAAAATAGAGGAAATCCTCAACAAAACAAGGGAGAACCTTTTAAAAGAATATATCCGCATTGTACGGGAGGGTATCCCGTACGGATGCTCAAGAGAACAAGTTTTAAATTGTCTGGTGAAGAGAATTGCTTATATTGCCTATTATTCAATAAAAAGCATCATGGGTGAAATGAATGGCTTATTGCACGATTTCATTGTTTCTGATACTGATAACCCAATTTCAATGGCGTTTAAGTGGAAATATCAGGACGAGTGGGAAAATTTTAGAGATAAATTGCCGAAACAGGAAAAGGAAAATATATATCGGTGGATGCGCGGCGAGCAGGTTCCCGATATGGGCAAATTATTTTATGTAGTACAGAAGTTTTGTGATGATTTAGATATGGAGGTAGATGGCATTTACAAAGTATTTTTTTGCGCAAAGATTATTTATAATCTGAAGCAGTATCCCAAAGTCTCATCAGAGCTTTGTAATTTAAGCAATCGCAGGATAATAACCTTAGACAACTATGAACCGTTCGGTAAAATGTTGTCTGACTCACTCAAAAATGAGCCTCACGCGGAAAAGAGGACAGAGTGCTTCAGTGAATATGCAGAAACAAGCAGTAAAATTCAGGTAAAATTGTGCAACGAAACCCATAGCGCCGATGATAAGGATGATTTAAGCGAACAACTGGAAAAACTGGAAAAGACGACAAGTGATTTACAAGATATTTACGTTCACTGGTGGTATACACAACGATTACGTGCCTATTGGTATGTATTATCAGGCAACTGGAAAAAAGCGATGGATTGCTATGAGGAAATAATTGATGTTATTTTTTATGTCGGAGGAGATAATAAGTTTCTCCGTGGAATATTTAATGAGATTGCCGTACTTGCCGCGATCCGGAACAATAGACCGTTAATGAAACGAATTAAGCAAAAAGGCGTATTTTTCGGTTTATTCGCAGAACCATTTACGGATAGCCGCAATTCCCAATATTCAGTTGCCAACGATGAGTCCAGATCCGGCGATTTTATTATTGAAGATTCTGAAGCAAAGCTTTGGGCAAGTAAGTTTTACGATATTTTTCGCAAAGAGCTGTTTTTTATTCCTGAAAAAGAACTTCCGCCGTTAATAGACAATCCATTGATGCTTCATTATATTGAAGGAGAAATGCCGCAGGAAGCGGATGCTAGGAATAAAGATAAAATTATTGAATTGCAAGGCATAAGATGGCCGCAGCTTGTATGGTTTGCGATACAATATAAAACAGAAGAAGTTGAGAAATTGCTTAATGCTGGGGCCGATGTAAATAAATTATCCAGTTCTGGTGAAAGCGCACTGCTTATAGCGGTCAGAAATATGAACCGAACAATTTTGCCCGGACCTGCGGAAAGAGATATAAGAATGTTTGAAATATTGTCGGGATATCCGCATAAAAAAGAAACTCTGGAAGCCATAACAAATAAAAAACACTTAAGCGTTTTAGGCTCTGCCGTTGAAACGGGTAACCCAGATATCGTCAAAAAAGTGCTTGAAATGATGAAAGAAGTAAAGGCAAAAGTCGATATAAAGTACCACGGAGAGAGCGGAAAGTTCCATGCGACCCCTTTGTACGTGGCAGTTAGCTTATTTATAGAGCGAGATCAGGACAGGATGCTGAAATATGATGATTGGGACGGCGATTATGCCGAATTTATAAGAAGAACGTATTCCACCAGCGCGGAAATTACTACAGAGCAAACTTTACAAAAACACTTACAAATGTCTGCTCGTCCTCTTGTCAGACAGGTTAAGGAGCATATGGTAGACATATACCGAGAAATATATTTGGAACAATATAAAACAGAAAATCTGCTGAAAATCATCGGCCTTTTACTTGCGGCTGGGAGTAATCCTAATGAACCTCATTCTACCCCTGATAAGAGATTAAGAGCTTATACGCCGTTGATGTTGGCGGCTGAATTTGATTTAGTCGATGCTTTTGACGTACTCGTAAAAGCAGGTGGGGATGTCAACAAGTGGTGTGAACATATAGACGGTATAACTGGAGAACTGGAAAAACGGGATTGTTGGAAGATCGCATTGCGTTGTAAATCCCATAAAATTTTGCAATATTTGGAAAAAAACTGCAAAGGCGACGGAAAACTCATAATTTTATAGCTTTTGCAAAAATACGACTTTCAAAACCGGCGTTTTCAGGCTATATTATCTTCTATGAACCATTATTATAGGAGATTTTATGCTAAAAATCCAACGAGTGGGAGAAATCCCGGCCTACCTGAACGTAAAAATCGAATCCGTCCGCCAAATGTGCGAGAGGGAAAACTTTAACCCGTTTCGAGGTGGAAAGTGGAAGAAGTTGAGCGGGCTGAAGAGCGCCTTCAGTTACGGTCTCACGGCAAACTACAGGGTTTTGCTCATCATAGGCGAGCTTTTCTTTGTGGGCTGCCATGATGAGTATGAGAAGAAAATCAGGATTATGAAGAGGGCCGGTGGATGCGTATGAAAAAATTTGCGCCCTTATGTTGGCTATTGTTTTATCTTAAAAATATAACTAATGGAAAGGAGGTGAGGTACAAATGTCTCAGAAACCAATGACGTCTAACGACGCCGCGCGGATTCAGGCGGCTGCGGCTAAGGCCGGGAACGGCGGTGTGCAGAAGGGCAGTTTCCCTGCCCGCGCGCAGGCAGCGGCGGCGAAAAACAGCGGTAAGAAGTAGGAATGGCCGGCGGGGGCGGGTTTTCCCGTTCCCGCTTAAAACAAAAAACTGTTCCGTATTAATAAAAAAGTAAGTAAAACATTTTTGTGCGCGGCACATATTATATTATAACTGTACGGCATCTGCGGAGGTACGGTTCGGTTTATGCCGGCTTTTGCCGATTATTATATAATTATATTTACAAAATCGTGCCTAACAGGCACATGTTTATCGAACAAGGCGGATGGAATTTATGGCAGAAAACGAACAAAGCGGGGCCCCCAAAGAGGCGGCGCCGGTTAAGGACGACCCAAACAAGGGTATCAGCAAGATCATGCTTTGGCAGAACTCCAGGCGGTACCTGCACATCTTCCTGCTGGCGCTGGCCATCATGGCGACGTACAAGCTCATCTTCGACTTCGGCTCGCTCTCGGGGACGTTCAACCGGATCGCCGGCATGGTCAGCCCGTTCGTCTTCGGTTTCGTAATCGCCTACTGCATAAACATCCCTGTATCGTGGCTCGAGCGGCAAATCAGAAAATCCCAAAAGCTGAAGCCGATACACAGGTTCGCCCGGGGCATCAGCATAATCGTGACCTGCACCATCATGACGCTTTTGGTGGTGTACGGCCTGCACGGGTTTGTCCCCATGATCTACGACAACGCGGCGCAGCTCGTCAGGCTCATGCCGTCGTACATCGAGCAGGGGCTCACCTACCTGAGGAACCTCCCCTACGCCGCCGAGCTGGGGATCGACGACATGATCACCCCTGTCTTAGAGTCTAAGCCGTGGGCCAACATGAACGTGAACATGGGGGCCTCGTTTTCATTCGCCAAGAGTTTCTTCTCCGGCATCTTCGCCGTGATCCTTACGCTCATCTCAACAATCTACTTCCTCACGGGGTACAACAGCGTCAAGAACTTCCTGCACCGGCTGATCGGGATAATACCGTTAGAAAGCAAGCGGCGCGCCACGCTCAAGTACGTGCGCCTCGTAGACGGCAGCTTCCGCAAGTTCCTTACCTGCCAGTTCCTCGACTCACTCATCCTCGGGTCGATCACCGCCACCGAGTTCTTCCTGCTCGGGTCGCCGTATGCGCTCGTCCTCGGGCTCATGCTCGGCGTGGTCAACATTATCCCATACTTCGGGTCGATCTTCGGGTCGCTCGTTGCGGTCTTCATCACCATATTCAGCAACGGCTGGGAGACCGGCCTCATCACGGCGGCCGTGCTTTTGGTTACGCAGCAGTTCGACGGCTACTTCATCAACCCGAGGATCATGGGCTCCACCTTCTCTATAAGCCCCATCCTCGTCATCATCGCCATTACCGTGGGCGGCGCGCTGGGCGGCGTCCCCGGGATGATATTCGCCATCCCGGTCGCCAACGTCCTCAAGACGGTGCTGGAAGAGTACATGCTGACGCAGGAGAAAAACATGCTGAAAGCAGGCGGAAAGACGGGGCTGAAAAAGCCGGCGGCGTAAGCGGCTGGCCTTATTAACCCTTTTTTATCAATAGGCTCTCCGGCGGTATTCCGCCGCAAAGGACCGTTGCGAAAATTTACCGCTCAAATCAAATGCTTCACAAGCCACGCTAACTTCCCGTACTTGCCCAGGCTGATCTTGGCGTACTTATCCTCAAACGCCCCGGCCAGCCCGTTCACCCACTCCCTGTCTGACTTGACGCCGCTCACGCGCAGCGACTCGTCTTCGATGGCGTAGTTGAGGGAGAGGGATATTGGTTCCTCCTCCCCCTTGAGCAGAATTTTCAGCTTCGCCTCGCCGTCCCTGAGGCTTATTTCTAAGATGGAGGCGATTTTGTTTACTGACGGATGGCTGTTCAGCATGTGTTTTAGCCCCCTGTCACGCAGGGTCTTTATCATTTGTCAACTCCGGCCGTACTTTATCGTCTGGGATCCGGCCGTCAATAAAGATTCTTTTGGCCGTACGGCCCACAGTCTTCGTCCATACCGCGTCTATTACTCCCCCTATTACGCCCCCGAGCAATGGAACCAGCTTGCCGGGCCCCTTAACCCCAAACTGCGCGGCGAGCCTGTAGCCGACTACACGGGTAACCCTCAGCATCGTATCGACCGTAAAGCCAGATACCATCTTCTGTATCACAAACTCCGCCGCGACATCTACCCCCGACTCCTTGAGTATATCCTTTACGCGGTCGCCGAGGATGCTGGCGAAGACCAGCGTCTTGACCTTGTCGTTTTTCACGTCGTGGCCGGCCAGATGGGCGATGGCCGCGGCCATTTTGATCTGGATATAGAGCACGCTCACCAAGTTGGCAGGTATGGCGACCGGGAGGGTCACGAACCCGCCGAGGCCCGTGACGAAGCCGGACGCCGCGCTTTTGGCGATCTGCCGCTTTATCAACTCGTCGGCCTGCATTATCAGGTCACCCGGATACCTCTCCTTGCAGGACTCCGCCATGTCTATGGCTGAGCCTAACCCCGGAATCCCCGTAGTTATCGCTTTTTCGTAGGCAAACTCAAGGGCCTGCTGAATTTTTGAACCGGTAATGTCGGACATCCCCGTCCCTCCTGTAATTTTTAAAGGTTACTGCGGCACACTCATTATAGATTCATCTATTAAATTTTATCCCTGCGCCGTGGTGCAATATCACGGCTGTTGTGCAGTTGCAGAGCGGCGCGGGTATAATATTTAATCGTTTCTTCATTAATATAGGATCCGAACGCCATGGAACTTATCATATTTTTCAAATTATTTTCAGCACAGGTACTCCTCGATCTTACCCTTAATCATCCCCTCGGAGACGACAAACGGCTTGCCGGTTATGGTTACTTCTATATCATTGCCTGAAATTTCCCGGCAGGTGCCCTTTACTTTGCCGAGCGGGGACGATATTTCCATCCGCCACAAGCCGCCGTCTTTGGTTAGCGACACGCCGGCGCGTTCCGCCTCTGCGATGGATTCGCCGACGCTCTTTTTTAATTTGATACGAAAAGCCATCCGCGCCTCCGGTTCTTCTAATGTTGCGGGTTTATGTTTACTTAGACCCGCGGCCGTCGTAGTCCCCGTAGATGTCGCCGGCGAAGTCTATCAGCCGCCTGCCGCTGCCTTCGCGCCCGAACGCGAGCGTTGCCAGAAACAGGACCGCGAACAGGGCCGCGCCTACCATAATTTTGATGATTTTGCCGTCCATACCGCTCCTTTTTACTAAAATTACATTATCGCCGGACAAAAGTCAATACAGCGACCGCAAAAAGTCGAGGGCGTTGAAGTGGGTGCGGATGTCTAAGTGCTGGCGGCAGTATTGGAGCAGCAGCTCGGTTATGCGCAGGTTCTCGCCATTTGAACGGTTGGATGGCGGGGCGTTACCGGCGCCGTCAGGGCCATCGGCATCGTCTGCGCGGTCTATAGATTTAATGACGGCGGTATCAATACCTCTGACATTGCTGTTCTCCCTGTCGATACCGAATCCCATAAACCGGCAGTATCTGTAGATAAACCGCCACAGCAGAGGGTACAAATTCCGGGATGCCGCCGGTCCGTCCATGCCGCCGAGAAACTTTACGAGCAGTTCAAACAGTTCGGGGTGCGGCTCCGACTGGGTTATTGATTTAAGGTACAGTTCGAGGGCGATGTCGCGGATGGACGATTTTATTATGTCTGACCTGATGCCGGGGAAAAAACCGGTTACGTGCAGGCTGCCGAGCGTGTGCAGTTCCCTGTTGGGGCGGTAGTAGAGGTTCGCTTCCAGCAGAAAGCCCCTGTCGACAGGTACGGAGGATTTCCCCCCGCCTCTTACCCCTTTGGCGATGCCGTGGACGAGCCCCCTTGTATTGGTAAACAGGCGCAGGATGCAGCTTGTTTCCCGGTACGGGGATACGGAGAGTATGACGGATACTGTTTTTTCCGCGCTCATCGTGCCGGTTCCCGCCTGTCAATAATATTTACGGTACGTGTATGAATCACCATCCGCCCATTATCAGCTGTCAACAATATTTGAGATATGTGCATTGATAATTATCATCCCGCCGTCATCCGCCCGCCGGCTACTTTTTATCTTCGGTGACGAATATGTATACCTTTTCTCCCGGCTTGGCCATTCCCAAACTCTCCCGCGCGATTTTTGTGATGTAGGATGTATCGCTGCGCAGACGCCGCACTTCGGCCTTGAGCGAATCGATCTGCGCGTTGGCCGCCGCGATCTCCCCGGTGAGGGCTTTGTCCCGCTTGTGGAGGCGGTATACGTCCAAAAGCCCGCGGTCGCCGAACGTAAGCGCGAGGAGCATTGCGGCTGCCAGAAGTGCGGCGGCTGCTATGGCTATGGTTCTGTTTTTCTTCACAATATTCTCCTGAACTGCTGGCCGCCTGTTTGGGAGATGAAGCCTTTCAGTTCGAGGCTGAGCAGTATTCCCAGCAGCAGCGGTATCTCCACACCGCACGTTTCGGCGATGGTGTCGGTGCGCTGCGGTTCGTCGGAGAGGGCGTCCCAGACCGCGAGTTCGTTTGCGGCGAGCGCTGGCGCTGGCGGCTGTTCGCTGCGGATTGTCTGCGTAGGGGCGAACAGCGCCGGGGTGAATGTTACCGCCGAGATGTGCTCGAAGACGTCTGCCGCCGAGCGGATGGGCACCGCGCCGTCTTTGATCAGGCGGAACGTGCCGGCGCTCATTGCGGAGTTTATGGGCCCGGGCACCGCGAAGACTACCCGGTTCTGCTGGAGCGCGTAGCCGGCGGTGATGAGCGCGCCGCTCTTCTCGCCGGCTTCCACGACTATCACCCCGCACGACATGCCGCTTATCACCCGGTTGCGCCTCGGGAAGTTGTAGGGCTCGGGGGCCGTCCCCGGCGGGAACTCGGAGACCAGCGCGCCGCTCTCGCAGATGCGCTCGGCGAGGGCGGCGTTGTCTTTCGGGTAGATGTTGTCGATCCCGCATCCGAGCACGGCGACCGTCTGGCCGCCGAGTTCGAGGCACCGTTCGTGCGCCACGGTGTCTACCCCCTTGGCGAGCCCGCTCACTATGGCCGCCCTCTGGCAGAGCTCGGCCGTGAGGGCCCGGGTGCAGTCCTTGCCGTAGGATGTGGGGCTGCGCGTCCCCACGACCGCGAGCGCGTGGGCGCTCAGGACCGCGGGGTCGCCCTTAACGTAGAGTACCGGCGGCGGGGCGAAGATCTCCTTCAGGTAGAGCGGGTAGTCGGCGTCGGACTGGATGAGGACGATGATCCTGCTCCTGGCGCAGGCCTCGATCTGCGCGCGGGCCTCATCGATGAGCCGCTTTGCCTGCTGGAAATGCTTAACGCTCGACGCGGGGATCAGCTTCTTCTCGGCCAGCATCGGCGGCGGCGCGGAGAGCGCCTGTTCAGGCGTGCCGAAGCACTCCAGCAGGCGCCGGATGCGTACCGGCCCGAGACCGTCGATGTTGTTCAGGGCTATCCAGTACTCGCGCATTTCGCAACCTCACGGGTGGGGCGCCCTTACTAAAAGCGCCACTCGGCTCCCGTTATCTTCCTGGCCCCGGTTTCGAGGTTCGTCTCGCACAGCACCTGCAGCGAGGGCATGCTGTCGCCCTCAGGACGCTGGTGGTGGTTGACGTATTCGTCGCCGTACTCGGAAATCGCGGCGTCCATGTGGTCGGCCTTCGGGAAGTCCTTAGTGACCAGGGCGTCGGCCGGGCAGACGGACGTTATCGTCTTGGCGTGCAGGTTGAACGAGTCGTAAACGAGCCCGGGCAGCAGCAGCTTCGCCCCGGTGGCGGTAGCCCGGAAGAGCAGTTTCTTGTCGTTCTCCTCTACCTGGAAGAACTTGTGGTCGTCGGTGAGCAGCGCCTTGTCCCATATTGCCGAGCCTTCGCCGTGTACGAACGGGACGCGGGTATGGGGCGCCACGTGCTTGAGCTGGTTCCTGGCGAAAGTCCACGCGTAGAGCCCGGGCATGACTTTGTAGTGGTGCTCGCTTGTGTAGGCGTCGCAGAAGAACGTGAAGAAATTCTGCCCTTTCTCCTTGAACGCGTTGATTTTCATGGTCGTTTCGGTGCCGTCGGCCTTGTAGACCGCTGTCAGTTCGGCGGTTGAGGAGTCGCGGGCCGTGAAGTTGAAGTTAGTGATTTTGAGCTCGGACGAGGTTGGTTTCGCATCCTCTTTATACTTTATGAACTGGGCGGAGACCCAGCCTCTTTTCGGCACTACGTCCCTGATGGTGACAAACGCCCAGTCGCCGGTCTTTGAGATGCCGAGTATCTGGATCTGGGTCTCGTTCTTGGCCTGGAACAGCGGCGAGCCGTTTCCCGACGGTTCGGGCCTGACATTGACGTCGGAGGTCACGGTGGTGTTGAAGATGGTCCCCGCAAAGTAGATGCCATCCCCGAAGTTTTTGTCGTCGCGGCACTCGCCGTCGCCTTTCTTGCACCGGTACGCCCCCTCCCAAACCGGGATGTTGGACGCCGGCGACGAGGACGCCTCAGAAGAAACCGCCCCCTTCTTGCCCTCGGACTTGGCGCCGTCCTCGCCCTTCTTCTTGTCGCCGCACCCGGCCGCCAGAACACAGCCAAGAGCCACCGCAGCCAAAAATACCATACGCTTTCCCATTAAACCGCTCCTTTGCACTGATTTTTATGGATAATGTTAATTTTATACTATCGTACAAATATAAATTATGGGCGGTGGAAATAGCTAATCCGGGGGAAAAAAAATGTTGGGGGCGCGCCGTCGCCATGAAGTATATTAGATCCAACGGCCCGGGGGCCGGTTGGCCGAAACCGTTGTTTTGACTTCTAAACCACATGTGAGGGGGGCGGTATAATGGGATTTTTCAAAAAACTGATAAGTGTGTTTGGGCGCGGCGCCAACTATTATATAAGCCGCGGGGCGGCTTATATGGACGAGGAGCTCTACGAGGAGGCCGCCGCCGAGTTTACCAAAGCGATAGCCGCGTGCCCCGGCGGAGAACAGGGCAGCGAATTGATGGGGGAGGCGTATCAGGACAGAGGGAATGCGTACGAGGACATGGGCGAGTTCGACAAGGCTATCGCCGATTATACCAAAGCTATGGAGGTCGACCCCGGCTTCAGTACCCGTTATCACTGCGGCATAGCTAGTGTGTACGTGCTGAAAAATGAGCACAGCCGCGCGTTCGCCGAGTATGCCAAAGTGATACAGACCGGCAAGGATACGCATTACTCTTACTGGTGCCGGGGAATGACGTATGAACTGATGGAGGATTACAGTAACGCGATTGCGGATTACACCAGAGCGATAAATATCAATCCGGAAGACGATGACTATTACTGTTCCCGGGGTGAGGCGTACGCTAAAACAGAGGAATACGACAAAGCCATCTCCGACTTCAGCAAGGCGATAGAGCTTGAGCCGGATGAGCCGGACTATTACTGTTCCAGGGGTGAGGCATATACTGAAACCGGGAAATACGACAGGGCAATCTCCGACTTCAACACGGCGATAGGGTTTGTGCCGGATGAGCCGGACTATTATGCCGCCAGAGGGCACGCGTATAATTTGATGAAAGATTACGCCAGGGCAATATCCGACTTTAACGAGGCGATCGAGCTCGAACCGGAGTTATGCAGCGGCGCCTACTACGACAGGGGCGTAGCGTACAGAGAGACGGGGGAACTCGGTAAGGCGCTGGACGACTTTAACATTGCGATAAATGACGACAACGACGACGATGAATATGCCGGATACTACCTCGCCAGAGGCCTGACCTACCGCGCGATGGGCGAGTTCGACAAGGCTATCGCCGATCTGGAGAAGTCTTTGGAGATAGAAGACAGCGACGAGGTCAGGGCGCTGCTTAACAGGTAGGGAATTTTTTGCGGACGGATGAGTGGAACCGGGGCGGAAATAATTTTGAAAAGTTGATATTTTGCGGGCAGTAATATAGATTTATTGTATGGATAGGCGGACTGCGGGGGACGCTTTTGACGGGTTCTGTTGACCGGATTGGGTTGGAGGCATTATATAATGGTGTTGGACATTATGACAATTACGCCCGCAATACCCGCGCCCGCCCGCGATGTCTGGAATCGCGCCAAATTGTGGTTTACCAGTGTGATGGATATACGTTTTTGTAGGGGCGTTGCGTGCAACGCCCCACCATGCCCGAAATTTCGGCAAGTGATAATTTTTATCGATAATGCCTGTAGGGGCGATCGTCCCCGATCGCCCGTGCCGGAATTGCGATATTGCGTTTGATTCAACGTATACCGCAATCCCGGCAACGTAGATATTATGTTATGCTTGTGGGGTCGCCACTTGCGTTTTCAGTGTGAAAAAAGCTACCTTCACTCTAAGGGGTCCTATTTCAAACCACCGTGGTACCTCTTGGCGAGGTCCACAATAAAAGAGA
>Ga0209755_10001892_pt1 | contig 30504 bp, 23 predicted proteins | sample TergutCo191P1_FD_187301 | JGI IMG/M metagenome (GOLD analysis project Ga0209755, IMG submission 187301) | Cornitermes sp. P1 segment gut microbial communities from Petit-Saut dam, French Guiana - Co191P1 (SPAdes) (version 2) | ecosystem: Host-associated > Arthropoda: Insects > Digestive system...
AACAGGCGTTCCTCCGTTTGCATTGAATGTTACATTGTATTTAATAGTAGTCCACTTGGCGTATAGATACATAGGATCTTCGCCGGCAACATTATCAGGCTCTGTAACAGGTGTATCAAAGTTCCATGAAACGTTACACTCAGGGTCTGTAAACCAGCCGCCGAATGTAAACCCTTCTCTATTCAATGTACCGGGATTAATAATTTTTCCTGTAGGAACAGATATAGTCCGGTTTGGAAGGAAATCCATACCGCCCGGCGTAGTTCCGCCGTTTACCTGAAAATGTACTGTGCGTGTTTGAGGTATAAACCTTGCGTATAAAGTCATTGTTGAAGTGACAGGATTTTCAAAATTCCATTGATTAATAAATGTGTCTTCCGTATACCAACCCGTGAAACCCCTGCCGTCTCCAAGCTGAGCAGGGTCTGCCGGTTTGACAGCCGTAAAGCCGTGAAGCACTTTTTGCTGCACAGGCGCAGTTGCTGTAGAAGGTAAAATCACGAAATCAACATTGTAAACATTTCTTTCCCACTTGGCGTACAGAGTGAGGGGATTTATCTGCGGAACGCCTTCATTGTTAACCGGAACTGACGGAATATCAGAGTCTGTAATCTTTTTCGCAAAATTCCACGGCGAACCTGTGAATGTGGGATCTTCCATATACCAGCCTGCGAAAGAATGACCTTCTTTAACAATCGGACCCGGATCCTGAACAAGACCATATTTTAAAGAAATTGTAAATTCATGCGTTAATTTTGTAACGCCGTCAGGACGTGTACCTCCATTTGCTTCAAAACGGATAGTGTGGGAGTCTATATCCCATTTGGCGTAAAGAGTTACATCAGATTGGACTCCAATAGTGAAATCCCAAAGAGAGCCTCCTTGAGTATACCAGCCGGCAAACCCATGCGTAGTATTGTATGGAACAGGATTGACAGGCTGAACAACTTTACCATGTAAAGCTACATATTGATTCGGAAATTGGCTTGCTATTTCTGCCGCGCTGATCGGCGGAGTAATCGGCGAAGGATAAGGATCAAATTTTACAACGTAAGCGTGCTCCTCCCATCTGACTGTAAGCGTGATAAAACCGTCTCCGTCAACATCGTCTGTTTTTTTTACCTGCCGTGTTTCAATATCCCAGAGATTGCCGTTTTCATCGAACCAGCCGAGAAAACCATTATTACCGCGGTTTATGGGGCGAAGTCTTCCAACTGCTGAGCCCCACGCTATCTTTAAAGCTTTAGGCTGAGGAGTTCCGCCATTGGTATCAAAAACAACAAATGCGAAATTATCACCGCTTCCGCCTCCGCTTGTTATTGCATTAGGGTCAGGGCAATTACAATTCGATTCGCCCGTGCAATTACACATAGAATCACCGCTGCACGAACACCCTGAATCCCCATCAACCCACCATTTTTCGATAATCGGGTTATTACAGGTTATAAAACAAGCGCAAAAAAAAATAACTAAAGCAAATACTATCTTTATATTACAATTTTTCATAATATCCATCCTGTCAGCAAAATATATCCAAATATTTTATTACATTATAATACATATATGTAAAAAGTCAAAGAAAAACTATTATATAAAAATCATTTATCGAAAAAAAAACTGCTATGCCAAAGACACAGCAGTTTCAGGTTATAGAAATATCAATTAGAAACTATAAGAAACGCCTATCGCAAAACTGATTCCAACATCACCGCCTGTTACGCCTATTCCGGCAAAGGTGCAGTTTGCATAAATATCAAAACCATCAAAGAGCGTAACGCTTATTCCGGGAATTATCGCCACACCGAAGCCGTTATCGCTGTCAAAAAATGAATACGGTGTATAATTTTTAAAAGGAATAGTTATGCCAAGTTCAGCGGTAACTGGCTCGAACTCATAAGTAAATGATAAACCTAAACCTGTAAAACCGTTATCTCCGCTGTATGACGAATTAAACAGTATGTGAGCTGACGCTTCTATACCCAAGCCAAATGTGCTTCCCCAGCCTGCGATTATATCAAGTCCTACAAGTGAATCAGGGTAAGAGATTGGAATATTCGTTTGAATATAAATGTCTCCTGCGTCCGAACCGTAATTGAAACAAATACCCGGTGTAAAAGTGCCGCTGAAAACATCATCACCGCCTGAGTAAAGATCGATTGTATTTTCATCCGCCAAGATTATTGATAATGTGGAAGACTCGCCCAAGGAGAGATTTAACCCAAGAGAAAGATCGAAATATAAATACATTGGTAATTTATCATCGTCTTTTGTTAAGCCCAATTCATAGCTTAACCCTGCGCTAAAATCCAGCATTTCATCAAGGAAAGAATTTTCATACGCGATACCGGGAAGAAGATAAGGATACATTCCCTCAGAGTCGTTTACATCCCCAATGCCGAATTCCAAACCTACCGTAAGACCTATCCCGTCACTTTCTTCCTGCGCCGCGGCAATTCCCGCCAGCAGACTCAGAACAATTACAAAAACCAGAAACCTTTTCATTTTTTCCTCCTGTGATTAGTTTCGATAAAATAAAAAAGACGCCGCAGACCTCAGAAAGATCCGTAGCGCCCTTGCTCTTATAACTCTAAACAATTTTTAAGTTTTTGTCAAGCCCTATTTGAAAAAATCCATTATGCGTATATTTGCGAATATATTGACACGATATCCCGGCGGCAGTCCAATAGTATCAAGATGTTTTTGATTTAAAATAAGATAATCAAAGCCTACTCCTAATTTAACAAAACCAAGCACAAAGGGAACTGTAGCGCGTAAATAAGGTCTAAACGCAGCGTAACCGCAAATACATTTGGCTAAGCCGCCGCCCAATCCTACTCCCATAAAAGACAGAAAATAAAATTCAGCTGTTATGCCAAAATAATAATCAAACATATTGTCATTTGCATCTACAGTATCTTTCCAGCCTTTAGATTTATAATAATCTTCCAATTCGTTATCACCGTATCTGTAGCCAAATCCCAAATCCGCAAGCACTGCCAGATTTAACTTACCATCGGAAAATGAAAAGTTATAGCCTGATTGAACGCTCAAACCTGCCGCGCCCATTGTTCCAAAACCGCCGTATAAACCGGCGTTAAGCTCAAACTGCGCAAACGCCATGCCTGTCACGGCGGTAATCATTATTAAAATTAAAATAATTTTTTTCATAAAAACTCCTTGTTAAAATTTAAGAGAAAGTCCGCCGCCAAAAAGATGGTATCTTTTTTCATTTAGTCTCCTATTTGTATGATACTTGCCCTGATTAACGTTTAAAAGACGTTTTTTAATAACAGGTGCTATTTGCTAATATTATTATATTTTTAAAGGAGCGTCAAGTTACTTTTTATGAGCGGATAGTTTGATTTTTACAGTATTTTTATATCTGCAGCAGCGCAGCCGGATATTGTCTGCTTGTCCCAAACGGAAACCTGCACTTCGCCGATGTGCGCTTTTTCCAGCATGAGCATACATAGCCTTGACTGCCCGATTCCGCCGCCCATTGTAAGCGGCAGCTTTCCTTCCAGCAGCATTTTATGAAACGGAAGATTTCTGCGGTTATCGCATCCCGCTTTTGTAAGCTGAGAATCCAGCGATTGACTGTCTACACGAATGCCCATCGAAGAGATTTCGAAAGCGCAGCCCAATACATCGTTCCAGAACATGATATCGCCGTTCAAAGTCCAATCGTCATAATCGGGAGCGCGTCCGTCATGTTTACTGCCCGATTTTAAAACATCGCCGATTTGCATTATGAACGCCGTTTTGTGTTCTTTCAAATACGCGTTCTCTCTTTCTTTGGCGGACAATTGCGGATACATATCTTCAAGCTGCTGGGTTGTTATAAATTTTACTTCGCGGGATAAATTGAAAGTTAAAAGCGGATACATCTGTTTTACTTTATCTGCTGTATCGCAAATAGCGCCGACTATCGAACTGACTGTTTCCTTAAGAGTTTCTTCGTTACGCGATTTTTTCTCGATAATTATTTCCCAGTCCCATTGATCAACATAAATCGAATGAAGATTATCCATCTCTTCATCGCGCCTGATCGCGTTCATGTCCGTGTAAATCCCTTCGCCTGCCGGAAAGCCGTAATTGAAAAGCGCCATGCGTTTCCATTTTGCAAGCGAATGAACAATCGCCGCGCCGGTTCCCGTTTCCTTTATGTCGAACTGAACCGCGCGCTCAACGCCGTTAAGGTCGTCATTTAAACCGCTTTGGGGTTCGACAAAAAGCGGCGCGGAAATTCGGTGTAAATTTATGGCGCGTGAAAGATTATCCTCGAAAAGACGCTTTATAGCGCCTATCGCAGTCTGGGTTTCGTACACGGAAAGAACGGATTTATAACCCTTGGGTATAATTAATTTACTCATATATTCTCCAAAAACCGGCTTTAAAGTTTTTCCGTAATAATTCTGAGCGTTTCAATAAACTCAGGCGTTTCATTTTTCAAAAGCTCGTAATTACGCTGTCTGCCCGCGCTCTCCAGCCTAAATGCGGTGTGCGAAATCTCGGTTTCATTAATGTTTAAAAGAGCGCTTTTTAATCCGTGAACGGTTGTAATATACTCGGCTATCTCCATATCGGTCAGGGAAATATTATCCAGCACCTTAATAGCGTTTATAATATCTTTTTTAACGAGAGCCGTCAATTCGGAAATGCTGGCTTCAATTTTTTGCTCGTTTAAAGATTTTTCGGCGGCAAAGGAAAGCCGCTCGGCTTCAATAACTTCGGTGGATTTTCTGTTTCTTATAAAATCGATTAAAATCAAATTAAGCTCGCGGGAGTCTATCGGTTTAGACAGGAAGGCATCAAAGCCGTTTTGCAAAAACATATTCGCTCTTCCGATTAAGGCATTGGCAGTTAACGCGATAATCGGCTGCGAATATCCCATTCCGCGGATAATGCTTACAGTTTCAATGCCGTCCATTTTCGGCATCATATGATCCATAAAAATAATATCGTAGGTTTGCCCGCCTTTCACTCTGTCTATGGCTTCAAACCCGCTGCAGGCTGTATCAATTTTTAATCCGTATGGCGACAACATTCCCTTCGCGACATATAAATTCGATTCAACATCATCAACAACAAGGACGCTGCCGTAAGGCATAAACTCGCGCAGAAACTGCACTTTCTTCATTATGGTTGTGTTATGGAAACTGAAATCCTTTAACTTACGCACCACTTCTTCATCGCAGACTTCATCTCCTGCTTTCTTCTGCGGAATGTACACGGTAAATTCAGATCCTCTGCCGAAAACGCTTTGAACCGTAATTCTGCCGTTCATCATATCGATAAGACGCTTGGTAATTGTCATGCCTAAACCCGCTCCGACAGTGGTGCGGTTTAAGTCCAGATTAAAGCGGGTATATTCATCGAATATCTTTTTAACCTGATCTTCGGTCATTCCCTGCCCTGTATCGCTGATACGGAAAATAAGAGTAGTATATTCTGGATCTTCGCATTGTTCGACGGAAGCATAAAAATCAATCTTACCGCTGTTGGTATATTTAAACGCGTTGGAAAGTATATTGTTTAACACCTGCTTGATACGAAGTACATCTCCAATCAAATCATGGGGCATATCACTTTCCAGATGCAGAGTAAATTCAATCGGCATGCTTTCAAAACGCATTCTGTTTATCTGAATCGCGTCGTTAATTAAACTGGGAATATCATATCTTACCGAAAGTATTTCCAGCTTGCCTGATTCAATCTTTGAAAGGTCGAGTATATCATTAATAATATTTAATAATAAATCGCCAGACTCGTAAATTTTCCCGAACGCATCACTTGTGGTAATCTGCAGATTTTTATCCTGAAGTTGAATTTCCGCAATGCCTAAAATCGCGTTCATCGGAGTGCGTATTTCGTGGCTCATGTGCGAAAGGAATATGCTCTTTGAACGGTTGCTCCGCTCCGCCTGTTCTTTCGCGACTAAAATCTCTTTTGTCATTCTTCTGCTTCTTACAAGCTGCAGAATGACAACTACCAATAAAACGGAAAGCAATGCGGAGAATACTACAGAACTTATCATGCGATCGACTGCCGCCTTTCTGGTATAATCAGAAACGCGGTTCGACCATTTTCTGCGGATTTTATCAATATCGACAAGGTTCTGAGCTTTGCTGACAATCGAACAAAGTATCGCTTCATTTTTATTAAAGCCAAAATATGAATATTCCAGCACAGTATCAAAGGAAATATTAATTTTATATCCTGTTTTCTCCCTGTAATGCACTTGATAAAGGAGCATATTTTCGTTTGTCATAAAAAGATCGATTTCTCCCCTCTCCAACGCGCTCAGCGCGTCATTTCTAGTGCGGTATTCTTTAAAATTCTTTCCTTCGGGAACAAACAGTTTATATTTTTCAGAGGCGGCGGTTCCGCTGACAATTCCGACAATCACTCTTGATATCTGATATGTTTTTATAAAAGGATAATCTGCTTTTGATATAAGCGCAAAATAAGAAGAAGTATAGGGTTTGCTCGTCCAGAGAAATTCATCTTCACGCGAACTTGTGCGGATCATTTCCGCGTCAAAAACAGCTTCTCCGCTTTTTATCTTTTCCGTTATTTCCGCCACAGAAACGTTTTTATCTGTAATTGCTCCAAACTCAATACCTGTCAGAAAAGTAATTTCCTTTAATATATCAACAGCGATTCCTTGAAATTCATCATATCTCGTGTTATAAAAACAAAGCGGAAAATTATCGGCTTCCATGGTAATGGGAACCATCGCTCTGCTGGTTCGTAAACCCGCGACATACGCTTTTTCTTCCGGTGTTAATGATTGATCGAACAGGAATCTTGTATACTCGATTTCACCTTGATTATAGAGAGAATGTATCCTGTCTACTCCTCCCGCTTCAAGATATTTATTAATAACGGAAATAACATATTCAAGTTCCGGATTATACGTAACAACGGAAACAGGAACAAAAACAAGCGGTAAAATATTTAAGCGCGTTATGCTGCCGTAATTTCTTAAAAAATAATCCGAAGTTTCATCCGCGATAACCGCGTCAACAGTTCCCGACAACAGCATCCGCGCGGCTTGCTGCATATCATTAACAGGTATCGTTCTAAAAGATAAATCAGGGTAAACATTGTTAATTGATTGTACGATTATCGAATCCTGAAAAATACAGACATTAAGACCGCTAAGATCGTTCACATTTTGAACGGAAGTTGTTCCTTCTCTGACAAATACAGTAAGCGCCCGCTCCACAATGGGAACCGTCTTAAAATTAACTCTCTCGCGGTCATTAATGTGCGTAGCTTCAATGGAAAAATCAATTTCTTTTTGTTTAACCCTGCCGGCTAAATCATCAGAATTATACGTTTCTAAAATAAAAGGTATTTCAAATATATCTGACAGACACTTTGTAAAAAGGACTGAAAACCCGGAATATGTTCCGTCATGCGGCACAAAAGTCTCGGTTGTCAGAGTAACGCCGAATGAAAGAGACTCCCGCGAAGACCTTAACGCCTCAATACCAGCAATCTCTTCGGCGGTTATGCCCGGAATTTCATGAATTGAATGTATGGGAAATACAAATTGATTCTCTATAGATCTTTTATTATTTCCGTTACAACCTAAAAACGCGGTTAAAATAAATAAAAAGATAATAATCAGGCGATTGTAATGTATAAGTGACATATATTAAATCATACTATAAATATTAAAAAAAATCAAATTGTTTTTTGTTAAATGAAGCCGTTTACGTTATATAATTATTTCCGGGAGTAATTAATGCCATACCATTTGGCTGTAGATATCGGCGCGTCATCGGGGCGCTGTGTCGCAGGCAGGCTGAAAGACGATATTCTTCATATCGAAGAAATTCACCGTTTTCCGAACAGCATGATAGAGCGCGGCGGACATTTATGCTGGGACACGGATTCGCTTTTCAGCGAAATTATAAAAAGCCTTTGCAAATGCCGCATAAGAGGAATAATCCCGCAAACAATGGGAATAGACATGTGGGCGGTTGACTTTGTTCTGCTGGATGAAAAAGGCGAAATATTAGGTGATACTACCGCTTACCGCGACAAGCGGACAGAGGGGCGCGATGCAGACGTATACGCGCAAATTCCTGAAGCTGAACTATACCGCAGCACAGGAATTCAAAAACAAATATTTAATACTGTTTTTCAGCTTCGCGCAGTTCAGAAAGAGAATCCTTCCCTGCTTGATCGCGCCGCAAGTTTCATGATGCTCCCGGATTATTTTCATTATAAATTATGCGGCGTTATTTCAAATGAATACACTAACTCCACATCAACAGGTCTTGTTAATGCGCAAAAACGCGGCTGGGATTACGATATTATAAATAAATTGAATTTTCCTTCGCGGCTTTTTAAACCTCTCGCGAAACCTGCGGCATCGCTGAGAAACTTTACGCCCGAAACTCAAAAAGCCGCCGGATTCAATTGCGAAGTTATTACACCCGCTACCCACGATACCGCAAGCGCGATTATGTCTATTCCCGCCGAAGACGCGATTTATATTTCAAGCGGCACATGGTCGCTTATGGGCATAGAAAAAACCTTGCCTGATTGCGGCGAAGAAGCGCGGCGTTTAAATTTTACAAATGAAGGCGGCTTTGAAAAATTCTGTTTCTTAAAAAATATAATGGGTTTATGGCTTATTCAGGAAGTAAACCGCGAAACTGGAAATAAATATACATTCGCGGAATTATCCGAACTCGCTGAAAAAGAGAAAATAAATTCGATAATCGACGCAAACGACAGCCGTTTCTTTTCGCCTGAAAGCATGACAGAGGAGATTCGCGCCGCCTGCGCAAAAACAGGACAGGAATCGCCGCAGACGCCGGCGCAATCCGCGAGAATTATTTACCGCAGTCTGGCGCAAAGTTATGCGCAAACAGTAAACGAAATAGAAAATCTTACAAAGAAGAGTTACAGCGCAATTTATGTTGTCGGAGGCGGCGCAAGAGCGGAGTATCTTAACGGATTGATCGCCCGGACGAGCGGGAAAAGGGTTCTTGCAAATTCCTCGGAAGCGGCTGCGGTAGGAAATATAGCGGCGCAGATGATCAATTGCGGCGAATTTAAAAATCTGAAGGAAGCGCGGGAATGTATTGCAAAATCATTCGTTATAAAGGAATATAAACCATGAGTTTTGAAACCGCTAAAAATCAATATGAATCATTTAATGTAAATGTACAGTCCGCGCTGGAAACGGCTGCGGCGACTCCCATTTCGATTCACTGCTGGCAGGGCGATGATGTTTCAGGCTTCGATAATGGAGGCGCAGGCGGCGGTATACAGGCAACCGGAAATTATCCGGGGAAAGCGAGAAACTTTGATGAATTAAAAGCGGATTTTTCAAAAGCCTGCTCCTTTATTCCCGGCAGAAAGCGGATCAATCTTCATGCCAGTTATGCTGTATTCGCGGACGGAAAAACGGCTGACCGCGACGCGATTGAATATAAACATTTTTCGCCATGGGTGGAATTCGCGCGCGAGGAAAAAATCGGCATAGATTTTAATCCGACATGTTTCGGCAGCGGTAAAGTGAAAGACGGTTTAACCCTATCAAGCCCCGATAAAAGCACTCAGCGTTTCTGGATAGAACACTGTAAACGCTGCAGGCGCATAGCAAATGAAATAGGCGCCGAATTATCCAAACATGGTATAAACGAAAAAGTTTTAAATAATATCTGGATACCTGACGGATTAAAAGACATCCCCGCAGACCGCAAAGGTCCGCGAGAACGCCTGATAAACGCGCTGGATGAAATATTTTCCGAAAAACTCAAAAATGTAATTGACTGCGTGGAAAGCAAGGTTTTTGGAATAGGATTGGAAAGTTATACGGCAGGTTCAAATGAATTTTATCTTTCCTACTGCGCGTCTCGGAAGAATGTATACCCCTTACTGGATAACGGACATTTTCACCCGACGGAAAATGTCGCGGATAAAATTTCCGCCTTATCATTATTCTTCTATTACCTTCCTTTACATATAACGCGCCCGATTCGCTGGGACAGCGATCATGTAACATTATTCAACGATGAACTGAGAGAACTTTTCACGGAAATCGTAAGATGCGGCGCTTTAAACAAGGCAAAAATAGGTCTCGATTTCTTTGACGCTTCGATTAACCGCGTCGCCGCGTGGATTATCGGAACAAGATCGGCGCAGAAAGCGCTGCTGTACGCTCTCCTTCAGCCTGATTTAAGCGAACTTCAAAACTCAGGCGATTTTACCAGGCTTATGGCTTTACAGGAAGATATAAAACTTCTGCCTTTCGCCGAAATCTGGGAAGAATATTTGAAACGCCAAAATACGCCAAGTCAATGGTATAATGAAATTAAAGATTACGAAAAAGAAATATTAAAGGTAAGAACATGAACGATATTCCTGTAATAAAAAATTTTGCGAGAATGTGCGCGGACGGCTGGCGGCAGAACTGGCATGAACGCAACGGCGGTAATTTAACCTACCGCATGACTCAGTATGAAATAAAACAATGCGAAAAATTTTTTAAACGCGGCGAATGGAATGAAATGGGCGTACAAAGCGATCTTCTCGCAAGTGAATATTTTATTACAACAGGAAGCGGAAAATATTTTCGAAATGTTGAACTTGATATTGCGGGTAACATCGGCATAGCGGAAATTAACGGAAAGGGGAACGCATGGCGTCTTGTATGGGGGCTTGAAAACGCAAAACCGACAAGCGAGTTTCCATCGCACTTTATGAATCACGCAGTCAGAAAAAAAGTTACAAACGGAAAAAACAGAGTGATATATCATGCTCACCCCGCAAACATTATCGCAATGACATACATTCTGCCTTTAACCGCCAAAGATTTCACTCTTGCACTTTGGCGCAGCGCAACAGAATGTCCTGTTGTCTTCCCTGAGGGAATCGGTGTTGTACCGTGGCATGTGCCGGGTACTGCGGAAATAGCTCTCGAAACATGTAAAGTAATGGAAGAATTCAGCGCGGCTGTTTGGGCTCATCACGGCGTTTTTTGCTCGGGCGGGAGCTTTGATGAAACATTCGGACTTATGCATACGATAGAAAAAGCCGCCGAAATATACATGAAAGTGTTAAGCTCCAATGCGCCTGTTAAACAAACAATAAGCGATGAAAATATCAAGGATATCGCAAAAGCGTTTGGTGAAAAATTAAGGGAAATCTAATATAATTCTTATGAATACATGAAAATACCACAATATAATAGCAGAAAAACAGCAATTGGAAATTTTAAATTATCATAGTATAATTAATATTATGTACATAGATATATCCAACAGCGATGACAACGCTGTTCTATATGAATTAGGCAGCCGTTTTACATGGTCAAACCCTGAGCAGCCAAACCAGAAAGGATGGGCATTGGATGAAAATTTACGCGCCCGAATTGCTGATGGTTCAGTCAGGTATTTCAACGTTGCTCTTGATGCCGAAACAGTTAGATTGGACGGCGGGTTGGGCGGGCTGGAAGTAAGCTTCAACGCGCAAAATTTGGGATTCTGTATGGATCATCGTTCCTTCCCGTGGAACTGGGATATGAACTCCCAGACGGGCGGTTATATAAGTTATACCTTATTGTTCAGCGGCGGACATGCGGAAATGGATTCCAATGTTATTTACTTGAAATATGATATGACCACTCATCCTGACTATAAAAATTTTAAAAAGGAAATGTCCGATGCGGAATGGGGAGAGATTTCCATTCAATACGGAATAGGACTGCGCATTCTGCCTTTTATAAACGCTTATCTCCAGGGATAGCATTTTAATAATTTATTATATATGCTGACAGTTACAAGGAGCGAATATGTCGGCAATAACAGAAAACAAACAAGGATTAAAAGTATTATTTACAGGAGCGTTTCTTCAGCTCTTTCTCGGAATTATTTACGTTTGGAGCGTATTTAAAAATCCTGTCAGCGCGTATTACGGATGGGCTGCGCCCGATGTAGCTCTTACAGCTTCATTCATGCTTTGTTTCTTCGTAATAGGAATACTTGCAGGCGGAAAAGCGCAGGCAAAAATAAGCATTCGTATTTTAGTATTAATCGGCGGCATGATGGTAGCTCTTGGAATGCTGGCGACAGCTTTAATTCCCGGCGCCGAAATGTCTCAGCAAAAAGCGCCGGTATTTCTTATACACATTTTCTACGGTGTAATCGGCGGCTTTGGCGTAGGTGTCGCTTATAACTCAATAATTACCGCAGCTCAAAAATGGTTCCCGAAAAATCGCGGCTTTGCAACAGGCATAACAGTCTGCGCCTTCGGTCTTTCTACGGTAATTTTCGCGCCTCTTGTTACAAAGCTGAATCAAATATTCGCGGCAAATATTAATTATACTTTTTTAATTTTAGCCGGCATATTCGCAGCGGCTGTGCTTATTTTATTCAGTTTTATTAAAACGCCTGAGCAAATTCCTTCCGCGGCAAATAACGCTCCTGTTATGAAAGGAAAACAATATACGACTCTAGAAATGATTAAAACATTTCGTTTCTATCTGATCGCATTATCCCTGATGTTCGGCACATCGGTTTTCTTTATAATCAATCCCGACTTAAAAGATCTCGCGCAAAACAGAGGGATGGAATCTTTTGCAACTTATCTGGTAATGTTTGTAGGCATTGCAAACGCGCTGGGAAGACTCGGCGCTCCTTTAATGTCAGATAAAATCGGCAGAGAAAGCGCCGACATTATAATACTTGCCGTAACCGCTCTCGGCGCTTTCGGGCTTTGCTTCGCGCAGGGAATTCTTCTGATTGTCCTCATTGCTCTTGTCGCGTTCTGTTACGGCGGTTACTCAGGTTTGTATCCTGTTCTCACCTCAGAAAATTTCGGCATAAAAAATATCGGTTCCAACTACGGAGCGGTAATGGTCGGCTTCATGCTCTCGGCTCTTTTATTTCCGGTGTTAATTAATAAGATCGATGATCAGAGAACTAAATTTTTGATCCTCGGTATTCTTGCCGCCGTTGGCGCGGTTCTTATCGTTATCTTAAAAATTATGAATTCCAATAAGCAGAAGGAAATAAATTAATGAATCGTCTCCTTATGGGCAATGAGGCGATTGCCCTTGGCGCGATGCGCGCCGGAGTCAACATTATAACAGGATACCCCGGCACTCCTTCAACGGAAATTCTTGAAACCGCGGCGAAACATAATGACGGCAGCATTTACATTGAATGGTCAGTAAATGAAAAAGCCGCGCTTGAAACAGCGGCAGGCGCCGCGTTCTGCGGAGCGCGCGCAATGGTAACGATGAAGCAGGTCGGCTTAAATATCGCGTCCGATCCCTTAATGAGTTTAAATTACCTCGGCGTAAAAGGCGGCATGGTTATCGTTACGGCGGACGATCCGGGACCGATTTCTTCGCAGACGGAACAGGACACGCGCCACTTCGCAAAATTCGCGAAACTCGCGATCTTCGATCCCTCAACGCCGGAAGAAGCTTACACAATGATCGCGGATGCCTTTGCGCACTCCGAAAAATACGGCGAACCTGTGCTGTTTCGTCCCACAACCAGAGTTTGTCACTCCTGCTCTTCCATCGAGATACTTCCCGATTTACCGAAAATAAAACCTGCCGGATTTGAAAAGGATAAAATGCCGGAAGGACAGCAGAGATGGGTTATCTTTCCAAAACTAACATACGCAAACAAATTCAAGATAGAAGAAAATCTGAAAAAAATGAGCGACGAATTTTCGGTATATAAAAATAATACAATAACTGACTTTACGCCCAATGATACAGATATTATAACAAAAGGAATTGTCTCTGGAGGAGTAAGTTACGCATACGCGCTTGAAGCTCTTCACAGCTTTGATAAGCAAAATACAAAATGTAAACTATTGAAAATTTCAACTTATCCCTTCCCTGAAAAACTGGTCTTGCAGTTTTTAAACGGACTAAACGAAGTCCTTGTAATAGAAGAACTTGATCCTGTAATTGAAAACGAGCTTCTTTTACTTTGCGGTATACATCACTTAAATATTAAAATACTCGGCAAGAGAAGCGGCAGCATTACAATCGCGGGTGAAAATTCACCTGACAGCGCGGCAAAGGCAATCGCGGCTTTCCTTAATATTTCACAAAACCCTGTTCCGGCCCCTCCAGATTCTTCTCTCCCTTCCCTGCCTGTCCGCCCTCCCGTGCTGTGCGCAGGCTGTCCTCATCGCGCGTCTTTTTTCGCTGTTAAAGAGGCGGTTAGAGCCTTGCAAGGCAATACTCAGCGCGCGGTTTTCTCAGGCGACATTGGCTGTTACACGCTTGGAAACGCGGCGCCGCTTAACATGACAGACACATGTATTTGCATGGGCGCAAGCATTACCGCGGCGCAGGGGCTTGCCCGCGCGGAACCCGGCGTAACTCACTTTGCGTTTATCGGCGACTCTACATTTTTTCACTCCGGCATTACGGGAGTGATTAACGCCATATATAATCAGACTGATATAATCGTCGTAATTCTAGATAACGGCACAACGGCGATGACGGGAAATCAACCGCACCCAGGTATGGGTATTACCATGATGAACACAAGACCGAAAAAAATCAGCATAGAAAAAATTTTAAAAGCAGCCGGAGTATCATCGCTTATTAAAGTTAATCCCTTCAATCAGAAAGCGGCGAAAAACGCGGTGCGAAAATTAATGGCGCAGAACGGAACACACAATACAGGCGTGCGCGTTCTTTTATTTGAAGCGCCTTGCATAAATATAAAAGCGGCGAAAATAAAAAGAAAAGAAACGGTATTTATTAATTCATCAAAATGCACAGGCTGTAAACTCTGCGTCAACAGACTGGGATGCCCGGCAATCAGTTATAACATCGGAAAAGCGGTAATAGATAAAACTCTTTGTACAGGCTGCGGTATCTGCATGAATATCTGCCCGCCCGGCGCGATAAAACGCGCGAAGGCAGGAAAAAAATGACTTTTAATTTAATGATAGCCGGTGTCGGCGGACAGGGAACAGTGCTTGCGTCAAAATTGATCTCGGCAGCCGCGCTGAAAAAAGGATTTAATGTCCGCACGACAGAAACAATAGGCATGGCGCAAAGAGGCGGCTGCGTGTTTGGTCATGTGCGCATAGGAGAAAATATTTTCTCTCCATTAATTCCTCTCGGTAAAGCAAACGTGATTATCGCGTTTGAACCTGCCGAAGCTGTACGCCAGCTGCCATTTCTTTGCAGGGACGGCGTTGTGCTTACAAGCAGCAAAGCAATCGCTCCCATAACGAGAAGCTATGACGCAAAACCAATGATCGATTATCTCGGAAAGAACTCGCCGCGGCTTATTGTTCTGGACGGTGAAAAATTAACGGAAAAAAACGCGAAGACATTAAATGTCTCATTGCTTGGTGCGGCGGCGCAAAGCGGCTTACTGCCCTTCGATACTGAAACATTGTACGGCATTCTCTCTGAAACATTGCCGCAAAATGTTTTAGAAATGAATATAGAAGCTTTTGAATCAGGGAAAAAATTATGTCAGTAAAAAAGGAGTATGATGTGAACACTTTAGATCAGATTAAAAACGCAATCAAACATTCTATGAAAAGCGCTTTTTATAAAAAGCATTTTTCAAATTTCAACGTTGATGATATTAAAACCATGAACGATTTTATCAAGCTTCCTTTTACGGATAAAGAAGATTTGCGCGACGCTTATCCGCTTGGGCTTCAGGCAGTTCCGGATGAAGCGATTGTGCGCATACATTCATCAAGCGGCACTACCGGCACTCCAGTAATTATTCCATACACAAAAAAAGACGTTGAAGACTGGGCTGTGATGTTCAAGCGCTGTTATGAAACCGCGGGATGCACAAATCTTGATCGTATTCATATCACTCCCGGCTACGGTTTGTGGACGGCAGGCATCGGTTTTCAGGCAGGCGCGGAACTTTTGGGCGCTCTTGCAATTCCGATGGGACCCGGCAACACGGATAAACAGATCAAAATGATGATCGATTTAAAATCGACTGTTATCTGCGCGACATCATCATACGCGCTTTTGCTCGCGGAAGAAATTGAAAAACGCGGAGTGCGCGATAAAATTCATTTAAAAAAAGGCGTAATCGGCTCTGAACGCTGGGGCGAAAAAATGCGAAAACGCATCGCGGGCGAACTCGGCGTAGAGTTATACGACATTTACGGATTAACTGAAATCTACGGTCCCGGCATTGGCATCAATTGCCCGAAACAAGACGCAATGCATATGTGGACTGATTATATGCACATCGAAATCATTGATCCGAAAACAGGAGAGCTTGTCCCTGACGGTGAAACCGGCGAACTTGTAATTACTACATTGAAAAAAGAAGGCGCGCCGTTAATTCGTTACCGCACCCACGATCTTACAAAAATCGTGCCCGGTAAATGCGAATGCGGCATGGATTTTCCGAGAATAGCGACACTAATCGGCAGATCAGACGATATGGTGAAAGTGCGCGGTTCGATTATTTATCCGAGCCGAGTAGACGAACTACTCGCGGCAATCGAAGGTGTCTCAAGCGAATACCAAATCATGATCGATCATTTAAACGGCAAAGACATACTCACTTTATTCTTTGAAACAAAAGTTGAAATCGGCGACGCGTCTCACAATCTGGAAAGAGTCGTTGAGCATGAGTTTAAGCAGAAGATAGGACTAATGCCCAAGGCAAAGGCAGTCGGCATGGGAGAGCTTCCGCGCAGCGAGAAAAAATCAACGCGCGTTTTCGACAACAGGTATTAACAGGAGAATGCAAATGAACATTGACCTTGAACACATCCGCAATCATTTTAAGAAAGATCGCTTTGCAACAGGTATCGGAGTCGAAATTGATTCTGTAACCGAAACGCGCGTTGTGTGCAGTTTAAACTTAAACGAAAACCATAAAAATTCAGTTGATAATATTCAAGGCGGCGCAATTTTTACGCTCGCAGATTTAACATTTGCGGTTCATTGCAATCTGGCTTGGGTCTGCGGCGAGGATGTCGGCGTTACAGTAGGTCAGTCATGCAGCATATCATTTTTGAAAAGCACCAAAGGCAGCAAACTTTATGCCGAATCCGCCTGCCTTTCAAAAGGCAGAAGTATCTCCGTTTACCGCATAACCGTTAAGGACGACCTCGGCGTACAAATCTCCGAAATGCTCGCAAACTCATTTACAATAGCGAAAAGATAGGTATAATTGCTTTCCGGCTGTCGTCATACCTATAAAAAGCAATGACAAAGCAGGATAATATGTTAATTCTTGACAAAATCAAAAATATGGCGTATTTTCAAATATAAGGAAATAAAATAATTTATTTCGTCTAACAAGAGGTATGTTATAATGCATTACATGAAAAAGATTTTATTGTTTTTTGTTATTTTAACAGCGATGGGCGTAAATTGTTTCGCTCAAAGTCAGGCGGCACAGGTAAAAGCTCTTCAGGGCACATGGAATTTAATCGGGATTATGAACGATGAGGAAAGTTACAACGAGCAGGATATTAAAAAAGAAGGCTTGGAAGTTGCCTATATTTTTTCTAAAAACAGCTTGACCATTAATAAAGCGGGCGAGATTATAGGACCTGTTGATTTTTCACCGGAAGGCGCTTACTTGGAACTTTCATTGTCAGGCGGTCCTGCCGGATCATTGCCTTACTTTTTAAACGCGAATATATTGGTTATACACGAAGGCAGCTACGCTTTTATATACAGGAAAAAGTAACTCTGCCTCAAGAAACAAAACGAGCGGCAGGTTTTTAATCTAAAAAGAAAAAACCATTATAATAACTTATTAATTTTTCCCGAACCGTCAATGTTTTTATCTACCTGTGCCTCTCCTCGGTAATTCAATGTGCCGGAGCCGGAGACAACCGCTTTTAAATTTTCTGTAACATGAACATTTACATTTCCCGAACCGCTAATATTAACATCAGCTTTTTTAATGATAAAATCCAAACCGTTAAATTTTCCGGAACCTGAAATGTTTATGTTTGAATCTTCATTATAACCGGAAATATTAATTATCCCTGATCCTGAAACAACGGCGTTAAACGTCCCGCAGTTTATCTCTCCTTCAACTTTACCCGAACCGGATATATGTAATTCAAATTCCTGCGCGGTAATTGCATCATTGGCGGAAAATTTTCCCGAACCGGACATAGAAACAGAAGTTACAAAAGGACAATAAACATCAACCGAAATTTCAGTAAATGAATAAGAACCGCTTTTCTGTCCCAAATACAATGTATTATTTCTTATTTCGGATGTTACATATTCCATCAGATTTGAATCGGTCGTAATAGTTACTCGATATTCAGAACTCTCATAAAAACAAATTTCAATGCTGCCGCCGCTGCTTATTTTATGAAATGAGGATACTGTCCTTTCTGATGTTATTAAATCACCGTTTCCTGTCATGTGAAAACTGTTACATGATGCGAAAACCATAATTATTACAATGAAAAAAGACATTGCGGCGATATTCAATTTCTTCATATTATACACTCCAAATATCTTAACTATATTTTCTCTCATGTATCCGCTTGATAGTATAACCGACTTTTCATATAAAACAAGCAATTTAATATGAATTTTTATAAATCCTGTATACTAATATCAATTAATCAATTATAATAAAATTAAATACTGTTTTATGGAGAAAATTAATATGAAAACAATTATTTTATACTATTCCTGGTCAGGAAAAACAAAGGCGCTTGCTGTGAAAAAAGCAGGCGAAATCGGCGCTGATATTGAAGAAGTTACAGAAGTAAAGAGGCAGTCAGGATTCGGCGCTTTATTTGTAGGCGCGCCTAAGGCGATGAAACGGAAAAAGACAGAAATAAAACCCATTGCGGCTAACATGGAAAGTTATGATCAGATAATTGTCATGGCGCCTGTTTGGGCAAGCTACCCTGCGCCCGCTTTTAATAACATTGTTGAAGCTATCCCGTCGGGTAAAAAAGTCGAAATTACAATGATCTCCGGCGGCGGCGGAACCAAGAAAAGCGCAGAGGGAACTAAAAAACTTTTCACCGATAAAGGATGCGAAGTTATTGGTTATACCGATATAACCGAAAAATAATTTTTATCCTTCACTCGCCTGCGTGTTTAATTCCTAAAATCTCAAGCTCTTTTTCGTTTAGACCTACTCCGCGAAGCATAGCTCTGTTGCCTTTTAAACTTTCTATTGAATTGATTCCCATGCCGCCCATCATTTCTTTTATCTCGTGCTGCCATGCTGTTATGAGATTAACGAGGCGTTTGTAGCCAATATCAGGGTTCAAACGCTTTGTAAGTTCGGGAACCTGCGTAGCAATACCCCAGTTACATTTACCGCCGTGACAACTTCGGCATAAATGGCAGCCAAGCGCCAAAAGCGCGCTTGTAGCGATATAAACGCAATCCGCTCCGAGCGCGATGGCTTTAATTACATCCGCGCTTGAATGAATACTGCCGCCTACAACCAATGACACATTGCCGCGTATGCCTTCGTCGCGAAGGCGGTTATCCACGCTTGCCAGCGCGAGTTCAATCGGAATGCCGACATTGTCACGTATGCGCGTGGGCGCGGCTCCGGTGCCGCCGCGGAAACCATCAATGGATATAATATCAGCGCCGCTTCGCGCGATACCGCTTGCGATTGCCGCGACATTGTGCACCGCAGCGATTTTTACAATCACAGGTTTAGTATATTCAACGGCTTCCTTTAAGGAAAATACCAACTGGCGCAAATCTTCTATTGAATAGATATCATGATGAGGAGCCGGAGATATCGCGTCGCTTCCTTCGGGGATCATTCTGGTACGTGAAATGTCGTCTACAATTTTTTTACCGGGAAGATGTCCGCCTATGCCTGGTTTTGCGCCCTGCCCCATTTTAATTTCAATTGCAGCTCCCGCGTTTAAATACTGAGGATGAACGCCGAATCTGCCGGATGCGACCTGCACTATTGTATTTTTTCCGTAACGGTAAAAATCCTCGTGCAAACCGCCTTCGCCCGTGTTGTAAAGAATGCCAAGTTCTTCCGCGGCGCGCGCAAGGCTTTCATGCGCGTTATAACTGATAGAACCGTAACTCATCGCGGAAAACATTATTGGCATGGAAAGAAAAATTTGCGGAGGTAAATTATTTATTAATTTGCCGTCTTCTCCGCGCTCAACGCATTGAGGTTTTGCGCCGAGCGAAACTTTTGTTTCCATAGGTTCTCGGAGAGGATCTATCGAAGGGTTTGTAACCTGCGATGCGTTAAGAAGAATTTTATTAAAGTAGATTGGAAAATCCTCGGGGTTACCCATACTTGAAAGCAATACCCCCCCGCTGTCCGCCTGTCTGTAAATTTCGTTTATAGTTTTGCCGCTCCAGTTTACATTTTCTTTATAAGTGTTGCCGCTTCTTATAATTTTTAACGCGCGGGTCGGACAAAGAGAAACACAGCGATGACAATTTACGCATTTATCGTCGTCGCTGACCATTTTATTTAAGTCTTCAAGAAATTCATGCGCTTCGTTTGCGCACTGCCTCTCGCAGGCGCGGCAGGAAATGCATTTATCGTAATCTCTGGAAATCTCATAATCAGGATATATATAATTAACAGCCATTTTAAACTCCTAACCGGACAATTACAGGCTGTCCGCCTTTTGGCGCCCACACCTTATCAAGATTCGGTTGAATAATTCTGATTGCCGCCTCTTCGCTCGCGATGTAAACCGTATCATCTTTTTCGCCGATTACCATACTGCGCAGTTTTAATCTGTCATTCAGAGCCATTAAACCGCGCTCGCCTGCGCCATTGTCGAAACCGACAAGAATTGAGAAAGGACCTGTTATAAGCTGATCCGCGAACATTACGCGCAAATATTCATGTATTTCCTTTTTTTCGTCTGACATTCTGCCTATTGTCTGCCAGAACGGAGCAGCGATAACGGAAGCGATTTCTTCAAAAGATAACTTTACTCTTCTGTGCAGATAATCAATTATATAGGTGATAACTTCGGTGTCTGTTTGAAGCGAGCATTTATAGCCGTACATTTCGATAGCGCGTCTGTTGGCGTCGTAAGAAGAAATTTCACCGTTATGCACAACCGAATAATCAAGAAGGGAGAAGGGATGCGCTCCGCCCCACCAACCCGGCGTATTTGTCGGATAACGTCCGTGCGCCGTAAAACACCAGCCTTCGTATTCTTCAAGCTTGTAAAAACGCCCTACATCTTCGGGGAACCCAACCGCCTTAAAACAACCCATATCCTTGCCGCTGGAAAAAACATAAGCGCCGTTGATTCTTGTATTCACGCGGAATACGCATTTGGCGGCAAATTCGCGTTCATCGAGCTGGCTTTCCGCAAGCTTAGTGGGAAGCGGTAATACAAAGTAACGCCAGATTAAAGGCTCGTCCGTTATCTCTTTAATTTTTCGAACCGGAATTTTTGAAAGGTTAATGATATCAAAATGTCTTTCCAGAAATTCTTCGCATTCTCTTTTTGCCGATGTTGAATCATAAAAAATATGAAAGGCGTAGTAATCCTTATACTCGGGATAAATCCCATAAGCCGCGAATCCGCCGCCCAAACCGTTTGAACGGTCGTGCATTACGGAAATGGAATTAATAATAGTCTGCCCGCTAACGCGCTTTCCCGATTTATTAATAATCCCGGAAATTGCGCACCCGGACGGAATTCGTACCTGGCCCTCTAGCTGCATATATGCTCCTGTTATAACATTGAACGCCTTTGTTCAATTTATTTTTACATTTAATGAGATTTTTCGTCAAGTAGGAACCTTTTATTTTGATTCTCGTTAAATGCATCATTAAAATTAATAGGCATTCTTTTTATATCCGCAAACATGTAGATATCATCGGTTAAAGCGTAAAAATAGGTAAAAATTCTTTCCTTCGTGGTAAAGTCCCTGTATGCGGAAGACAAACCGCTTTTAACGCCTGAAACAAATACCTCCATCGCTTCATAAAAAAAACCTCTCCACGCCCAATTATTGCCGTAATAACCGCTTTGTTTTATATCAGTTGAATTCCATTCATAATTACATGTTATTTGCTCTCCCTGCCTGTTGCATAAATAAACTCGTATCACTTCAGGCAATTCTTTGCACAGATTAGAAAGATATTCTTCGATATTATCATTCAAGTAAAAAAAAGGATTTGTATTCATAAAGTAATCTATTTTATTATCAATATAAATTTTAAGTAAATCAGTATATATAAAACTTTTATATTGTCTGTTATATGTTTCATCCGCGACAGAAGAGAATACTTGTTGATTTATAACCGCCTCATTCATTGACGGCTGAGGATACGCGACTATATAACCCTGATAAAGTCTTCCTCTTGAAGACATGCATATTTCAAGCTGCTGCTGCGTTTCTATTCCTTCAAATAAAACCTCTATCCCGACAGCTTCGGCAAAAGCCGCAAGCGATCTGAGATACTCGCGGTAATGGTATGATGTCTCGCTCTTGTGAATATAATCAATATTTATTTTAATCAGATCAGGCTTTAAAAAAGCAAGCCTTTCTATATTACTTGCGTTTTTTCCGTAATCATCAAGCGCGATCCTGCATCCGGCATTTTTATAATAAGAAATAATATCGATATGTCTGTCGTCTGCGTTAAATTCTTCTTCAGTAATTTCAATAACAATTTTGCTCGTGTCAATTCCCAGCTCTCTTGCCCATTGAATAGTCGGCATTTCATCAGGCTTATCGATATAATCATCGAGCCACGCCAGTCTGATATTAATGAATATAAATTCATCGCGTTTTTCCTGAACGTATTTTTCAAGCGCCTTTCTTCTGACAATTCGATCTACCCTTAAAGCTTCTTTATGCGTTGTATTAGAATCAGAAAAAAAAGAACCTAATGATTTTACTGTTCCGTCACTGTCTAAAAAACGTCCTAATATTTCATAAGAAAAAATTCTCTTGGTGGCAGCGCATAGAATAGGCTGGAAATAGGCGATAACATTATTCTCTGAAAATTCCATATTGGATCTCCATTCGAGCAATTAATGAACGCCTTTGTTCTATACATATATGGTTTTACAGGAAACATTAATTTTGGTCAAGTGGGCAAAAACGGCGAATAAGGCGTTAAATTGTACAAAAAAAGCATAGGCGATATTTTTAACACAACGATACAAAAAACCCGCGTGTTTTTTGAAGCAGCAAAAATCAGGAGATCATATACCGGAAGATATTTGGCTGACACTATTTTCAATCTTTCTTAAATATTTGAATTCTCTTATAACAAACACAGCCGATATTATCGAAGCGCAAAAGTCGGCAAGAGGAAAAGCCCAATAAACGCCGTATAATGGGCGAATGCCGATTGATTCAAACAGACGCGGCAAAAATAAAAGCGCCGGTATTAAAAATAAAATTTGACGCGAAAGACTTACGATTGTAGCCTGAACAGGTTTGCCGATTGCCTGAAAAAATTGACCGCTCATCAATTGAATGCCGATAAGAGGAAACATACTTGTGCATATACGCATGGTTAAAATCGCGAGTTCCCGTAAGGTTCCTGAATCTTTGCTGAAAAGTGAAAATAAAATTCCGGGAAATATGTGTATTATAAGAAAACCTGCCGTAAGAAAAATGGTACACGCAATTAACGCCAGTTTAAAACATTTTTTAACGCGGTCATATTGTTTCGCTCCGTAATTATATCCGATGATAGGCTGCGCGCCCTGTCCGATTCCCATCATCGGCATAAAAATTATCGTAAATACTGTAAAGAAGATCGTCATTGCCGTAAGCGCGTCGTCGCCGCCGTATTTTATAATCGTTGCGTTTTGCAAAATGCCAACGAGGCTCATCGCAAACTGCATTATAAAAGGCGCAAAACCAATTGCGAGTATTTTTCCTGTCAGCTTAAGTTCCAGTTTCATATACTTAACGCGGAACCTAAGGCGCGTCCATTTTGAATTAAAATAAAACAATACAAAAACCAGCGAAATAAACTGCGAAATGACAGTTACCCATGCCGCGCCCGCAACGCCCATCTCCAAAGCGAAAATAAAAATCGGATCCAGAATAATGTTGAGCACAGCGCCAACGACTTGAACCATCATGGATGTTTTAGGATGCCCGTCTGAACGGATGAAATGCGTAATACCGGGGCTCATCGCCGCGAAAACCGCGCCGTAAAGCGTTATGCGCAAATATGTTTCAGCATACTCGTAAACTTTACCGTCCGCTCCCATGAGATCGCGTAAAATAGGTTCCATAAAAAATAAAACAACAACAATGCAGACGGCAGGGAGCAAAAAGAGCAGAACGAGCGCATGTCCCATAATTTTTTCCACTTCATCATGGCGTTTTTCGCCCATACGAATCGCAAAAAGCGAATTCGCCCCGATACCGACAAGCATGGAACAAGCCATTATGATCATCGTAATAGGCATAACAATTCCGACGCCCGCGATTGCAAGCGGATCAATACCCTGCCCTAAATAAATACGATCAACAATATTGTAGAGAGCGTTTACAAGCATTCCGATTATCGCAGGAATGGAAAAACTGAGTAACAGGCGTCCTATAGGTTCTTTACCGATTCGATCTGTGGCGAGGGTGGGTGTAGTAATTGTAGTTTCAGTCAAATTCCGGCTCCAAAATAGCTGGAACCAGTATATCCAATTAAACAGGCAAAGTTAAGAGGGCGATTCCGCATAATAATATTACGGAACCTGCAATAGCGTGAGCGTATCTTGCAAACTTACCGGGTTTGAGTAGCTGTAAACCTTTTAGACCAAGAATAGTCATAAAAAGCATAACGCTGATTGTAACAACAGCAAAACAAATTGTTACCATGACAATCGTAAAAATATTCATAGTCGCGGCAGGATACATTAAAATAGGAATTAAAGGCTCGCAAGGACCCAATACAAAGAAAATGAAAAGCCCCCACAACGCGTTATTCTTTTTATGCTGATGCTCTGTAACGCCAAAACCGTGAGTATGAGTAAATGATTTTCCGTCCTGTCCTATGTGAGAATGTGAAATATTTTTTATTGCGGCTCTAAGCCCATAAATCGTGTAAACAAGTCCGAATGCCACAAGCACATAAGCCGCAAAAGTTCCTCTTAAATTTTCTACATTAATTAACGCGGAAATATTCGCGGAAATCGTGATACCGACTATTCCTAAAATAACAGAACCAAGCACATGACCTATTCCGCACAGGAGAACTATCAATATTGTTTTCTTTAAAGTCCAGTTATTGGATTTGCTCAGCGCGATAAAAGGCACATAATGATCCACGCCGATTAAAGTATGAGTAAGAGCTATAAAAAGCGCTGTTCCGATTAATAATCCGGTTTCCGTCATATTGTTGTTACTATATATCAGTCTTCAATTTATAGCAATGGTAAAACCTTTTTTTTTATGGTAAAGCGCGGCGCAGAAGATATCGATTTATAATATCCGCCTTTTGATCGTAATTTAATCCCGCAGAGGCGCGAACGCCTCCGAGGGAAATTTTTTATAATTACGCTTCATCCTGCAGAGCGTCGTAGCCTTCTTCGCCTGTGCGCACTTTAATAACATTTTCAACATCGTAAACGAATATCTTTCCGTCGCCGATCTTTCCTGTGTAAAGCGCTTTCTTGACAGTGTCAATGAAGAGCTTAAGCGGCACTTTGCAGATAACAACTTCTATTTTCACCTTCGGTAAAAGCGTCGATGTAAGCGGAACGCCGCGGTAATATTCTTTTGCTCCCCTTTGCATTCCGCAGCCAAGCACCTGAGTTACAGTCATGCCTGTTATGCCGATCTTGTCGAAAGCGGCTTTCAATGTAACCAATTCGGTCTGCTTCGTAATGATAACAACCTTTGTCATCTTTGCTCCGGGCTTTGAATTGTTTACAACAGGAATTGCGGCATCCACAGGAACATTTCCGCGTTCTGCCGCAAGCACGGGAACATCGGCTGTTGCGATCATGAAATCAGCATAAGCTGCGGTAAGTCCGTGTTCGGCAATATCCAAGCCGGCAATTTCTTCTTGTTTTGATACGCGAAGACCGTTCACCTTCTTTATAATGAAAAATGTTAACCCGACAGTCGCGAAGGTCCACGCGGCAATTGTAATAACGCCAAGCGACTGCACGCCAAGCAATGATGCGCCGCCGCCGTAGAATAATCCGCCTTCTACGGCAAAAAGACCTACCGCTACAGTTCCCCAAACGCCGCAAACGCCATGCACCGCGACAGCGCCGACAGGATCATCCACTTTAAGTTTAAAGTCAATAAATTCAACGGCAAGAACAACAAGAATACCTGCAACCAAACCGATTAAAAGAGCGCCTAACGCGTCAACGTTTGCGCATCCTGCGGTTATGCCGACAAGACCTGCCAAGGCGCCGTTAAGTGACATTGAAACATCGGGCTTCCCGTTTTTGATCCATGTAAAAATCATTGTCGCGACAGAGCCTGTAGCGGCGGCTATTGTCGTTGTTACGAAAATCGAACCTAATTCACCGGCGTCACCTGCCGCCGCGCCGTTAAAACCGTACCATCCAAACCAGAGGATGAATACGCCAAGCGCTCCCAGCGTTAAACTGTGCCCGGGAATCGCGCGCGCTTTTCCGTCACTGGCGTACTTTCCGATACGAGGACCTAAAAACGCAGCGCCGAGAAACGCAGAAATCCCGCCGACCATGTGAATTGCGCCTGAACCAGCGAAATCGATGAAACCTAACTGACAAAGCCAGCCGTTTTCATTCCACACCCATCCGGCTTCAATCGGATAAATGACGGCGCTGATCACTATACTGTAAATGCAATATGCGCTGAATTTTGTGCGTTCCGCCATTGCGCCTGATACAATCGTTGCCGCTGTCGCGCAGAAAACAAGATTAAATATAAAATTTGAACTGTCAAAATTTTTGAAATCGGTAAATATACCGAGATTCGGAATTCCGATAAGTCCAAATAAATAATCTTCCGCGGTAAGCAGACAGAAACCAATCAGCAAAAAAGCGATTGCTCCCAAGCCAAAATCCATCAGATTTTTCATGATGATGTTTCCCGCATTTTTCGCGCGGGTAAAGCCTGCTTCCAACATTGCAAATCCGCATTGCATAAAGAAAACTAATGCAACGCCCACCAGAAACCAAAGTGACATATCCATATCCTTCTCCTAAAAAAAATGCGTGTGTCCTTCGTTTTCGTTAAAAGTTTTTCACTTATAACGCCAACAAAAAACACACGCCTTTGTGTGAAACGGCAACGCCGCTATAATTAACTAATTCAAATCCTTTCTAACCGCTGTATTCCAATGATACCTTCACAAGTTCTAAAAATAAGGGATGCGGTTTATTCGGACGGCTTTTAAACTCGGGATGAAACTGAACGCCCGTAAAAAACTTTTTATCCTTAAGCTCAACCGCTTCTACAAGATTTCCGTCAGGCGATATTCCGCAGATACTGAGACCGGCTTTTTCAAGAGTTTGGCGGTAATTATTGTTAAACTCGAATCTATGACGATGCCTTTCGCTTATCACTTCGGCGCCGTACAGTTTTCTTAACAGCGAACCTTCTGCGGTTTTGCACGGGTACGCGCCAAGACGCATAGTTCCGCCGCTTCCAATCATACCGATTTGATTCTGCATTATATCGATCACGCGGTGAGGCGAGGTTTCGTCAAACTCGCCTGAATTCGCTCTTTCAAGCCCACAAACGTTACGCGCATATTCAATAACCGCGATCTGCATTCCAAGGCAAATTCCCAAATACGGAATGTCTTTTTCTCTTGCGTAACGGCAGGCGGCGATTTTTCCTTCAATTCCTCTGTCGCCGAAACCGCCGGGGATTATCATCCCGTTAATTCCCTTAAAAACATTCTTCGCGTTTTCATTCGTGACTTCTTCGCTGTCTATCCAGTTGATTTTTATGTTCGCTCCATTTTCAAATCCAGCGTGATTCAGACTTTCAATAATTGAAAGGTACGCGTCATGCAGCTTAATGTACTTGCCGACAATCGCGATATTCACTTCCTTTTCGCGCGTTTTAACCTTTTTTATCATACTGCGCCATTCGGTTAAATCGGCTTCTGGCACATTAAGTCCAAGTTCGCGGCATACAACATTATCCAAACCGTTATCATGCAAAAAGAGCGGCGCTTCGTAAAGCGAAGGAACCGTTATATTTTCTATAACACAATCAGTTTTAACATTGCAAAACAGCGATATTTTGTCCCTTATGTCCTTGCTGATAGGCTCATCCGCCCGCGTAACAATAATGTTAGGCGAAATACCAATTGCCCGCAGCTCTTTAACAGAATGCTGAGTCGGTTTCGATTTATGCTCGCCGGACGCTTTCAAGTACGGCACAAGCGTTACGTGAATAAAAAGACAGTTTTCATGTCCTTTTTCAAGGTAAATTTGGCGTATTGCTTCAAGATACGGCTGACTTTCTATATCGCCTGTTGTGCCGCCAATTTCCGTAATCAGCACATCCACGCAGCTGCCTGCGGCATTTTCGCCTCTTGCGGCATTACCTGTTCCATTACCCGCGCCGGCATAAATAAAATTTTTAATTTCTTCTGTAACATGCGGAATAACCTGAACCGTTCCGCCAAGATAACCGCCTGCGCGCTCTCTTTCAAGAACGCTCCAGTAAACCTTACCTGATGTCAAATTACTGAGCTTATTAAGATTTTCATCTATGAAACGCTCGTAATGTCCAAGGTCAAGATCAGTTTCCGCGCCGTCGTCCGTTACAAAAACTTCTCCGTGTTGAAACGGGCTCATCGTTCCGGGGTCAATATTCATGTAAGGATCAAGTTTCTGCGCGGCGACTTTGAGACCACGCTGCTTGAGCAATCTGCCCAGCGACGCAGCGGTGATCCCCTTGCCTAGACCTGAAACAACTCCGCCTGTTACAAAAACGTATTTTGTCATTTTATATTACGCTGTATAAAAGTTCCGCATAAGTTGGAATAGGCCAATGTTTCTTCGCAACCATTGTTTCAAGTTCATCAACAATGAGGCGAAGTTCCGACATTGCGGTAAATATCTTGTCGCGGTAGAAAGTAGCCTGCGCTAAAATCTCGCGATCCTGTGAAGATTCTAAAACCGCGTCTTCCAGAACAGTCAGGTTTTTCAAAAGACAAGCCGAAAGTTTGGTAATCTTATTCAGGAAATGCTCTTCCAGCGTACAGTCAATATTACTGCCGCCGTAAGCTTTTTTCTTTCTTAAAAGATCGACAAGTTCATGTTGATAATCTAAACACGCGGGAATTATTTCGCTTTTAACCATGTCTACCATTGTGAGGGCTTCAATATGAAGGGTCTTGCAATACGATTCCATGAGTATCTCATAGCGCGAGTGTACTTCCGTTTCCGAAAACACATGATGTTTGGTAAATAGCTCCAAACTTTTCTTTTCGATAAATTTGGGCAGAGCATCTACAGTAGTTTTAAGATTTGACAGACCGCGTTTTTGAGCTTCGATTACCCATTCATCGGAATAGTTGTTGCCGTTAAAAATAATTCTTTTATGTTCGCTGTATGTTTTCTTGACAAGCGCCGCGACATCGGCGGTGAAATTCTTTGACTTTTCAAGACTATCGGCAAATTGGCTAAGCGCTTCGGCTGTAATTGTGTTAAGAACGATGTTCGGTCCCGAGATCGAGAAAGTAGAACCAAGCATACGGAACTCAAACTTATTGCCTGTAAACGCAAAAGGAGATGTGCGGTTGCGATCCGTTGAATCTTTCGGGAAGTGCGGCAATACCGTTACGCCGATTTCCATCTCGTGCTTTTCTTTTCCTTTGTAACTGGAACCTGATTCAATCGCGTCAAGAATTTCCTTTAACTCGTCTCCGATAAACATCGAGATAATCGCCGGAGGCGCTTCGTTCGCGCCAAGGCGGTGATCGTTAGCGGCGCTTGCGGCGGAAAGACGCATTAAATCCTGATACTCGTCAATTGCTTTAATTACCGCGACAAGGAACAACAGGAATTGTGCGTTATCCTGAGGAGTATCGCCGGGTTCAAGCAGGTTGATGCCTGTGTCTGTACCGATTGACCAGTTGTTATGCTTTCCGCTTCCGTTAACTCCGGCAAACGGTTTTTCGTGTAACAGACACGCAAGACCGTGTCTGTTGGCGACAGTCTTCATTAATTCCATCGTAATCTGATTATGATCGGTCGCTATATTTGTTGTAGAAAAAATCGGGGCAAGCTCGTGCTGAGCGGGAGCGACTTCGTTGTGCTTTGTCTTCGCGTAAACGCCGAGTTTCCAAAGTTCTTCATCAAGGTCTTTCATGAAAGCGGAAACGCGCGGCTTAATGCAGCCGAAATAATGATCTTCAAGTTCCTGTCCCTTAGGCGGACGAGCGCCGAACAATGTCCTTCCTGTGTAAATTAAATCAGGACGCGCTAGGAACATGTCTTTATCAATTAAAAAATATTCCTGTTCAGGACCTACGGTTGTGATTGCGCGTTTTGCTGTTGTGTTGCCGAAAAGCTTGAGTATACGCATAGCCTGCTTATCGACAGCTTCCATTG
>Ga0209755_10001893_pt1 | contig 30478 bp, 26 predicted proteins | sample TergutCo191P1_FD_187301 | JGI IMG/M metagenome (GOLD analysis project Ga0209755, IMG submission 187301) | Cornitermes sp. P1 segment gut microbial communities from Petit-Saut dam, French Guiana - Co191P1 (SPAdes) (version 2) | ecosystem: Host-associated > Arthropoda: Insects > Digestive system...
CCCCCCCCCCCCCCCCCGCCATGCCTACCCCCCCCGATGCTCCCGGCACGCAACCCGCCGCGCAGAGCCCAGCCGCCCCCATGCCCCCAACGCCTCCCCCACCCGGCGCAATTCCTCAAGGCGAGGCCCCACCACAGCCCGGTGCCACGCCCCCCGCACCCGGTGCGCCCCCTACTCCAGGTGCGCCCCCTGCCCCCGGCCATGGAGAAGCACCCCCTCCGCCCGGTGCGCTCCAATCCGGCGCACCCCCATCCCCACCCCCTTCGCAAAACACCCCCGCCCCCCCCACAGGGGAGGCATCCCCCCAACAAAGCCCCGCCCCCACCCCCGGTGCGCCCCAGAGCATTTCGAACTTACCCGCCAGTCCCCTCGCCTTCCGTCTGCCGGACAGCACCCCCGCCGACATAGACCGTTTTTTAAACAACCTGCGGGACGGCCTGAACCAAATCCGCCAATTGCTTAGCAACAATCCCAACCCCTCCCCGGCGGAAGCCCGGGTTTTGCAAGAGACACGCGCCCTGTCCAACCATATTGACTTCACCGCACAGATACGCAACCAGATGTATGTACAGCTCCCCATTTTCCACAACGGGCAGGAAACGCAAACTACCCTCCACGTCTACCGGGACGCGAAAAAAAAGGCCGAGGGGAAAAAAGACGCCTATTCCGCGCTAGTCGCGCTGGAAACCGCTTCCTTGGGTCACTTTGAAACTTATGTACAAAAAAACGAAAACGCCGTCCATTGCCAATTCCGTTTGGACAATCCCCACATCGAACAACTGGTGCGCAATAATATCCACCAGCTGGAAACCCTGTTGCGCCATTATAAATATTCCCTTAGCTTTGCCTTCGCCACACCAGGAAAGCCCTATACTTTGCTGGATTCCCCTGCCCTCTTCGACGAGGATTTCGCCATACACACTTTGGAGGACGCCCCTCCGCGCTTCGACAAGCGCGCATAAACCAGTAAACTGACCGGAGGAAAAAATGCTGAAGCTCTCCAAATATCTCAAGCCTTACCGCTGGCCCATCGCCCTTACGCTGGTGCTTTTGCTCGGCCAGGCCCTGATGGAATTGTACCTGCCCACGCTGATGGCCGACATCGTGAACGAAGGCGTGGTGTACAGCGTCCTCCACGGCGTTTCCCGTACCTATTTTATTTTGCGCATTGGCGGGCTTATGCTCATCATCGCCCTGTGCGCGGGGCTGGCCTCCATCGGGTCGAGCTATATCGCCCAGCGGGTCTCTGCCGGGGCGGCGCGAAACCTCCGGCGGGATTTGTTCGCCAAAGTCGAAAGCTTTTCCCAGAGCGAGTTTGATACCTTCTCTTCCGCGTCGCTTATTACCCGCTGTACCAACGACATCCAGCAGGTGCAAACCCTGGCCAACGTGACGGCGCGGCTCATGATTTACGCGCCGATTTTGGGCGTGGGCGGTATTTTTATGGCTATGACGCGCTCGGTGCGCATGTCCTGGGTCATCGCGCTGGCGGTGATTGTACTGGTTGGCATCGCGGTTTCGATTATTTCCGTTGTTATGCCCAAGTTTAAAATTTTGCAGGAAATGGTGGACAAGCTGAACAAAATTTCCAGGGAAATATTACACGGCTTGATGGTCATCCGCGCCTTCGGCACGCAAAGGCACGAAAAAAAACGCTTCGATGGCGTCAATGCCGAGCTGCGGGATTTGGGCCTGTACATCGCCCGCATCATGGCCGTTATCGGGCCGCTGATTACCTTTATCATGGCGGGTACCCAGCTTTTGGTCATCTGGGTGGGGGCGCGTAATATTGCCTTCCACGGGCTGGAGCTGGGCGACATGATGGCCTTTATGCAGTATTCCATGCAAGTGATTTTCGCCTTTATGATGGTGTCCATGGTGCTGGTCATGGTGCCCCGGGCCCAGGTTTCCGCCGGGCGTATCGCCGAGGTGCTGGAAAAGGATTTGACGATAAAGGACCCGGAAAATCCCCAAAATTTCTCCGATGCCCGGCACGCAAGCCGTGGCGTGGTGGCTTTCGAGGACATCTCCTTCCGCTACCCCGGCGCGGAAACCGACGTGCTGGAGGCCATCTCCTTCACCGCCAAGCCCGGGGAGACCACGGCCATCATCGGCCCCACGGGCTCGGGGAAATCCACCCTCGCTTCATTATTATTGCGCTTCTACGACGTGACAAACGGGCGCGTAACCGTGGATGGCTTGGACATCCGCAGTGTACGCCAGCGGGATTTGCGTGACAAAATCGGCTTCGTCCCACAAAAGGGTCAGCTCCTGACCGGCACCATTTCCTCCAATATCAAGTACGGCAACCCGGATGCCACCGACGCGGAAATGGAAGAAATTGCCGCCGTGGCCCAGGCCATGGAATTTATCGCCGAAAAGGACGAGCAATTTGACGCCGAAATTACCCAGGGCGGCGGCAATGTGTCCGGCGGCCAGCGTCAGCGGCTAAGCATTGCCCGGGCACTGGCCAAAAACCCGGAAATCATCGTCTTCGACGACAGCTTCTCCGCGCTGGACTTCACCACCGACGCGAAGCTCCGCCGCGCCTTGAAAGAACATACCGCCGACGCCACGGTCATCGTCATCGCCCAGCGCATCGGCACCATCATGAACGCCGAGCAGATAATCGTGCTGGACGAGGGCAAAATCGTGGGCCGTGGCACCCACGAGGCACTGCTCAAAACCTGCCCCGCCTACCACGAAATCGCGTCCTCCCAGGATGTCCTCGGGCCGGAGGAGGTGCACCATGGCTGATAAAAAACGCGAAACCCGGCGCACCCAGCAAAGCGGCGGCCTCTTTGCCCGGCGGGGAATGCCCGTGGAGAAAGCCAAGGACTTCAAGGGCTCCATGCGGCAACTGCTTACCTATCTGGGCGCGGAAAAGGCCGTAATCATCCTCGTGTCCTTGGTGGCGGTGGCCTCCACGGTGCTGGCCGTACTGGGCCCCCGCATCCTGGGGCGCGGCACCGACGAAATCTTCGCCGGGCTGGAGGCCATGTTTCTCGGCATCGGCGGCATCGACTTCCAGCGGCTGGGTACGATTCTGCTGATATTCGGCGGCATACAGGTGGTCAATATCGTTTTCAACTATATCCAGGGCTTTATCATGGCCGGGGTGGGCGCACGCATCACCTACAAGCTCCGCTTTGAAATCAGCGAAAAAATCCACCGGCTCCCCCTGCAATACTTCGATAAAAATTCCCACGGCGATGTGCTCTCGCGCATCACCAACGACGTGGACACCCTAAGCAATACCCTGAGCAACGGACTAGGCACCATGGTCATGAGCATCACCGCCGTGCTGGGCATCATTATCATGATGCTGACCATCAGCCCCCTGCTTACGTTGGTGGCCATGGGGATACTTCCCCTGTCGGGCATCACCGTGGGCATTATCGTGAAGAAATCCCAAAAATATTTCAAGGCCCAGCAGGAAAACCTGGGCAAGCTCAACGGCCATATCGAGGAAATGTTCACCAGCCACGCCATCGTCAAATCCTTCAACGGCGAGGAAGCCAGCGCGGCGGCCTTCGAGGTACACAACGAGAAGCTCTACCAGGCCGGATGGAAGGCCAATTTCCTTTCCGGCATCATGATGCCGATTATTGCCTTTATTTCCAACATCGGCTATGTGGCCGTGGTGGTGGTGGGGGGCACCCTTGCTGTGTCGGGGCGGATTTCCATCGGCGATATCCAAGCCTTCATCCAGTACACCCGGCAATTCGGCCAGCCCATGGCACAGCTTTCCGGCGTGGCCGGGATGCTCCAGCAAACCGCCGCCGCCGCCGAACGGGTCTTTGCCTTTCTCGGCGAGGCTGAAGAATCCCCCGAGCCGGCCCAGCCCGTCATACGGGGGCAGGTGAAGGGCCATGTGGCCTTCGACGGGGTGCATTTCGGCTACGACCCGGAGGTTCCCGTCATCAAGGATTTCAACGCCGAGGTGAAGCCCGGCCAGAAAATCGCCATCGTGGGCCACACCGGCGCGGGCAAAACCACCATCGTCAAGCTCCTCATGCGTTTCTACGATGTGGACCGGGGCAAAATCACCGTAGACGGCACCCCCATTACCGATTACACCCGGGACGGCTTGCGGGGGCATTTCGGCATGGTGCTACAAGACACCTGGCTCTTCAACGGTTCCATTGCTGACAATATCCGCTACGGCAAGCTCGACGCCACCGACGACGACATGAAAAAAGCCGCCCGGGCGGCCCAGGCGCATCACTTCATACGCGCCTTGCCCGACGGCTACAAAATGCTCATCAACGAAGAAGCCGACAATATTTCGGCGGGACAAAAACAGCTCCTCACCATCGCCCGCACCATTCTGGCCGACCCGGACATCCTCATCCTGGACGAAGCCACCAGCAATGTAGACACCCGCACCGAAGTCCTGATTCAAAAAGCCATGGACAATCTTATGCGCGGGCGCACCAGCTTCGTCATCGCCCACCGGCTTTCCACCATCCGCAGTGCGGATTTAATCCTCGTCATGCGCGAGGGCGACGTGGTGGAGCAGGGTAGCCACACCGCCCTGCTGGCGCAAAACGGCGTCTACACCGCGCTGTATAATAGTCAGTTTGATGTGGTGGAGTAACTACGCCCCTTGCAATTTCCGCGTTTGGTCGTGGGTGATGCAGGTGTCGAGGATTTCATCCAAGTCGCCGTCCAGGATGGCGTCCAGCTTGTGCAAGGTCAGCCCCACGCGGTGGTCAGTGACCCGGCTTTGGGGATAGTTGTAGGTGCGGATGCGCTCGCTCCGGTCGCCGGAGCCCACCATGGAACGCCGCTCCGCAGACATTTGGGATTTTTGTTTTTCCAGCTCTAAATCATATAGCCGCGCCCTGAGAATCTTCAGGGCTTTTTCCTTGTTCTTCAGCTGTGATTTTTCGTCCTGGCAAGCCACCACCACCCCCGTGGGCATGTGGGTGACGCGGACGGCAGAGTCCGTGGTGTTCACGCTCTGGCCGCCGTTGCCGCCGGAGCGGTAGACATCCACCCGCACATCCTGCATGTCCAGCTGTACATCCACGTCCTCGGCCTCGGGCAATACCGCCACCGTCACCGCGCTGGTATGGATGCGCCCCTGGGATTCCGTTTCCGGCACACGCTGTACCCGGTGGGTGCCGCTCTCATATTTCAGCCGGGAGTAAGCCCCCTTCCCCGTTATCATGAAGGAAACCTCTTTGAAGCCGCCCAGCCCGCTTTCGTTGGCACTCATCAGCTCCACCCTCCAGCGGCGGGCGTTGGCATAATGGTTGTACATGCGAAACAGCGTCCCCGCGAACAGCGACGCCTCCTCGCCCCCCGTGCCGCCCCGGATTTCCACGATGACGTTCTTTTCGTCGTTGGGGTCCTTGGGCAACAGGAGAATTTTCAATTCCTCGGCCACGCCCTCAATTTCCTCCTGAGCGGTTTTCACTTCCTCCTTGGCAAGCTGGCGCAACTCCTCGTCGTTGCTTTCGGCCAGAAGCTCCTTCGCCTCCTCCAGGTCGCGCTCCAGCTTCTTGTACACACGGTAGGCTTCGATGATGGGGGTCAGCTCGCTGTGCTCCTTCATCAGTTCCCGCCACTTGTTCATATCCGCAATAACCGCCTGGTCGCTCACCTGGGCGGAAAGTGCTTCAAATTTATTTTCAAGCTCGTTCAATCGGTCAAACATAAACTGGCTCCTTTGTCCCGCGCAAAGGCAGGGAAATTGCCCGCATTTTACAGCAAGGGCGAAATCAATGCAATGGAGCGTTAAATTAGTTCACCACTATGGGGGTAATAAAGCGCGTGGAGGGGTGAAGCGGGGTGAATGGGCCGCGCTGGCACTTGTCGCGGGATGATTGGCTCTGTCGGAGAAGTGGTTGCGTTGGTCTTCTTTCAGAAGCCTCAACGCCAACCACATAACTCCGCCATTCGCCACTAATCACGCGCCTTCGTGAGACGCGCTTGCCCATTCACCCCCCTTCACCCCACCACGCTCCTTACCCGCAGATATGTGGTGAGTAATTTTACTTACTCATGTGGAGTAAAATTACTTGTCACGTTGATTGTGTATTTTTTGTGTCGTGGGTGGGGGTGGGGGTAAGGGGTTGCGAATAAATAACGCAGTGTATGTGTGAGGGGCAAGCGCGTCTCGCGGGAAGGTGAAATTAACGGCGAATGGGCGGCCTTAGTACTTGGCGTTTGGCTCGCGGAGCGAGACTAACGCAAGTACTTGCCGCACAGAGCCGTTCATGAGCATTCCCGTGCCAGCGCGGCCGCTCACACATGCACTGCGTGAATACGCCCGCAACCCTTCCCCCACCCCCTCCCACGAGTGTAATGCAATGGAGGCGTGGCATTGCTATTTATTTTGTTTTATTCTATACTTTTCGTTAATGTCTAGCCGAATAAAACGGGAACGGGTTGCCACAGCGCAGTACAGCATCCGCCATGCTACGTCAGCCGTTCCTAGCGCACCCCCCGGTGCGCGTTGTCACGACTTCCTTGCCTTGCAGACACTGTACTGCGCTGTGGCAACCCGTTCCCGTTTTATTCGGCTATAAATTTTTTCATCTTCCATTTCGAAAGGGGATATTTATTATGCACTGGCACAAATCGTATGAGACTGGCAACACCATTGTGGACAAGGACCACAAGGAAATCTTCGAGCTGGTAAACAAGCTAATCAACAGCAATTTCTCCAACAAAGTACAGGACACCACCAACGCCATTGACTATCTGAGCGGCTATGTATTGCGCCATTTTGCCAATGAGGAACGGCTAATGGAGGAATCCTCGTACCCGCAAGCGAGCACCCACAAGCAAATACACCAGGACTTTGTAACGGCGGTGACACAGCTTAAAAATAAGCTCAACACCCACCCCGACACATCCGCCGTTGTGCTGGAAATTAACAAAACCATTGTAGACTGGCTTTCGGACCATGTACTGGGCAGTGACAAGGCCATGGCCGAATACTACAGAACTTGGGCACTTGCCCGATAATTGGGGGGTAATACAATCATGCGGCGCGTATTAAACGGATTAAATATGAAGGCAAAATTTGCCATTGTCTTATTAATTATGATTATCGCCATGGTGACAGTGGTAGCGATTACCAGCGCGGTACGGATGCGCGCTTTGATTGAAGAGCAGGTAGACGGCTTGCTCCACGGCAACGCAACCCTTGTTATGAGCGTTTTCGATTCCGTCAGGGGCTTCTCCCGCGGGCTGGCCAGCACCACCGCCCTCACGCCGCAGGTACGCGACGCGGTTCAAGGTGGCAGTGCCGAACAGGCGAACCGGCTTTTGCAAGCCTTGTTTGACGGGATGAACTTTGCCCAGGGGCCTCACGACACCTACGATAATATACTGGTCTTCGATGCCCAGCTTGACCTGATTGCCTACGCACGGCCCACCAATGTCGCCAACGCCGGGAACATCGCGGAGCTGGCCGAAAATCTACGCGTAGCCCGGGCGGGCCGGGCCGCCATGTCTTCCGTTATCATTAGCCCACAAACGGAAAACATGCAGTTCTGGTATACACAGCCCATCATGGATGGCCCGCATTTTTTGGGTATGACCGCCGTGGTAATCAATATCCAAGCCCTTACTTATTTCCTCCAGAGCGACATGGAGGGGCAATTTACCTATTTTACCAACCTGGTGGACGACCAGGGCATTATTTTCTATTCCAGCCGCCCCGCCTATGTGGGCATGACCGCCTATGACCTGGGCGTGGTGCAGACATTTGGCTTTGTACCCATGAACACCATGTTCTATCACGATTCCTGGATTACCGGCGTGACGAAAATCGCATACGTCACCACCGACGACCGCCTGGGCTGGACGATAATCAGCTTCTTCGACGCCCACACCATGACCCCCGTGGCCCAGACCATCGTCATGTCCCTACTCCCCGCCGTGGGCGCGATTTTGATTATCGCGGCTCTGGTACTGCTCATTGTGGTACGCTCCCTCAAACCGCTGGAGCAACTGGCCAACAGCGCGGTGCTGGTGGCCCAAGGCAATACGAGCATCCAATTTAAAATGGACAGGAAAGACGAAATCGGCCGGGTTTCCAACGCCTTTATGGCCATTGTGGAGAGCTTGCGCACCGTGAAGGATATGTTCAATGAAGCGGAACGCGCCATCGGCATGGGCGATGTGTATTACCGCATGGAAAACAAGGATTTGAGCGGTGCCTTCCAGGAAATGCTTTCCGACGTAAACAGCGTCACCCGCACCTTGGCCGGCTATCTGGACTTCATGACCACGCAAGTCGCCATCATTGACAAGGACTACACTACCCTGTACACCAACAAAACCCTGCGCAATATCACCGGCATCCGCGCAGATGCCATCCGTAGTGGCAAACACATAAACGAAGTCTTGAACACCGATATCGCGAACAATGCCACCGTGACCCGTTGCTTCCGGGAAGGGCGGGCCGCCTCCTGTGAAATGCAACTACAGCTCAGTGCCAGCCCCTTGCTGGAAATCACGCTGGATGCCATACCCATCAAGGACAAGAGAGGGACCGTGGTGGCGGCGTTCCTCCTGCTTACCGACCTTACGAAGCTGAAGGACACCAGCCGCACCGCCGAGAAGCGCAACCTGTACCGCCGCGAGCAAATGAAGCGGCTTACCGATTCCATCACCGACGCCTTCGCCCAAGGCAACCTCGCGCTGAAAATATCCCGCTCCGAAGGCTACGACGAGGAAACCATGTCCGTCGCGCTGGAGTTTGACAGCATGGGGCTGACGCTGATTCACAGCATCGAGCGGGTAAAGAGCTATGTAGACGAGTTGCAGGTGACTTTGGGCAATATGTCCCATAAAAATTTCGTCAACGGCATCACCGGGCAGTATGTGGGCGATTTCACGGCCATCAAGGATTCGGTGAACACGATTTTCAACAATATGAACGCCTTTTTCAAGGAGATGCTGGGCTCCTCCGCCCGGGTGCGCACCGGGGTAAACGATATCGCCGATACCGCCCAAAAGATGAGCGAAAACTTTGCGCAGCAATTGGGCCTGGTGACGAAAATCAACGAAGACGTGGAAATCATAACCGGCGACATTAACCAGAACCTGAGCAATACCCAGGAGGCCACCCAGCGTTCCACCACCGCGAAGGAAAACGCCCAGCAAAGCAGTGCCCAAATGGCGGAAATGATGAACGCCATGGAGGGCATACGCAAGAGCTCCGCCTCCATCGCCAATATCATCCAAACCATTAACGACATCGCCCTCCAAACCAATTTGCTGGCCCTCAACGCTTCTGTGGAGGCGGCCAGGGCCGGCGAGCACGGCAGGGGCTTCTCCGTAGTGGCCGAAGAGGTACGCACCCTGGCCACCCGCTCCGCCGCCGCCGCCAAGGACTCCACGGAAATGATTAACGAATCCATCCAAAAGGTGGGCTTAGGCTCCAAAATCGCCGAGGACACCGCCGCCGCGCTGGCAAAAATCGTGGAAGCCGTAGACGATATCGACCAAGTCGTCGTCACCATCGCCGAGGTGAGCAACCGCCAAAATCAAATCATCAACCACATCGAATCCAGCGTACAAGAAATCAGCAACATGACCCAAACCAACGTAAACGTTGTCTCCCAAAACCTCTCCACCGCCAACGATTTGGTAGGCCATTCCGACGCACTGCAAGGGATGATTGCGGAGTTTAAGTTGCGGGGGTAGTTGAGGAGGATAAAAGCGAATAAACGGCCACATAAAAAGGGGCTGTCTTGTGAAGATGAAACCCGTGGAACTCCGTCCCGTTGCGAATGCTTTGCATTCATAAAAACTACCAAAAAAGCCGCCAACGCGGCTTTTTTATTACAGTTTTGGTCGAGCTTTTTCAAAAGCCCGGAGGGCCCGGGGGCAAAGCCCCTGAAACTTTTCTTTACAAGACAGTCCCATATTGACATTGATTTTGATACAACTCAATAAATCCGAAAAAATTAGTCGATATCCAAGGCATTAAAAACACCATTATTTGAATAATCATCTAACGCACTTTTACTCATCAGCTTCATTAGTTGAATTTTCGTAGCCCATAAATAGTCAGTATGTTCATGGGAAAGTATAACCGCATCGGAATCGGTGCGACATATATATACCAAGCCAACCGCTCCGTTGTTTGCTTGGCCGGGTATGATAGCGGTTACTGCGTATAATAACCTATCCACATAAGCCGTTAGCCCGGTTTCTTCCATTATTTCACGATGCAAGCAATCTAATACGGTTTCATTAAAACCCAAGCCACCTCCGGGGATATCCCATTCACCCTTGCCTCTGTTGGCGTAATCTGAACGCTTAATTATAAGCACCTTTCGGTTGTATGTTATGAAAGCCTTGGTATACATTCCAAATAATGGCGTTAAATTTTCTTTCATTAATATGCACACTCCCGCAAAAATTCAATACAATAAATCACCCTAAAACAAATCCGAATGCGTTCCTGTCCGAGAAGCGGTCAATATAAGATTTTTACCGTCAACCATGTATATAAGAAGCCAGTCCGGTTGTATATGACACTCTCTAAACCCGGCATACTCACCTGTCAAGGCATGGTCACTGTGTTTTGGGTCAAGCGGCTTTCGTTCACGGAGCGTCTGAATGATTTCATCCAATAAATCTACATTCAACCTCCGTTTTACAACGCGCTTTAAGTCTTTACGAAATTGCGTTGTCTTTTTCAATTCCAGCAAGTTTTTATCCATCATGGTCAATTCTCCGATTCTTCGGAGTCTAATTCTGCCACCATTTCTTTTACCGAAGCATAGGACTTCGCTTTAATTTTACCGCTTGCTATATCCCGCGCCTCTTGCATGGCGACCAATGTTTCATCGTTGTATCGTGGCAAGGTTAAATCGAAAGGTAGGCCGCCGACCATGATTGATTTATGCAAAAAAATCTTTACTGCATCTGCTACCGTCAGTCCAAAACGAGAATATATTCCGTCAACGGATGATTTTACTTCGGGTTCAATGCGGATATTTATATTTGCTGTTTTAGCCATGTCATTCACCTCGTAAGCAGGATATACTATTTTGGAAGCAAATGCAACACAAATGCGACCATTTATATTTTGCATTGCATCGCCGCCTTAACTTCAAGTTGAGTTTTACAGAAAAAAATCAACTTCTTTGGTATGGATAATAAAATAGACTTTCACTAAAATTAACTTATCTAAAAATCAAGGAGGGCAATTTTATGTTGGATAATGTCAGCATTGGCAATCAAATTTTACTGCTTCGGAAGCGAAATGGATTTACCCAAGAGGAACTGGCAGAAAAATTAGGAATCAGCGCACAAGCAATCAGTAAGTGGGAAAATGGTCACACCCTGCCTGAAACGGCAATATTGCCGATATTGGCGAAACTCCTCAATTGCTCGATTGATGTAATGCTTTCGCCTGTTGTATTTAAAGAGGGTACAATAATTCCTTTTGGCAAGCATCATTGGCGTGTGCTAAAAGCAGATGGAAACAGCGCATTGATTATAACGGAGAGTGTCATTGAACAACGTGCCTATCACGAAGAATTTACAGAAATTACATGGGAGCATTGCGATTTACGCAAATATCTAAACAAACAATTCTACGACACATTTGACCCATTGGATAGGACGAGGATTTTGGAAACAAAGCTGACAGACAGCCACAATGCGTGGTACGGCACAAAATGGGGCAACCCCACTGTGGACAAAATTTTCTTATTAAGCACAAACGAGGTGTTGCAATATTTTGGTGACAGTGGCGATTTGAAAAACAACAAAAGATGGCATTACCCAGGCGACCACTATGTTCACGACAACCCGAATGCGCTTGTATTAAGCGATGGCTTACACTGCATAGAGTATGGCGAGTGTATAAGTGACCAATACAACAACGCACGGAAAGCCCTATATCATAAAATTTATAATGCCGGCTGGGACGAAAGAACTTGGTGGCTTCGTTCGCCGGGCATACATTTACGGCATACGAATGCCATCGTCGGCACAAAGGGTGAGTTGTTTGTGTGCGGCGCAGATGTGTATATGAATGATGTTGGCGTTCGTCCTACGCTGTGGCTGAGTATTTAAGGAGGATAAAAAGTATGAATAAACAATGGATTTCGTGCCTTGCGGACGGCATAGAGAAAAAGCATGGCAAAGAAACCCGCAGCCGTATTTTCGGTGATATTAACAGCATGGCAAATACTTCTGAATATTTATCCGCTTGGTTTGAAAATTTTACAAATGGTTTAGATGGGCTTAACGACAAGGAATTTTTGCAACAAATGATGGCAAGTCATCACGACGATATATCTTCAACTAATATTGTCACTGTAATCATTGTTGGGTCAAACATGTTGGCTGATATAGAAGTAATTGTGCCGGTTAGCCATAAAGGTCCATCGTTTGAATTAACTGAAAATCCTGGTGCAAATTCCCATGCTATCGTAGTTTGAAATCCGTCAATGTTTGGAGCGCGGAGCCTCAAGTCAACACCAAACGCATGATACAAACTGCGAATGAAAATATCACCATTTGGCGCAGTATTTATGGGTATTCGTATAGATGCTCCACCCAAGTGTTGGCCGTGCCCAAAAGAATCAGGGTTATGTCCCAATGTATCTACAAAGGCAGGCGCAAATTCCTCAGGAGTTGGACGAAATTGATTAAATATAATTAAGTCAGCAAATATTAAGGGAACTTGTATGGTTCTTCCATCGGTCATTGTCAGCGTATCTACATATTGGAATACACCATAAAATGATATGATATCCCCTACAAGTGCATTAGCTGTGCTACCATGCATCCTAAAGCGTCCGTCAACAATAAGTCGATAATTACGGTTTTCGTTAAATCCACCACGATGTACAACATAATACCCAGGTGCAAATATATGTTGAACAACAAATTGTTCAAAATAAACTTTGCGATGCAAATTATCCCGAGCAAAACGCAACATATTGTCGCGTGTAAGTCCAGTAAAATAAGGGATTCTGTTAAAAGCTGTTGCTTGTTCCCAATTATTATCATCCCATTCATAATCATCCCAATAACTTTGCCATTCTTCTTCTATAATAGCAAGCCACTCATCTAATGGGATTTGCGTATCATCACCAACGTAATAAATACTTCGATTATCACTTACAAAAATTCTAGCAAAAGCATCTTCAACCCCAAGCTGAAGTAACCACGCAAGAAAACCACCTGGCATGGCATCAGTTATTTCAAACCATAACCATGCATCGTTCGTTGTTTCTTCCATCCATTCCCGTAAAACAGAATACGCTTCTTCCATAGTCAGTGGGGTTGATTGGTATACTGAATCTAAAGTTTCTTGTGTGCCTGTAGTCGCAGAAGGTGTTGGAGAGGGGGGCGAATTATTGGCATCAGCTTGTTGCTGTATATAATTAGGTGATTGATTCATATACAATGCTTCTGTAGCAAGTATATTTCCAGAAGATATATCCTCATCGCTTCCTGTAAATGCAAATATTATAATGACTATAACAATTACAACCGCAAGCGAGCTAAGAGCATAGGGAGAAATTTTTTTCTTTATGTTTGGCACAGATTCCTGAGTTATGTTCTCATCATTTATTTTTTCTCCACATTTCGAGCAAAACAATGAATCATCTTGCATTTTATTTCCACACTTATGACAAAACATGATATTTCCTCCTCGTTTTATTCTATAATGTTATCTATTCTAATAATGAAATAGCAAGGGATTTAATGAAATTCCCGCCTCGTCGGAGCATGTTGACGAGGCGGGAACTTTTTACGAAAATATGTGTTTAGCCAGGAATAATTAACCACTGTCCTTCAAAAATCATGTTGTTTGCACCAATTCGGGGCTGGTTGGCTTCCCAAATGCGCCGCCAATAGTTGGCGTTCCCGAAGAAATGCGCAGCAATTCTAGCTAAGGTGTCACCCGCTTGCACCAAATATACCCCGGCTGCATCAGTCAAGTGCGCTTGCATAACGGGTTGACGCAAGCCTTGCGCGGGAAGGGTAATAACCATACCCGCTTGCAACGCGCCATTAGCGGGGATAATGCCACGATTGGCGGCTATGATGCGGTTTACTGCATGGGCACGCATACTTCCGTAATAGTTGAAAGCAATGCTCCACAATGTTTCACCCGGTTGCACGGTGTAGCGTAAGTCTTGACCCGCTATGGGCATGGGAGGGATGACGGCAACTAATGATTCGGTTGTATACAATCCGGTAATCATGATGGGTACAACCGTAACAGGTACGGGTGTAGGTATAGGCGTAGGCTGTGGGGTGGGTTGAGGCGTGGGTTGAGGAGTCGGCTCGGGGGCGACCGGTGTGGGTGTAAGTTGAGGTGTCGGTACAGGCGTAGGCTGTGGGGTGGGCTGAGGCGTAGGTTGTGGGGTTGGTGCGGGCGTGGGTTGCGATGCAACCGCAGCTGCGACTACATGTACACGTAAATTTAACACCTTTTCTTGCCACGATTCATCGGCTGCCCGTGACCAAACCTGTACATAGGTTGTTCTACCCGGTTCTGCGTCAAACGGAACACTCACTAAAGATGTGTACTCGCCGACTGCATAAAACCAACCGGCTGGATCCATAAAATCTGTTCCTAAAAAACTCCAACTAATAAAATTACCGACTTCGTTTTGCACAGCAATCCGTAATCGCACGCGATAGGTATCGGAACGGGGAACACCAAAGGCATGGTCGTTGAAGTGGAAAAAGATTTCTGCGCCGGGTTCAACGGTAATAATTGCGTCAACGCCCGCATCGAGGGCTTCAGCTACATGGACGACCCTATCGCCCATCCACGCCGAACCGATACCAATATGGGCAACAATACTGAAATCAGCATACTCAAATCGCTCGCTACTGATTATTATTTCGTTATTCCTATTTCCACGGTGAAACCCCTGATGAGCTGCAGCACGCATTACCCGCCAAAAAATCAAATCAATTTGATTATGCTCAAAATATGCCTCCGCTCCATCAAACAAGGGGTTAAAATTTGCATCGGCAAATTTAACAAGCACAATATAATACGGTGCTACACCTTGTTGTACCCACGATTTAAACATAAATAAGTAGTTGCCCATTTCGTGGATTTCAAAGGTTGGGGTGAGTACAAATGTCGTTGTTCCGTCCCCCCATTGACTACGTATGACACGCTCCACTCCCCAATTAGATAATACATCCATTGCACCATTTGCATGGAAAACACTGCCACGATACCAAAAATGCTCTTCATGCCGATAACTGAGGTCCTGGGAGTCGAAATTAACGGGGTCAAAATCATCGGGCGAATCCACAACTGCTATCACCGCCCAATGCCCCGTCACGCGGTCGATATTTGCCTGTACCATTACAGGCAATAGTGCGAAGGCCATTACCAAGGCCAACGCCAGTGCTAAAATCCGTTTCTTCATTGAAAGAAACACCTCTTCCTTTTATATGTTGTCTTGCGTATGCAAGCATCATCTATGGACAAACGCCTTCTACAGCGCACCTGTGTGAGGCACGGCAAGCCCCTCTCACGCAATACGGATTTTTGCTGATAGGGGCATAAATCCCCCACACCTCTTACTATTCGACAATTATACAGACGCACACCCCATTCTGTCAATACTTATACCCCCTATGGATAATTCGTAGCCACCACCACCCCTTTGTACAATATAGGGGGTGATGACATGGACTATAAGAGGTTAGGCGAACGAATCCGCGAGGAACGAAAACGGTTAAACCTTACTCAAGCCGCGCTTGCGGAAGCGGTTGATATATCTGACACCTATATGGGTGCCATTGAACGCGGGGAACGAAGCCTAACCCTAGACACCCTCGTTAGGCTCGTCACCCGATTGGGTGTAACCATAGACTACATGCTGGCCAACCATGTGCCGGACAGCGACCCGAATATTCTGGCGCAATTTAAGCAAATTACCGATGGGCAACCGCTGGAGCGTAAACAGTTGGCGATTAAGGTACTACGCACCATCTTCTCCCACGATGAAGGCGGGGGTGTATAAGAAGTGCCCCGCAGGGATGCCTCGGCTATCTTCCCCACTCGTAGATTGCGCAACAGTTCCACATCGTCGATTAGCCGTTGCGTGGCTGTGTTGACGAGCAATTCGATGGGTACGGCGTACTCACCCTAAAAAAAAACGAGTGCCGACTCGCGCCGGTACTCGTTTTTCTTTAGAACTTTAGAAGACAGTCCTTTTAATTTTCCAGCTACCGCCCTACGCCTGTGCTACCCGGGGATAGACCGACACCTGCTTCTTGTCCCGGCCTTTGCGCTCGAAGCGTACGATGCCGTCCGCCAGGGCAAAGAGATTGTCGTTGGAGCCACGGCCCACATTGTTGCCGGGGTGGATTTTGGTGCCGCGCTGGGTGTAGAGGATATTGCCCGCCAGCACAAACTGGCCGTCGGCACGCTTGGCACCCAGGCTCTTGGCGCGGGAGTCGCGCCCGTTTTTGGTGGAGCCCACGCCCTTCTTATGGGCGAAAAAGGCAAGATTTAATGTAATCATGGGAATCACTTCACTTTCATCGTAAATTCGCTTGGGTACTGTTCGGCTACGCTTTCCAGCCCCAGCTCCATGGCGTCCAACAGCAGTCCTGCTTCCCGGCCCGGTAGTGTATCCCTCGGGCTTTCCATGGTGAAGGAGATGTAGCCGCCGTCCTCCTCGTTGTGGTTACAGGAAAAATTCGCGTCCGTCAGTGCCTCGATACTGTTTACCGTGTTGATGACCAGCATGGACACCGCGGCGCATACATAGCTGTCCCCGTGGTGGTGTACGTCGAAAGCGATTACGCGCTTGGCCGCATCACGGGAGAGCCGGGCCGTAATCATTTTTGGTTGATTGCGTCGATTTTCACACGGGTGAAGGGCTGGCGATGGCCTTTCTTTTTACGGAAGCCCTTCTTCGCCTTGTACTTAAAGACGATGACCTTTTTTGCCTTGCCCTCGCCGGCTACGGTAGCCAAAACGCTGGCCCCGTCCACCAGTGGCTTGCCAAAAACGGTCTTTTCGCCGTCTATCAGGCCAAGCACCCGGTCAAAGGTATAGGACATACCCACCTCGGCGTTAAGCTTTTCCACGAAGAGGGTATCCCCTGCCGCTACCTTGTATTGCTTGCCGCCGGTCTCGATGATTGCGTGCATCTTTTGCACCTCCTTATAGGTTGGAAGTACGCGCCGGAAACGGGTAGGGTACGGAGCCCATTTGCGACCCGGCCCGAGCGGTTACTGCTACAACTTTCACACTCTATCACAAGTGAATCTATTTATGCAAGCCCAAAGCCGCTTCGATGCCCAAAATCTGCACCACGGCCTCCCGCAGGCGTTCCTGGGAAAACACGCCGTCGCCAAGGCCCTGCCGGATGCATTGCAAATCGTGGTTGACATTAATCGTGGAAAAAAGCATGTCGCACCCGGCGGCTATGGCGCGGGGCATGTCCTCACTTTTTATGTGCTCGGCAATGACAAGGCCGTTAAAGCCCAGGACTTGCTTGAGCAAAAGGGTTGTCAGCTCATGGGCGAAAACGGCGGGCTGCTCTTCCCGCCCGGAGGCCAGCCTATGGGAATAGGCGGGGAACAAAATGGGCTCTACCATAACGGCCATCACCCCCGCTTCTATGCAATCGCGATAGCTCGCCCCGAAGGTTTCGTCCCATTTGTCGCAAGTCATGGTATTGATATGTTCGACCCGGTGCCTGTCACGCTCGTCCACCTCGTCGCCGGGGAAATCATAGACATAGGCGGCGAACCCCTCCTTTTGCTTACCACTTATCCGTTGTGCGCGGGTTCGCACAACGGGGGAAAGGGGAAGCTTGTGCCCCGGTGCGTACAACAGGCGGGCGATTCTATCGCCCTCGGACATTCCAGCCAGTGTATCGCCCACCCACAATATATCTTCGTCGGTGAGGTAAAACGGTTTGTGCGTCAGATGCTCCATACAGCCACCCCTTTTTGCTAAGGATACACCTTCCCGTAGGGCCAGTCCAGTATCCCGCCGAAATCATATACGCGGGTATACCCCATGTCGGTCAACTGCACAGCGGCCGTGTTCGAACGCACCCCGCTCCGGCAATAGATGAGGATTAATGCGTCTTTGCTTGGCAACATTTCTGCGGCCTTGGCTTCAAGCCTATCCAGCGGCAACAGGATGGCTCCGTTGATGTGCCCTGCGGCAAATTCGGTTGGCGTGCGTACATCCAGCACGATGGTGTCCGGGTATTGCTGCATCCATACGCGGGCCTGACTCGGGCTTATTTTCATGGTAATCTCCTCTGTCTCAAAGTTCGTTGTGCAGGCGGTAAGCAACAGCAAGCAAATACATATTACAATGAACCCTTTGCGCATCCTGCACACTCCTTGTCATGCTATGCAATAAAGTATAAAAAGGATATACTGCCGATGCATTATACACTTTTTGAGGGGGATTCCTATGCGTGGGAATGAGTCACTGGCATCAGCCACCCTGTTAAGCATGTTAAACGGTTTGGACGTGTTTGTATACGCCACCGACCCGGAAGACGATACGATTCTCTTTATCAACGACTCCATGAAACAGCATTATAACTTGGAAGGCGATGTGGTGGGGCAGTATTGCTACAAGCTTTTGCAGGAGGACATGGATGCCCGCTGTGATTTCTGCCCCTGCCACCAATTGGAAAAGAACCCCGAACAAGCTGTGTTTTGGGTGGAGCACAGCCCCTTAACCAAGCGTTCCTACCGCAATACCGACCGCTTCATCGAAGGGGCGGACGGTAAGCGCATTCACATTCACCATTCCGTGGATATCACTAGTCTACTCAAACGCGATAAAATGATGCAGGCCGTCAACGCGGCGGCTTCCTTGCTGTTGGCACCGGGCAACGACGGCGACATTGACAAGCCGCTGGTGGCGGGGATGGAGCTTATCGGCCTTTCCATTAACGCCGATAGGGTGCATATTTGGCAGAACCAGGACATTGACGGCGAGCTGTTCTATGTATATATGCACGGGTGGTTCAAGGACGAAGACGACCCACAAAAGCCGTTTTTCAACGGGCTCAAGCTTTCCGTCCACCGCTTCCCCGAATGGCACGGGCGTTTCATGCGGGGCGAAATTGTGGGGGGGCCTTTGTCCAGCTTGCCCCAGGTGGAGCACGATTTTTTCAACGAGCACAATACAAAAGCTGTGATTATTTTGCCCCTGTTTTTGAATGACGCCTTCTGGGGCTTTTTTTCCGTTGACAATTGCGTGGAGGAACGGGAATACGAGACGGAGGAGATAAGCATTCTGCGCTCCATCAGCCTGATGATGGCCAACGCCATCAACCAGAACGCGCTGATACATAAAATGAACGAAGCCCACGAGCGTTCCATGCTCATGCTGGACACCTCCCCCATATGCGCCCAGATATGGGACAGGGATTTGAACACCATTGACTGTAACGAAGCCGGGGTCAAGCTCTACGGCTTCAAAAATAAACAGGACTATACCGACCGGTTCCTATCAAGTTGCTCCCCGGAATTTCAGCCCGACGGCCAGCGTTCCGACCATAAAGCAGTGGCACTGGTGAACAAAGCCTTCGAAGAGGGGATTTGCCGCTTCGACTGGATGCACAAAATGCCCGACGACGATACCCTCATCCCCGCAGACATCACTTTGGTGCGCTCCAAGTATAAGGACAAGGACATCGTCATCGGCTACACCACAGACATGCGCGAGCACAACGCCCTTTTGCAAAAGCTGAACGCGGAGAGCCGCAAGTTCGAGGAAACCGCCCACTGGTACAAGTCCATATTAGACGCCATACCCCACGCCATTTCCGTCACCGACAAAAATATGAACTGGACATTTGGCAACAAAGTGCTATGCGCTTATGTGGGCATCGACTTTGACAACATGATGGGGGTGCCGTGCAGTGCGGTGGGCAAGCCCATATGCAAAACCGACGGTTGCGCCATTGTCCGCGCCAAGCAGGGCATACGGCAGACATTTTTCGAACGCGGCGGCTCCTCTTTCCAAACGGACGTGGAAATCCTGAAGGATTTGGAGGGGGAAATCTCGGGCTTCATTGAGGTGGTGCAAAACATCACCCATGTGCGGGAGCTCATGCAACAGCGCACCCAGGCCGAAACCGCCAGCCAAACCAAGTCCTCCTTCCTGGCCAGCATGAGCCACGAAATCCGCACGCCCATGAACGCAATCCTGGGCGTGACGGAAATCCTGATGGACAACGGCTCCCTCACCCCAGAAGTGCGGGAGGGGCTGATTAAAATATTTAACTCGTGCAATCTGTTGCTGGGTATCATCAACGATATCCTGGATTTTTCCAAAATCGAGGCCGGCAAGCTGGAAATCCTGCCCGCGCCCTATTCCACGGCGGGGCTGATAAGCGATTCCGCGCATTTGAATGCCATGCGCATCGAGAGCAAGCCCATCCTCTTCGAGGTACTGCCCGACGAGCACATCCCCGCGAAACTGGTGGGTGACGAGCTGCGCATCAAACAAATTTTAAACAATGTACTTTCCAACGCCTTCAAATATACCGACGCGGGCTCGGTGACATTTGAAGCGCGAACCGAGCCCATTCCCGGCGGCGTGAATCTTATCTTCTGTGTACGCGACACAGGGATTGGCATGACAGACCGCCAACTGCAAAAATTGTTCGGGGAATATACCCGCTTCGTGGAAGGCCATGGGCGCGGCGTGGAGGGCACGGGCCTTGGCCTGGCCATCACCCGGCGGTTGCTACAGCTCATGGACGGGGATATCCAGGTGGAAAGCGTGTACGGCCAGGGCTCCCGGTTCACGGTAACGCTCCCGCAAAAAACCGCGGAGGATACGCCCATCGGCCCGGAGGTGGCGCAAAGTATACGCCAGTTCCGCATGGTGCAGATGGGGCAAAAGCAAAAAAGCCAGGTGGTGCGCGAGCCCATGCCCTATGGAAGTATTCTGATTGTGGACGATTTGGAGCCGAACCTATACGTGGCCCAGGGCCTGATGAAACCCTACAGGCTCCACATCGAGACAGCGATGAGCGGCTACAGCGCGGTGAAGAAAATCAGTGAGGGAAATGTCTACGATGTCATCTTCATGGACCATATGATGCCCGACATGGACGGCATAGAAGCCACGCTCCAGCTCCGCAAGATGGGCTACACCGCGCCGATTGTCGCCCTCACCGCCAACGCAATAACCGGCCAGGCGGATTTGTTCGTACAAAACGGCTTCGACGAGTTTATCTCCAAGCCCATCGACACCCGCCATCTGAACCAAATATTGAATAAATTCGTCCGCGACAAACAGCCGCCGGAGGTCATCGAAGCCGCCCGCCGCCAAATCGACGCGCCCGTTGCGCAATCCGGCAAAAACTCGCCCTTGATTAATATCTTATGTACAAATAAAAAGCTGGACGTATATAATGCATTAGTAGCACTGGGGGGGATGCAAGAGGTGTATGAAAACACGGTGAAGCTATCCGCACGCCTGATGCCGGGTAGTATACAAAAAATGGATGCTTTTTTGGCCACCGGCGACTTGAAAAATTTCGCCATAGAGGTACACGGCCTGAAGGGCGTAGCCCGAAGCATTGGTGCCACGGAAATCGCGGCCACGGCCAGCCGGCTGGAAATCGCCGCCTTGAACAATGGCAGGGAATTTTGCAAAAGCACCTACCCCGCCTTCAAGGCTACCGTCATGGACTTCGCGCAACAGCTAAGCCAGGCCATCAACCAGGTGCCCGCCGCAAAAAAAGAAGAAATCAACCCGCGTGACGTGTTGGAAAAAATAAAAATCGCCAAGCAAATCGCCGAAGGCTATGACGCCACCGGCGCGCTGGAGCACATGAAGCCGCTGATACACACCTCCTTCAACGAGGAAGCGGAGCTGTTGCTGGAAGAGGTCGTATTCAACCTGGAGGAATTTAACTGCATCGGCGCGATTGAAGGCATGGAGAAAGTCGAAGCCATTTTGTCTACGGAATAGTGCAGAACAAAATCACACAACGGCCTTCGGGCCGGAGGGTGTATTTACCCATCCCCGCCGGGATAAAGGACGAACGCCGGGCGGGGATTTTTATTTTGCCGCCGTCATAGGCAAGGTGCACCGTGCCTTCCGCGCAGAGGATAATATGAAACGCCTCGGGGTCAGACGCAAAGCCACGGGCTTCTTCCAATACATACCGCTCCACGGTGAAGTGGGGGCAGTGTACGCCGTCCACGCGTTCCTTGGGGATGCGCCCTTCGAAGTCCGCCACCGCCAGCGCGTGGCCGATGTGTAGCTCCCGGGGCTGGCCGTCGAAGCCCACCCGCTCGTAATCATACAGCCGGTAGGTAGTATCGGAATTTTGCTGGATTTCCGCGATGACCGCGCCGGGGGTGAGGGCGTGAATCAACCCGGCGGGGATGTTCACCATGTCCCCCGGCTCCACGCTAAGGCGGTGCAGACATTCGGCCACTTTTCCTTTTTGGGAAAAGGCGTCCAGCAATTCCTCCCGGGTAACGCCGTCGCGCAAACCGATAATCAGATGCCCGTCCTTGGGGGCTTCCAAAATGTACCACATCTCACTTTTGCCGCTGTCGCACACACCGCCGCCAATTTCGGCTTGCCCTTGCGCATAAGCATCGTCGGGGTGAACCTGTACGCTCAACGCGTCCTCGGCGGTGATGATTTTTACCAGCACGGGGAAGCGGGAAAGCGGAGCCAGCCTCGTCCCCAGGGTCTTGTCCCGGTCAAGGCCAAGGTACGCGTCAAAGGCCATACCCGCGTACACCCCATTCTCGATGACGCCCATTTCCTTCACCCGGCAGGAAATATCCCAGCTTTCCTGCCCCCAAATCATCTTTTTCACAATCGGCACAAACAACAACGGATACAGGTGCATATGCTCGCCTCCTTCATTACCATATCCACCATACCATATTGAATACCTTTTGTGAAATTTGAAATGCTGTGTATAAGACAGGTTGCCGGGCTTGGCAAGCAATGATACAGTGGAGGATATGGAGGGGTAAGCATAATGAAGTGGGTCATTTGTGAAGATGAACTCGCCATAGCCGGGCAAATAACCAAGCTCGTACAGGGCTGGGCTTCTTTGCGTGGGCAAACGGTTCACATAAGCCATTTCAAGAGTGCCGAAGCCTTTTTGTTTGCATACGAGGACGACAAAAGCGTGGACTTGCTCCTGCTGGACATACAAATGGGCGAAATGGACGGCATGACATTGGCGCGTAAAATTCGTGAAGATAATAACAAAGTGCAAATCATTTTTATCACAGGAATTTCTGATTATGTGGCTGAAGGCTATGATGTTTCAGCCGTTCATTATCTGCTGAAACCCGTGAAGGAAGAAAAATTGTATACCGCGTTAGACAAGGCAACCGCCAACCTTTCCAAACCCAAGCGCGCGATTTCTATTGATACGGCAGACGGCATTACCCTCGTTGACGTGGATGACATCGCCTATGTAGAAGCCCTTGACCACGCGCTGGCGATAAGCGCGAAGGGGAGCATAATTAACGCTAAAATGCCTTTATATAAATTGGAAGAAGCTCTCGCGGACGAACGCTTTATAAAAACCCATCGAAGCTATTTAATAAATTTGGCCCATGTAAAGCGCGTAACCCGTACGGATGTAATTCTGGATAATGGCACGGCATTGCCCCTTTCACGCAGATTGTACAAGGACATAAACAGCGCGCTGATGAAATACATCACGGGGGGCATGTCATGATATATGTGGTGATTATATTTTTGGCAACAGTCCCGACTTTCTTTATCACCCGCTATATTTATCTGCGGCTTGCCGAGCAAAGAATAAACGCTTATTTTGACGAAACCGTTGTACGCCATTCAAACGAGGTCGAAAATATTTATATGCAAATGCGTGGCTGGAAGCATGATTACCACAGCCATATTCAAGTATTAAAAGCGCACCTGTCGTTGGGCGAAACGGATAAAATCGAAGGCTACCTTGATGGGCTTGAAAGCGATTTGAATGAAGTGGATTCCATTTTCCGCACAGGCAATGTGATGATTGATGCAATCCTAACGGCAAAACTATCCCTTGCACGAGCAAAAAACATTGAGGTAAATGCAAAAGCCATCGTGCCGCCTGTGTTGCCCATTGCCCCGGTTGATATGTGCATCATTGTCGGCAATCTCTTGGACAACGCCATCGAAGCCTGTGAACTATTGGAAAAAGGCGCGTTCGTTCGCGTTTACCTGGGCGTGCATAAAGAAATGTTTTACATCAGTGTGCAAAATTCCGATGGCGGCAAAAAGAAAAAAAGTAGCACCGGCCAGGGTTTGTTCCGTATTGACAAAATCGCAGAAAAATACGGCGGCAATGTGAACAGGCAAAACGAACCGGGGGTCTTCGCCACAGAAATTATGCTCCCAATTTGACCATTCACGTTAAAAATCATACCACTCGCGTATGATTTTTCATTTGCGCGGCTTTGCATGGTAGGTTGTATCTGGCTTCGATAAAAAATGTAAATTCAAAGGGAGATTTTATAGTGTATATTATTTTTCTGACAATGCTACTTATTTTTATGCTATTGAGCCAAATAAATACAGCTCTGCGAAAAAAGAAATCGAAAGATGCAGTTAGGACAGAGAAAAAGCAAGGCAAAAGATATTATCGCGCGATGGCTTGGATGTGGGGGCCTGCAATAGTAGTTATAACCATAAGTCTGATTGGCGGCATAAGCCTTGCAGACTTAGGGCTTAGAGGGATAAGTTTTACCTACAATATATGGTTTACTGCTATCGTTTTAGTCGTTAGTGGATTGATGCTTGTAGTTAGTTTGCGTACACTCATTCTCTCGCTGGCAAGCAAAAAATTTATAGAGAAAATGAGGACTGAAATAGAGCGTGATGACGTAGCAAGGGATATTTTGCCTCGAACCAAGAAGGAAAAATGTCAGTATATCATGCTGTCTTTTAGCTCTGGAATCTGTGAAGAACTTGTATATCGGGGGTTTATGGCGTTTCTTTTGCAAGCGGTGTTCCCTGAAATCCCTATATTTCTCATTATTTTAATTACGAGCGTGCTGTTTGGCATAGGACATCTTTATCAGGGCTGGCAAGGTGTTTTACAAACAGGGGTAGTTGGTGCAATTTTTATGAGTTTGCTCTTGGTTACAAACAGTTTAATCCTTGTGATGGCTTTGCATTTTATAACCAATGCCTCAGATGCATTTTTACTTAATGAAGCCACAAAAAAGTCCCGATACACTACGTGGCAAAACATGCGTTATTTCATCGGGGATACTTGGCGCAAAGAAAAAACCGTTATCCTCGTTGTTATAGCGCAAATATTTCTTGCTGTCGCCCTCGCGCTTGTGGGCATTTTCCTTCCGGCAACGGTTGTGCAACAGATAACCTTCGGTGTAGAAATTCAAACGCTAATTATCACCATCCTTGCATTTACAGTAGTTACCATTATCTTGCAAACCATCGACAATTACCTCGAATCTTCCGCAGACGGGCGGCGCGAGCGTATTTTACTCTTTGCCATTTGTGACGCAATGGAAAAGACGATGCACACAGATTACGCCAATCTTGAACATCAATCCTTTACTGATGCACAGCAAAAAGCCGTCGGGCAGGTACTTAACGGCAGTTCATATATGGCCATTTGGCAATGCTTTAAGCTTTTTGGTGCGGGTATACTTGGTTTTTTTATTTATATAGCGGTACTTTCTGTTGTACATCCGTGGGTGTTTTTATTATCTGCCTGCACTTGCATAATTGGTGTGGTTGCGCGCCATCGCGTTAATTTATGGTGGCATAAAAATGAGGACCGGCAAGCTGAACCCGGCAAGCGTATACGAAACATCAACAATATGAGCGAACGACAAGGGCTTGCAAAGGATTTACGCCTGTTCGCCATGACAAGATGGATAAAAGAGTTGTTTACTGCCAATATGAACATGGTATACAGCTTTCGCAAGCAAGGGGAAATGCGAAACGCCCTTGCGGGCGCGGCAGATGCCCTCGCCATTTTCGTGCGGGAAGGCATAACCTATATTTACTTGATAGGGCTGGTACTGTCGGGTGAAATAACACCGGACACTTTCGTTTTGTTATTTGCCGCTGTCGCAGGGTTTTCCGGTTGGATTTCTGACATTTTGCGCGAGTGGGTTGAATTATCGCGCCACGGCATGAACATAGGCAGAATGCGTGAGTTTTTAGAATATCCCGATACATTTAAGCGGGTCGGGGGCGCGGAAATCCCCAAGGCTACAGCGTATACGCTTGAATTGAGAAATGTAAGTTTTCAATATCAAGGGGCAGAGAATAATACCATCGAAAACATTAATCTGCATATAAAACCCGGTGAAAAACTTGCCATTGTAGGGCTTAACGGTGCCGGGAAAACTACGCTGGTAAAATTGCTGTGCGGCTTGTACGACCCAACGGCCGGCGCGGTTTTGCTAAACGGTATTGACATACGCGAATTTAACCGCGATGAATACTACGCGCTGTTTACTGCTGTTTTTCAAGAGTTCAATATTCTTCCGACAACCATCTCCGACAATATAATTCAAGACACAACGTGCGACAAGAAACGCGTACAAGATGCCACCCGGCTTGCGGATATACAGCGTAAAATTGCATCACTTCCTAACGGCTTGGATTCATTTCTTATAAAAGAAGTCCATCTTGACGGCGAGGAACTTTCGGGGGGTGAAACACAGCGGCTGATGCTGGCTCGCGCCCTATATAAAAACGCCCCTATCCTTATTCTTGACGAGCCTACGGCGGCACTGGACCCCATTGCCGAAAATGAACTGTACAACCGTTATGCCGAGCTGTCCAAAGGGCGCACTTCTGTGTATATCTCTCATCGTTTGGCTTCCACCCGCTTTTGCGAGCGCATCATTTTAATTGACAACAAGGGCATCGCAGAAGAGGGAACCCATGATGAACTTATAAAAAAAGGCGAAAAATATGCCGAGCTTTATGAAATACAGAGCAAATATTATCGAGAAGGGGTGGTGTTTTAATTATGCGTACAGTAATACGTGGACTTAAAATAATGCACGATACATTCCCGCGCCCGGTGCTTTTGGCAAAAACGCTGGATTCTATCGTAATGTCTCTGTTGCCCTTTATAAACATATGGTTTTCCGCGCTTATTTTAAGTGAGCTTGTGGGCGGACAAAACCGTGAGCGGTTATTCTTCTTGGCAATCCTTGTCGTTGCGCTTAATTTGAGCGTACAATGTATTTCACACTTCATTAAATCGTGGAAAAATTATTGTGAACACCCCCAACCCGATTTAACCCACAATTTGTACACAAACAAAATTTTCAGCATGGACTATGCCGATGCCCAAAACGCAGAAATCCGTAAAGAATTTTCTGAGCTGTTGAGCCATCAGCGCAGTTGGGGCTTCGGCTTTAGGCGGTTACTTGCATTTTATGATGAAATTGTAGCTTGCGTGATAAGGCTTATTGTTTCAGCGGGGTTTGCTTTTTCGCTGTTTACTTTGCGCGTGCCTGAAAATTCCCCCTACGGGTTTTTGGATTCGCCATGGATGTATGGCGTTGTTCTTTTGCTACTCTGCTGTTTAATTTTCCTTGCGCCCTATATTAGCTTGGTAGGCGGCAGGGCATGGCATAACCTGGCAAATGATAATATGCAAGTTAATCGAATGTTTGATTATTATTACGGGCGTATGCTTTCCCCCGGAGAAAAAGCGAAGGATATTAGAATATACAAACAGCAAAAGATGATTATGCGCGATGTATCAGCCCTAGCCGACATGAGTGATTTTTTGCGGGCCGAGAAAATATTTGCACGTTATTCGGCACTGTCACAGGCAATAACGTATACAGCGAATGGGCTTATCTTTCTTTACATCGCGCTGAAAGCCTATGCGGGTGCCTTTGATGTTGGTGGCATTGTGTTATACGTCGGCGCGATTACGCAATTTAGCAATGGCTTTTCATCCTTAAACCAGGTTATCGCCGAAATTAAAAATAATAATCCCTTCCTCGAACGCGCCTTCAAATTTTTAGATATTCCCAACAAAAAATACCAAGGCACGATTCCCATTGAAAAGCGAGAGGATATTGACTATGCCATCGAATTTCGCAATGTTTCCTTCAAATATCCCGGAAGCGATTCATACGCCCTCAAGAACTTGAACCTCACGCTAAACATTGGCAAGCGCATGGCCGTGGTGGGCGAAAACGGAAGCGGCAAAACCACGATGATTAAGCTCCTGACACGCTTGTATGACCCCACGGAGGGCGAAATCACCCTTAACGGAATAGACATTAAAAAATATAACTACAACGAATACATGGCTATTTTCGGTGTGATTTTTCAAGACTTTGAGCTACTACCCTTTACGCTGGGGCAAAACGTAGCAACAAGCGTTGGATACGATGCGAACCGTGTCAAGGAAGTGCTGACCATTTCAGGATTTGGGGATAGATTGCAAACACTTCCCAAGGGATTAGACACTTACCTTGGAAAAGAATTTGAAGAATCCGGGGTAGAAATGTCGGGTGGCGAATCACAAAAAATCGCGCTTTCCCGCGCCTTGTATAAGAACGCTCCCTTTGTCATTCTTGACGAGCCTACCGCCGCCCTTGACCCCATTGCCGAGTACGAGGTCTACACTTCATTCAACGAAATCGTGGGCAACAAAACGGCGGTTTATATCTCTCACCGCTTGGCATCATGCCGTTTTTGTGATGATATTGCGGTTTTCCATGAAGGAGAATTGGTGCAACGCAGTAGTCACGATTCCCTTGTAGCCGACACGAATGGGAAATATCATGAATTGTGGCACGCACAGGCGCAGTATTATATTGTTGATTAAATTAATTTAGTGGCAACCAGACGAATGAACCCCATATACTCCCCGTTGTCCGTTTTGAGATATTCAATTTCGTGAGGGGCTTCGTTTTTGCCCACGGAATGTAACACTTCATCCCAGCGTTGCCACAAGGCACAGCCATCTTTCAGCGTATCAGCAATATCAATGGTTGCAAGCCCGGTTTTCTCCCAAAGGCTTCTCCACCACGGCAGTGTTTCCCATGTCCACAGCTCATCATTCAGAAATGCCTTGATATAGTCGGGCACACCCTTTGACACATCTTTCATATAACCGGGGATTACCATACCTATTTGACCGCCGGGACGTAGAAATTGAATGATATTTTCAAAATCCCCATCCTCTTTGCCATAGTAAAAATAAGAATCCACACAAATGATTGCATCAAAAAATTCTTTCGCAAAGGGCAATTTCCGCGCATCGGCTTTTATGGGAACAACCAAATGCCCGACATCATATTCCTTGGCGTTGTTCCATCTCATTTGGGGGGAAGTCCATCCCTCCCATTCGTCAAAATCAGCGGCATATACCTGCACACCAAACTCCCGCGCAAGAAACGCGCTGGTTATCCCCTTGCCGCTTCCGAGGTCAAGCACACGCATACCGGGCCTTAAATCAAAGGATTCTGCCAAAAATTCCGCAAGCCACAGCGGATTGGGCCCCATTTGATTTTCAATTATCCACATGGCGTCATATTTATTTGAGCGCGGAAAGCGGATGTCATACAGCGGATTAAATTGATAAGAGCCCGGCACATCGGGATTGCGGGCTTGCCAATCTGCTTTAACCATTTCGTAGTCAATGGAGGATTGTGGCGCACCCAACTGGTCGTGCCACGAATTTTCATTGAAGCGCAACCGCTTAAAGCCCAGCTTCTGTTCATAAACGTGTTGCGCCCGCTCGTTTTTTGCATTCGCGTCCAAGATTACTTTTTCGTAGCGTAAATGCGTAAACAGCGCGTCGATGAACGCCTTGAGCAAAGCCGTGCCCATGCCCTTTTCGTGGTGTGTGGCATCGCATATTTTTATGCCGATTGCCGCAACCCCATCTCCCTTGTTGCGATAGTTCATCTCGCCAATGGGCTTGCCATCCAGTTCAATGATACATATGCAATTTTTATCCGTGGTAATAGCCAGTCTTTCACGGATATCGCTTGGATTTTCACCCAGCCCATTTGGAAAACCTGCGTGCGCCATAACCGCGCCGTCATTCCACCAGATGCAAAGTTGTTCTGCATCGGAGGGCATGGCGGTTCGGATTGTTAAATTGCCTTTAAAGATGTTCATGCTACAGCTTGAAGAAGGAAACCAACTGTTGCAGTACCTCGGCTTGGGAGTTCAGCTCCTCGGACGCAGCGGCGGTTTCTTCCGACACGGCAGAGTTGGACTGGACTACGGTGGAGATTTGGGCCAGGCCGATGCTGATTTGGGAGATGGATTCTGCCTGTTCCTTGGAGGAGGCGGAAATGTTGTTGATGATTTCCAAGATTTCCGCGGCGTTCTTTACGATGACGGTGAGGGACTCGGAAGTGGTTTCCGCGATGGTGGAACCTGCGTCCACGCGGGAGATGGATTCGTTGATAAGCTCGGTGGATTCGAGGGTGGATTGCTGGCTCTTGTTGGCCAGGTTGCGTACCTCGTCAGCCACAACGG
>Ga0209755_10001894_pt1 | contig 30466 bp, 24 predicted proteins | sample TergutCo191P1_FD_187301 | JGI IMG/M metagenome (GOLD analysis project Ga0209755, IMG submission 187301) | Cornitermes sp. P1 segment gut microbial communities from Petit-Saut dam, French Guiana - Co191P1 (SPAdes) (version 2) | ecosystem: Host-associated > Arthropoda: Insects > Digestive system...
TTATTATATATGCTGAACTTGGTTCGGCAGTAGCGTAAAACTATTGCGGTTGAACTGTAAATTTGCTTCGGGTAGGGTGTAAAATTCTCGCGGTCAAACCGTCAAGTCAACAGCGGCGTATTCATTTCGCTCGTAACAGATACGACAGCGCACACTATAAATCATTGCTCCGCAAAAACAAAGTTAAAGTTTTATCCGCCACGGAAGCAATTGCGGAAGATTCTACTGGCATTTTGCTTGAATCGCTTTTAGAGGGTTATGCTGAATTTTTCTCTGCGGAACTCTCAGAAAAAGTTATCCGTGGCATGACTGAAAACGCACTTAAATGCAAATATAATGGCGGCTCTATACCGCTTGGGTATATTGTGGATGCTGAGCAACACTTTCAAGTTGACCCCATCTCTGCTCCACTGGTCGTAGAAATATTTACCCTGTATGACGAGGGTGCAACCATTAAAGAGATTGTCGACACACTCAACGAGCGTGGAGTAAAAACGCCGCGCAGCAAGCATATTACGATTGATATTATTACAAATATGCTTAAAAATAGACGATATATCGGCGAATACAAGTATCGTGATGTTATCACCGAGAACGGAGTTCCTGCAATAATCCCACAAGATTTATTTGATCGTGTACAGGAGCGCATGGCAAAAAACAAAAAAGCCCCTGCCCGAAAAAAAGCAGAGGATGAATATCTTCTCACAACAAAACTTCATTGTGGCAAAGATGGAGTTTTTATGGTCGGCGAGAGTGGCACAAGCCGAAATAAGACGGTACATCGTTATTATCGCTGCGTTAACACGAAGAAGAAACATATCTGTGATAAAAAACCGATAAAAAAAGAACTCGTAGAAAATCTTGTTATCAAAACAATCATGGAGATGCTTCAGGATATGAGCCTCGTCAGTTTTATTGTTGATAAAGCTTTAGAACTCCAATTCAGAGAAAGTTCTGACTTGCCAATGCTTGAAAGACAACTCCGTGAAACCGAAAAGGCTATTGATAACATGCTCAATGCTATCCAGCAAGGTGTCTTGACTTCTTCAACTAAAAAGCGACTTGATGAATTGGAGCTTGCGAAAAGCGATATTGAGGTTAAAATTATACAAGAGCAAATGCAAAAGCCACTCCTTACAAAAGAGCAACTCACATACTGGATTTGCAGATTTAGGGCAACTGATGTAACCAATCGGGAGCAAAGGCAGAGGCTTGTCGATATTTTCATAAACTCTGTTTTCGTCTTTGACGAACATCTAGCCATCACATTTAACTACAAAAACGACACAAAGACCGTGTCACTGCAAGAGATTGAAGCAACAGGTCTTGGTTCGGATAATACGTCTTTGGTACCGGTGGTCGGACTCGAACCGACACGGGGTTGCCCCCAATGGATTTTGAATCCATCACGTCTACCATTCCATCACACCGGCAAATACCATTGCGTTGCTTAGTATAATATATTGTCAGCCCTATTTCAAGGATTTTTTCAATCTACTCCCCCCAAGAGCAAAAACCTCAGCGAGTCACTCCACCTATATAATATGCCTCTCCGATATCAAAGAAGTAAATGATGCGCTCTTTTACTTTCTTTTTTGTTATTCGCTCCAACGCTGCTGCATATGTGTTTATCTGCTGTGCATAGTCACTCACTTTTTTATCAATGCTATTTCTTGTCACCCTATCGGTTTTAAAATCTACCAACACCAGCTCGCCATCTTCTTCAAAAAAACAGTCTATGACACCTTGGAGTAAGACTTTATCACAAGTACAATCTTCGACTTTCTTTGCACCACACTCACACCCATCGCTATAGATTTCTGCTTCGCTTGTTTCTCCCTTTTCAGTCTCGTTCATGAGTCCTTCGGCGGGAATTAATATTGAAAAAATAAACTCTCTGCTGACCCTCTCAGCGGTTTCCAGTCGTTTACCCAGCTCTGATTTGAATAGCTTAACTATGCGTCCGCGATCGATTTCGTAGGCCTCAGCTTCTTCAACAATATTGCTTTCAATCAGATGTTGCAATGCTTTTTTAACTTCATTGTCGTCAGAACACATTTTATAGTCTATATACTGCATCACGCGGTGCAACAAAGTGCCCTCCTCTGCAGCATCTTTTTTCCCCTTTTTTTCTATGAATGTCGGAATTGCAAAAGACGCACTTTCTTTTCTGTTACTTTTTGCCCAAAATGCAACTTCGGCATCTTTGTCAGATATTTTTTTCAGCCCGGTCACCGTCACTTTTGAAGGCATATTTACCGCCGACTCAAATGGATAGGCAAACTCAAAACTCTTTGGCTCTAAACTAATTGTTTCTTGATGTTCACCCTCTGTTTGCGATGTCAATCCAGCAGGTTTTTGTGCCGTTACATCCTCCGGCATTAAAAAGTTTATTTGCGCACTACTCACGTCAAAGTCTTTTAATCCTGCTATCAGCCAGTCAGAAATGCTACTCATGCGCGATAATTCCTGAGGTGATGGCGTGTCTAAAATGGTCTGCTGTATTTTTTTAACTTTACTTTCTGCATCCGGGTAGGTCGCAGTCACTATTAGTTTTTCACACGCCCTCGTCATCGCCACATAAAGCACTCTGAGTTCCTCTGACAGCATCTCTGCTTTAACTTTGCTTGCAATAGCTGTTTTTTGCAATGTGGCATATTTAATTCTTTTTTGTCTATTTATCAGCATGGAGCCAACTCCAAGCTCTTTATGAAAAACTATTGGCTTTTGTGAATCGAGATTATTGTGCCTTTTTGATGTGTTTGCGAGAAACACAACCGGAAATTCCAGTCCTTTAGACTTGTGTATGGTCATTATAGACACTGCGTTTCGGCTTGCAGTCGCAGTGCCACCGAATGTTCCCGGTGAAAATTGCCCCGAGTCTCGTGCCCTAAGCTTGCGGATGTATGATAAAAAACCAAATAATCCTTTATAACCACTCTGTTCAAGCACAGATGCTAATTCCGCAAGTTTTGTAAGGTTTTCCTTGCGTAGCTCCGGTGCAGTCATAGACGAAACTATAGCAAAAAGCTCTGTCTTATTGTAGATATACCATAGCAGCCTGTCTGCTGTCATATCCGCAGCTACTGTTCTGTATGTTTCTATATCCTCGACAAAAACCTTGCATTTAGAGTTTATTTCGCCCGACCCTGTATCCGGTTCCGCCGTGTGAAGTACAGCATCATAATAGGAATTTGCATTTTCCTGCGTTTTAATAATTGCAAGTTCATCTGATGAAAAATTGTACATAGAACCACTCAATGTTGCAGCAAGTTCTATGTCTAAAGTTGGGTTATCTATTACTGAAAGAAGCGACAATACTCCGGATATTTCTCTTGCCGCGAAAAAATCTTCACTGGTTGAAAGGTCAGTTGGGATGCCGACGCTATCGAGGGCTGTTGCATATCTGCTTGCCACACCTTTTTGTGAACGGGAGAGTATTACTATATCACTATAACGCAGTGCTCTTGTTGACCCGTCATTTTCAGGTACTCTGTAACCTGTGTCAACCAACTCAACTATGCGATTTGCAATATGCTGCGCCTCTATATCTAATGCCTTTATATCTTCCGAGGCATTTTCATCCGTTGACTCACTTTCCTTGCTTTTTGTGGAGATAAAGTCAAATTCTACTGGAGTTGTATGGTTTTTTCGGTGTGTTTGCAGAGTTTGCGGGCCATCGACGACAACGTCCCCTAGGGCATGCGAAATTTTACCATTTTCACTTATTCCTTGTTTTCCGTGAATTCCTTTCTTCCCTGCTGCGATATTTGAACAATCTCTCCCCGGTACAAGCATTTCATGCTCAGAATATTGCATTTCTCCTAGTTTTGGAGACATTATTTTTGTAAATATATGATTTACTACCTCTAAAATACCACTGTGCGACCTGAAATTTTTAGACAGATGGATTTTTTCTCCTATAACCTTACCTTCATTAGAGCTCAAAAAACCAGGCGTAACAAGATTTTCGGCTTCCTTATCAACTCTACTTGATTTATCATTTTCTATTACCTCTGCTTCTTTAAAGCTATTATACTTAGATAGAAAGATTCCCGGGTCGGCGAGTCTGAATCTGTAAATAGACTGTTTAACATCCCCTACCATAAAAATGTTAGATTCATCTTTTGATATAGCCTTAAAAATCATTTCCTGCACTTCATTTACGTCTTGATATTCGTCAACCATAATTTCAGTAAATCTCTTTGCCAGACTCCTCGCAATTTGCGTTTTTTCTCCTGAATTCTTGTCAAAGAGCAATGACAGTGTCAGATGTTCTAAGTCAGAAAAGTCGGCTACACCCCTTTTTCTTTTTTCCAGACTATAGGCTTCATCAAATTTTTCGATAAGATTCAGCAAGGCTATCAACGCGGGTGCAATTTGCTTTAAGTCTTCCATATGCTCACTCGAACTGTTTTCGAGTATCTTTGTATTTTTTCGTAATTCATCTCTGCACCAAATGCGAATCGCTTTGAGTTCATCGTAACCTGAAAGGCTGCCTGTCCTTGGAAACTCCACATTTCTGCTTTTGCACGCCTCATCCCAGCTCAGGTTCAAGCTATCTTCCAATCTCTTAATATCTGAGTAGCTGACTTCTGTACTCGCACCATATTTTGCTTTGAACTCTTCATTTAAGGTCGACTCTTCCCTTAATATGTTCAGCTGATTTGCGCAATATACTACTAACTCTTTTAGCTCATTCGTGATGTATTTTCCGAAGTCTGTCTCTTCGAATTTTAGTGCATCAATATCGAGCAGATTCTTTTTTTTCATTTCCATCCACTGCTGTGGATTTGGCAAGCTTTGAAGCTTTCTATTAATATCCAGCACAATTTCTTCGAGATTTCTATCGTCTCTACCCTCTATTACCATACTCAGTAGATCCGACAATCCATCGCTTTTTTCTTCATAAGCAAAATCCAAAACATCGCTGATGACTTCTCTTTTTATTATCGCACTTTCATTTTCATCAATCACGCGAAAGTCGGGTGGCAGACCCGCGATGTGAGCGTTTTCACGCAGCACTTCGCCGCAAAAAGTGTGAATTGTGTCTATTGAAGCCGTACTGCATAACATTAGCTGTCGTCGATAATGAGTTTTTTTATGATTTTGCTTCTGTCTGCCGTATAATCCATCACTTATTCTCTCTTTTAGTTCATGCGCTGCGGCTCTTGTATAGGTAATTATCAGAAATTCATCAATATTGCTCCCCTCGTCAATACGATTGAGCAAACGCTCAACGAGTACCCTCGTCTTGCCTGACCCGGCCGCGGCAGAAACAAGAAGTGAAGTACCTCGATGAGTAATAGCTGCCTGTTGTTCAGGCGTGAATTTAGTTTTATTATCAGCAATGCTCAAAATAGTTTCCTCTTATTATATGTATTCATAGCGCTACCTATTAGCAGATGATTGGCAGTTTGCGAAAAATTTAGGTCAAAGCCATCGCTTTCCAGACCTCTTCCGAAGAAAGTTTCGAAGCATATCTGCGAGAGTCGCCCTCTGATTCATCAAACCCGCATACCGATTGATAATCGCAGTAAGTGCAAGCATTATCTGCCTCATTTTTGTAATAGGGTCTGCAATCAACAACCCCACTTAAAATTTCATCTTGTGCATTTTGCATCATTTTATCTACATGACTAAATAGCCTATCCATCTGCACCTCGCTGACAAAATTTTTACCTAAATCTCCGTGGTCATCTTTTTTTCCGGTATTTGTTATGGGCAAGTATCTCTTTTCCTCACCCGCCTCCATTGCCTCTACTATCTCCGGATCACCCAGTACCAGTCCACTTCGGCGCATTTTAGACCTGCGAAGCTTGTCTATCTCCTCTTGCGGAGTATTTCTATATGTGCTTATTATGACATCTCTTGCAGGAACGTACAGCACTCCACTTGGGCGAATCTCGCTTTTTTTGTAAAATGCGGCACCATATTTTTGTAGCGCAGAAAGATAAATTAACATTTGCATATCTCTGCCGCGCAGCACTTCCGAGAGTTCAAACGAATACGCTTGTTTTCGTGTTTTGTAGTCAATAACACGCAAAAAGAGCTTTCCATCATGCTCATAACCATCTACCCTGTCTATAAAGCCTCTTTGCAAATTTGTGAGTTCCGATATGTTCAGTTCAAGATTAAGTGGACTGAATTTAGATGTTTTTAACTCATTTAACATATCGTCAACTATATAGTCAACATCTGCCTCAAATCGTCTGAAAAGATATTCAAATCGGGGTGTTCTTCCCTCAAAGCCATGCAGGACTTCACTCACAAACTTGTCGCAATACTTTTTTGTAAGCTCTTTCCAGTTCTTTTCATCTGTTTTCTGAAATTCGCCGTTTTCCTTTATTTCCTTAAATACTCCGTCAAGGACAAAATGGATGAAATTTCCTGCTGATGCAGCATCAAATTCGGCAGGATTTCTGGGCATGAGACGTAATCCATTTTGTAAGAAATGCTTGTATGGACAGGAGTAATACCTGTCTGCTCTTGTTGCAGAGAGTGCTATTTTCTCGCCATAGATTGCCTTGGCTAATCTCTCCGAGAGTTTGTCCCTTCCCGGAGAGATTTCTTGCTGCACATTTCTCATCAAAAGTTCTCTGTATGGTATCTCCGCAGCACCCATATATACTTCTTCCGATAGGGTTTCCTCATGTACATTATACATTTTGCAGATATTTGTAATAATAACTGAGCGACGCTTGCCCTCATTTGTCGGATACATCAAATATAGCCTTTCCGAGGGCAACGTCAGGGTTGAGTAGAGCATATTCATCTCTCTCTGATAGCGTTCTTCAAGTCCTGTAGATATATCCGGCAATACTCGTCTCAGCTCCAGACGTTCATTTTCCGACAATGCGCCGCTTGTTTTCGTCAAAAGCGGCAGTTTATCGTCCGTTGCTCCTATTAAAATCAGAGCTTTCAAATCACGGCGGCGGCTCATTGCCACGCTTCCGAGCGAAACTGCATCAAGCGATATAGGGATGACGCCTACATCCTGTTGCGATAATACAAGTGTTAGAAGTTTTTTAAACTCGCTTTCGCTTACTTCTTTGTCACCAACAATCAAATGCATTTGCTCCAGTGCGCTCATTATTATGTCCAGAAGTTGAGTATACTCTTCAGCAAGGCGTTTTTCGCCGCGCTCACTAAGTGAATCTGCCTTTTCTATGAGCCTTTCGGGGAGTGATATTTCTGCAAGGAAATTGTAGAGAGCTCTGAGTTTCGTGGTTACTTGCGATTCGCCGTTTATGCCTTTCCTCAGATTTTCAAGTGGATTAAGTATTCTCTTTCGCAAAACGTTAACTCGCTCCAGCAACTCATCATCGCCATTTTCTGCTCTGCCATATCCCGAAGGAGGCATTTTCCATTCTTTTTGCCAATAATATCCCCGAATTTGCCACTTTATGACATAGTTTTCAAGTAAGGAAACATCGTCATTGGATATATCTGTCAATCCTGTCTTTAGAAACTTAAAAACTGCGTCATATTCATATCCTGATGTGATTATTTCCAGTGCTGCAACAATTAGCGCAATCGGAGGTTTGGAAAGAACATCTGTTCTGATTCCCGAAAAGTAAGGAATTCCATACTTGCCGAATACATTTTCACATATTGAACTATATTCTTCCCAATCTCTTGCCATAACTGCGATGTCCCGCCATCTGTAGCCATCTTCAACAAGTCTCCTGACTGTAGCAGCAGCATATGAGCACTCCTCGTATCGGGTACGTGCCGCATAGATGGTTATAGGAGCAAATTGCCCGTTCTCTGCAGAGACAGTTGGGGTATCTACAGTTTTGGGTCGGTGTACGGTCGAATTTTTGTATTCGGTGAGGGTTTCAGTAAATAAGTGCTTTTCCAAGTGTTTTAGTTCCGGTAAGCGATGGGACAAGTTTTCCTCAATCTCGTAGATTTCAACTTTTTTTGCCAGTCTTTTTAACTCTGACGCTGTTTTAGCGGGCAGTTTGAACACTTCACTATCATCGCCCAAATCCAGTGTCAGACATACCGTTATGTTTGCATCTTTTTTAAGCATAGCTTCGATTACGCTAAGTTCTTGTGCCGTGAAGTCATTGAATCCATCAAAATATATGGTTTTCTTTTTGATTGCAGTGCTTTCCTCTATATTGACGGCAAGTATTTCAAGCCGCTCCAAGGCATCTCCTCCATGTGCTCTTTGCATAGAGTTGTAAGCATCAAAAAGCAGTGCGAAATCGTGAATTTTTTCTGCAAGTGGGCTTCCCACAGTGGTTGCCGCTTTTTCGAGCATTTTAGCTGTCAGTTTCCTCATTTTAAGCTCAGCTATGGTTTCAAGCAATCTTTCAAGTATCTCTGTCCGCATTTTTTTAATCCCGAACACTTTGAGCTTTAACGCTACAGCTTCGAGTGCCCTGTGCATCAGAAGTATTTGCCCTCCGCTGTCAAGCACTTCAACTTCTCTGCTTCCCGATTCTGCAAGCACTCGCCTGCAGAGTCCCGTGAAACTGAGCACTTCCGCATGCAGTGAAAGTGCGTCACCGCAAACCAAGCATAGCTGTCGCTCTGCCTCATGGGAGTATTGCTCCGGCACAAGCAAAATCATTCCTGCTTCGCCTGATTCCATCTTGCTTCTAATTTCATTCATTATATAGTTTGTCTTGCCTGTCCCGGCTCTGCCTATGACTATTTTAAGCATTTTTTGTTTCCTATTGTTTGTATTTCTTAATTAAAGAATACCACCTTGACTATTTCAAATCAAGCATAAGCTAGGCAAACTACCCATCATCTGTGCTAAATTTGCAAAATTGCGGTGTACACAAATTTTCTGTAGCTTTATTTGCCTGTTTGTGTTATCGTAGAAGTCCTGTTTCGTTTTATTTTAATGAATATTGAAAGGGTGTTCATCATGAGTAACAGCAGTTCAATCGACACTTCGGCTTTATTTAAGTTATCTTATGGGCTTTTTATTTTGACTACGCGTGACGGTGATAAGGATAATGGCTGTATTATCAACACCGCGATGCAAATTACCTCCTCGCCGCTTCGTATTTCGATTACCGTAAATCGTGCAAATTTTTCTTGTCAGCTTATTGAAAAAACAGGGGTTTTCAACATCTGTGTCTTGTCACAAAGTGCAACTATGAGCACCTTTGAGAGATTTGGTTTTCAAAGCGGGAAAACAGCTAATAAGTTTGATGGCGCAGGCTGTGAAATGCGAACTCCCAATGGGCTTAGATATGTTCCTGAGCAAGTGAATTGTGTAATTTCAGGAAAGGTTTTTAAAAGCCACGACTATGACTCGCACATGATTTTTGTTGCTGACATTACTGAGTGTTTCGCAGTATCCGATGAACCCAGCGTTACATATCAATATTATTTTGACCACATTAAGCCCAAAACCGTAGGCGGAGCACCGGCCGTTGGCTTAGGCTCCTCGGACAATTCGGGCGTAAGCGGCACAAAGCGGTTTGTTTGCAGAATTTGCGGATATGTCTATGACGGAAACAGTTTACCTGATGATTTTGTTTGCCCACTATGTAAGCATGGTAGGGAAGATTTTGAAAAATTAACCTAATGTTCTTTTAACACTAATTTATAGAAAGGGAATGGTCAGTTAAATGCAAAAAGTTCCGGAATATAGCGGTGTACTTCGCAGTCATATGATTGAAATTCCCGAACCAATAAGCAAATGCGGTGGTATTCGAATTTTTGGCAGACTTATCAGGTCTTTGGTTTTTTCCACAGATATTGCTATCATCAGAAATATCAATGCCGATGCTGTTATTGCAGTATATCCTTTCACTCCGCAGCCCATTATCTCTCATGCGATTATTATGGCTTCGGACATTCCTGTGCTTTGCGGAGTTGGCGGTGGAACAACAACAGGCAGACGTGTGGTACAACTGGCAACCGACGCTGAATTTCAAGGCGCTTTTGGAGTTGTGGTAAATTCTCCGACTCCGAACAACACAATTAAGGATGTTAAGGAAGTCATTGATATTCCTATTATTGTGACAGTTGCCCGAGAAAATGATGATATCGCAGGGCGGCTTGACTCGGGTGCAACTATTTTTAATGTATCTGCGGCGGCGCAAACGCCTTGGCTTGTGGAAAAGCTACGAAAAGATTTTCCTGAAATAGCCATCATTGCTACAGGCGGGCCAAATAATCAATCTATTGAAGACACCATCAATGCAGGCGCAAATGCCATCACATGGACCCCACCCACTACGGGCGAAATTTTCAAGTCCATGATGGAAAAATATAGAAACCTATAAAATTTTGGGGGTAAATGAGATGTTAAGGAGAGCAAAAAGAGTTGGCTGTGTTTTAATTGCGGTTGCACTCATTGCAGCCGCAGTAAATCTGTTTTTGGGGCCTCATTCCATTGCGGCAGGAGGTATTACGGGACTTTCAATTGTTTTTGAAACATTGTTTGGACTTAACAGAGCAATAACCATTCTTGCGGCAAATGCTGTTATTTTGCTCGCTGCAATTATTTTCTTGGGTAAAGAAGTTTTTTTCAACACCATCATCGGCGCGGCGGTACTTCCGTTTTTTGTAAACATTATTCCGCAACACATGCTGGTTGAAGACCCGATGCTTTCTATGCTTACAGGCAGTGTGATTATGGCAGTTGCCGCTTCTCTTATGTATGCTAATCATGCTTCAAGCGGCGGCACTACAGTCCCCCCACTTATCTTTAAAAAATATTTTGGTCTAAGCACATCAATCGGACTATTCTTTTCCGATGGGTCAGTTATTTTGCTCAGCCTGATTGTCTTTAGCTTTGATGCGTTTTTATATGCTATTTTCTCCATTACCATTACCGCTCTGGTTATGGGCTTCATCGAGTCAGGGCTTCGCAAGAGAAAAATGGTTTATATTATCAGTGAAAAAAGCAAGGAGATTACGCAAGATATTCTGACAAAAATCGACCGCGGTGCAACATTGGTGCCTATTCTTGGTGCCTATGAGCGCACTGAACGGGAGATGATAATGGTCATTTTGGACTCAAAAAATTATCGTGACTTGGTCACGATAGTCAATGAACACGATGAACATGCGTTTATGATAACTGAAAATGTATCGCAAGTCCACGGACGTGGGTTCACTTACGACACAGGAAGTGTATAGGTGTTGACGCCGGATAGTCGGCTACTCATCTTCAAGTCTTCGCACAAGTGCACCGATTGCTGAGTAGGAGTTGAAATTTTCCGGGATTAATTCTTCCGGCGGGATAGATACTCCTATTCTGTCGTCTATCTCTGCGATAAGTGTGATAATGTCGAATGAGTCGATTACCTTATCATCAATCAAAGATTCATGCGTTTCAAAATCAACATCATCATGTAGTTCTTTCAAAATTTCAAGTAATGTATCCATTTTATCTCATTTCCCTAACTCTTGTTTTCTCTATACATAGAGAGTAATTTTACCCTGTCCAGTTTACCGCCGGACGTGCGGGGGATTTCCTCAATCTCATGTATGGCATGCGGCAACATATAACGGGGAAGGTTTTCCTTAAGGTATGCTCTTACATCTGATTTCTTTAATTCCTTACCCATGTAATACAGTATAGTGCGACTCTCTGTATCATCAAAAACTGCACATGCAAGGCTTATTTTTTCGTGCCTTGCCGCCATCAGCTCTATTTCAGCAAGTTCTATCCTGTAGCCCATGTGCTTTATTTGGTGGTCTTTTCTTGAAATGTAGTATAATTCTCCGTCTTTACCCCTACGCCCTAAATCGCCTGTTTTGTAGACAATATCAGGAAATTCTGACAAAGGGTTTTGAATAAATGCCGCTTTGGTCTTCTCCTCATCAGCGAAATAACCCAAACTTAGCCCCGCTCCTCGTATGCAAATCTCACCCGGCATCCCGTCCGGCGAAGCTTTCCCATCTTCGCTCAGCAACACTATTTCTGTATTTTTAAAGGGATAGCCAATAGGAATCGACTCATCTTCCTCATAGGTGCTGTCCGCTATGTAGTATGCTGACATTCCCGTAGCCTCTGTAGGACCGTAAAGATGAACAAACCTAGCTTTAGGCAGCTTAGTTCGCCAATTGTTGTAGTGCTTAATAGGGAAAATTTCGCTGCCGAACGCTATTGTTTTCAAAGTATGCGGCAACGATTTTTCCAGAGCTCCCAGCCCGGAAACAAGGCTAAAAGCTGAAGCTACCCAGCAAACAGTGTTTATTCTCTTCTCCGTTATGTATTCAATCAACTTTATCGGAAACATAAAAAGTTGCTGTGAAAGGAGATGAGTGGTCGCACCATGTTTTAAAGTTGGAAAAATTTCTTTCAAGCAGGCATCCAAGTATAAAGGCGACTGATTACCAAACACAGTGTTCTCATCAGTTTTGAGTACCTGCGTCAAATTTTCGATGTAATCAATTACAGAGCGGTGTGATGCCACAACACCTTTCGGTCTGCCGGTTGAACCCGATGTAAAAACCACATAAAGCGGATCCGTATCAATTGCCGTTTTGCGTATATCTTGTAGAACCTTTTCATTGATTTTATGCTTTTTTAGTTGACAAAAATCTATGTTTTGGCTTGGTGAAGTGTCCATGGAGCAATCCCGTGCATGAGATTGGCTTTGCTGCGAAATTGAATCATCGCAAATTATTAGCTCCGGATTTACGGCTTCGAGTATCATCTGTATTCTAAAAGCGGGAATTTCATTATCCAGCGGCACATAATAGTTCCCCGAATATACCACACCCAGAAAAGCTGCAATCATTTCGGGACTTTTTTTCATATGCACAACTATTGGTTTTCTTCTTATATTCCGCTCTGCTATGTAGCTCCCACAAGAAAGAGCCGCTGTATGCAACTCTTTAAAAGACAGTGCGCCATTATCGCCGACAAATGCTTTTTTCTCAGTGTCTGCGATATTATTCATCGTATTTTCAAGATACTCCAGCACATTTATCATTACCTGTCAAACTCCCTCAGTGCAGCTGCCGCAAGTATATCCAGTGTGTTTATGTAGTCATCGCTCTCAATAGTGTTTATACAAAGCTCTGTACAACCGAGCACTATTGCTTGCGCACCCTTTTTTTTAAGCTCTGCTGTAATATCAGCAGACAGCCCAACTTTCGGCTGTTTACCTTTTTTAATGTCGTAGATTATTTTCGTCAGTTTTTCCTGCGTTTCAATCTCCGGAATCACTGATTCCACGCCTGCAGCCTCAAATTTACTTTGTAATATTTTGCCTTTTATCGCACCCTCGGTAGCAAGCAAAGCAACCTTTTTGAAACCTCTTGCAATCGTGACTTTTACAACTTCATCCGGCAGGTTTATTAGATTTGTTCTTATTTCCTTTATCAGCTCGTCATAGAAGAAGTGCGACGTCATACACGGTAAAGTCAAAACAGTGGCACCTGCATTTTCCAAGGTCTTTGCCACTTCTATAAGAGCGTTTAGCGGACTTTCCTTACTTCGCCCCAGTATAAATTCTGTTCGGTCCGGGATTGATGGTTTGCTGTAGACAATAGTATCAATGAATTCCTGCTCTGCCTTAACTTTCTGTAAGTTGTGCAGTTTTTCATAAAATACGGCTGTCGCCGTTGTTCCCATACCGCCGATTATTCCTATCAGTGGAGCTTTCAATAAAATGATTCCTTTCACTACGCAGTAGCAGATAATACTAAGGTACTATGGGCGGGAAAAGGTCGGGGTCGAATGTATAGAAGTGGGGACCGCCGTGTATTGGGGCTAACTCGGCAGCAAATCTTTCAGCCTGTGATTGAGTAAACATATACATCTGCGGACTCCAATAGAAACGAGTTGGCATTGAGTCATAGTGATGCCAGCCCAACTCATCGGGGTTTATAAGACTCCAGTGGTGATTTGTTGCTGAAAGCCCCGGAGCACGTGAAATTCTCATGTTTGGTATACCCGCACGTGTTAGCAGACGCTCTGATATAGAGAAAAATATGTAACAATTTCCACGTCTTTCACGTAGTGCGCGGTATGCTCCTTCGTAGACTGAAGCAGGACCGCCTCTTATGTCTGTGTCAACGCGGACATTACTTCTGACCCATCTCATAATTTCCCTCGCCTGCTGAACTTGCGTCATGCCGTCAGTCAAAATACCCTCAATTATTTCATCAACACGGATATCTACATACTCCGGGTCTATATCGACGACAAACACAGTTACTTCTACCTCTGTGCGATTACCTGAAAAATCCGTTACCCAGTAGATTGCCGTGTACGTTCCGACCGTGTGCTGGTCAACACCGCTCGTATCAACATGAAACTCCAGCTCTCTGCCAAAATCATCAAAAGCAACGACACCCGCACGATAGATTATCGGATTTCCTACCCTTGAATGAATTGTTTCCGTACCCTCGATTGTTGGCGGTTCTGCATTTACAGCGATTGACAGAGCAGCCGCAACTATGTAGCTGTTGCCAAATTCATCCGTGATCTCCACTTCTACAATCTGGTCACGACCGGCTAAAACATCCGGTTCATTTAAAAAAGCAATTGACACAATCTGCGACGCATCATATACACCACTCACAAAATCATCTGCACTCACTTCTTCACCTATTAAAATCGACACACTAACAGGTGTTGCAGTAGGTGGTGTTGTGTCTACTACATTAAGACGGACGCTGAAAGGTAGCCCATTGAGTTCTAAATTGAGTATATGTTCACCCACACTGTACTGCGCAAGCGGCAACGGCTCTGACAGAAAATGCACATCAAACGGTACACCTTGCGCAACTTCAGCGTTTGAAAGCATATCTATCGGATTTAAATCAGGAACATCTTCTGCAAATTCCACCGTAAGCCGCCTAACAGGCGATAAAACATAAAGCACCGCAAATGCCTCCTGTGTGCGCAATCCGTAGGAAAGCGACAGCGGCACTGTTTGCCTTCCGGGCTCCGGAATAAACGACTCATCTCTGAATACTGCAGAAACACCTTCCGAGCGATACAAGAAATCACCGGGACTTACGCTTGTCCCTTCAATAACCACAACGGCTTGCATATTATAGTCAAACCCTGCGTGAGTCGTCCACCAATAATAAAGCCCGATAAAAGCCGCTCCCACCAAAATAAGTAATATGATTAAAACTACGGCAACTTTTGCGCCTATGCTTCCCCGCTCTTTTGTCCTTGGCTTTTTCTTCGCCTCTTTCTCCTGTGCCTCGGCATTCTCCGCTTTGGCACGTTTCTCCCGTCTTGCAGCTTTTTCCGCCCTTTTCCGTTTCACAGGTTGCTCAACTTCATTTTGCGGTGTGAATCGTTTTGTCTCAGCATTTTGGTCAAGTATCGGTTCAATTATCGGTTCAATTATCGGTTCAATTATCGCCACAGATTCAGGCTCCGGTTCAGATACTGAGTCCGGTATCAAATCCGGTGCTGAGATCGGTGCAGGTTCTTCCGCCACTTGCTCACTTTGCTTCTGCTCAGGCTGACCGCTAAGTGGCATTACATGACTCCTCGGTGCAAGTGGGTCTCTTTGCGGCATTTTCTCCGCCGGGAGAGGAACTATCCGCTCAGGCTGGGCTTTTCTTGAATATACTGCTTTTTGCACTCCCGACTGCATACTCTCGTTTTTAATCTCACTTTGCCGTGGTCTTGCTTCAGGAGTCACACTTTGACTTGCCGGAACACGTGTCGCCGGTTGCAGGTACTTCGGCGGTGGAGGAGTTTTAGTGAGTTTTGGTATATCATCCAATAATTTTTCTTCCGTTTGTGTATGCGTTGCCTCGGGAATCGGTTGACGGATTTTTTCGGGCAGAGCATCTGCGTGTGCTTCCCCGGCGAATGAATTTAACTCCTGTTTCACGTTCTCTGCACCAACATGTTCAGAGGAGGTGATACTCTGCTCCGGCTGTAAATCCACAGGAGCGCCCGGACTTTCTGCCCGCACCGCCCTGTGTGATGCTGTTCTTTTTTCGGGCTTTTTGGCTATTTGCCTCTTGCCTTTTTTACCCATCAATTTCATGGTCAGTTATCCTCTTGTTTATGTTTCGAAAATTAGTCCGAATGTGATTCCCTCTACCCGTCCGTCCGGTATGAAGAACTCCAGTGTTGTGCGACCTCTTGTGAACGTGTACATATTGAAATCTTTAACATAATCGCTTCCGTAGGCAGCTACAACGTCTTCATAGCTTGCACCTATGCGGATTCCTCCTTCCGAAGTGCGTATGTTGTCATCACGCAGGCTGAGGGTTTGCACAAAATCGTTATCGCCCACAGGATACGTGTGGATTTGTATACTCAGATTATCGTAGCGAAGTATGCGGTCTTCACCATCAAATGCACAGCTTGGCACTGCAAGCTGATAGTTCGGCTCACCCAAAGCTGCCAATACATAGTTAATGTCTTGATCCATCTCTATCAGAAAACCGTTTACTTCAAGTGAAAAGCTATCAGGTCGCGTTTCCTCAGCGTGTTCGTCCGACTCTGTCGCAGGGTCTTGGGGGGCGTTTTCCTCTTCTTGTTGCGGCTCAGGGGTTTCCGGTGGATTTTGTTCTGCCTGACTGTCATTAGGGGTTTGCTGAGCCTCATTTTCATTTTGCTGACTATCACAAGCAAAAAGGGTCAATATAACCATTGTTGCTATAAGCATTATTGCTAATTTTTTCAAAATCTTCACCTCATCATTAAATATTCGCAGCTCGCACATCACTGCTTGCGGGGAGCTTTGCGCCCCTACTTTCTACGGAATCAGAATGCTCTGCACCCTGCCGGTTTCTGCTAACTCTTGTTGTTGGATTTCTATTAATCTCCGGTATTGCTCGGTCAACTTCGCCCAATGGGCGGCTGTTTCCGGAAAACTGCGCCTGTCGGGTATGTCGAAGTTTTCTGTAATAATTTGCCCAAGGTGGCTTGCCATCAGCTCCGCACCAAAAACATTAAGATGCAAACCTGCATTGAATGTGTGCAGTGAAAAATCTAGTCCAATTTCATCAATATACTCTAGGAAGTTGATATAAATCAAATTGTTTTCATGCGCAAATTCCACTATTTGCTCATTCCACCCGTCTGCCCAATGCGGAAACAGGACAGGAGCCTTTATAAGCATTAGGTCTATACCGTGTTGCCGTGTCAAATCTACCATTCGTTGCAAGTAATATAGAGGTTTTTCGCCGAATTCGTAGGTTGCTCTGCGCAAAGGGTCAGGTATGAATGTTACAGGCATGACATCACTTCGTATCATGAAGCCATTTATTGAGACTTGCGGATTACGGAAAAAGAATCTAAAATCCTCCGCACCAACATAACGCCAGTTATCTTTGAATCTAAAAAACGGGAAAATGTAGGAAAGCATATCCTCGTCTTCCATCATAGAACTTCTTACTGCTCTGATTTTTGTCGGAGATAACCTCATGCCGTCCAAAGTCAGGCGATTAAAAGGTTCGTACTGCGGCTCTGCATATTGCATTGTCATTACGTTAAATATCACCAACTGCGGCAATTCTCTTGCGTGGCGCAAGGTATCTTCGAGCAGATAGTATGAGTGCCATACAAGTTGTTGAGGGCTTCCTCTGATAAATGATGATATTCCGTAATTTTCCCATAATGCTATCGGGGAGATGTTTGCATATACTTCGCAGTCTCCCAGTATTATTACATCATGATCTCTTGTGCTGCTGTAATATTCGCGTATCAGGTTTCCTTCATGTGCAAAGCTTGCGTATTTAGGTATCAACAGGCGTTGCAACGCAGCGAACACCAGCACAAATGCAACTATGGCAGTGATAACTTTTATAACTATTTGCTTCATGTCGGTTATTTTACCATATGTTACATACAAAATGCAACGGAAATACCGCAACTCCGCAGCTAATGTGCAGTTTGCGGAGTCTTGTTTGCAAAATTCAGGCGACAAGGTGTGTGAAATATTTTTTTCGGCGGAACAATGGCGACGAGACCGTTGGCCGTCGAAAAAACATATTTTACATACCTTGTCGTTGCCGCCAGCTCGCAAAAAAGACTCCGCAAACTGCACATTAGCTGCTCCTACGATTGCGACTAAAACACATTATAGATAAATTGTCTTGCATCGAAACCGAATCCGTAAGCACCCAGTACCAGAGTCATAAAGAGAATAATTCCCGTTACAAGGTAGCGTAAAGGCCAGCTAAACTCAAACAACCTGTCGCGGTAATCCTTTTCGCCTCTGCCCAGCCAACTTACCCAAAAAACTATTAACAACCCCACGCCCGCGCTTATATAATCCAGCGCAGGCAAAGTTAAATCGGTGATTCCGTATGTTAAAAACTGATTAAAGCTAAAATTCGTAAATACGCTTCTCATCATACCGAAAGTGTTTCGCACGCCATCGTAGATATCAAAAGAACGAATCATATTCATCAACCAGAAAGTACGCAGAATCTGAAATCCTCTGTAGGGAAGACTGCTGTGCAGTGTAGGGAATTTCTTACTAAACCGATTATATAACGGAGCAAGTTCAAGACTTGCCATTATCACAAACCCGTTTGCCAAACCCCATGCAATAAAATTCCATGTTGCACCATGCCATAGACCGGTCAGAAACCACACCCAAACAAGTGTAATGTGTACGGGCAAACGCTTTGAAAAAGCTTCGCCAACAAATTTTTTAGATGCCTTTGAAAAACGAAGCATCCTTTTGCTCGCCGCCACTGTGTAAAACACATAATCCCTAAACCACATATACATAGTCATATGCCAGCGTTGCCAGTATTCTTGTATGGATTTTGAATAAAAAGGCCTGTTGAAGTTTTCAGGAAGCTTTACACCAAACAACTCAGCAACACCTATGGTTATATCTATGCCCCCTGTAAAATCGCAAAACAAAATCACAGCATACATGCCGATGGCGAGGAGGTAATAAATTCCCTGAAATTCTTCCGGATAAGACGTCAGCACTACGAGTGCAGGCCAGAGCCTGTCAGCTATAACCAGTTTTTTGAAAAACCCCCAAAGTATTCGGTTGGCACCCCTTGCAAAATCATGGCGATTTATCTGCGTGCCGCTGTACAGTGTTTTTGAAAGCTCACCGAAACGACTTATCGGTCCCTGCACTACTTGGGGGAAAAATGAAACAAATAGCGCAAGTTTAAGCGGATTTCTCTGTATTTCCGCTTTCTCTCGAAATACATCTATAACATAACCGACGGTTTGAAACGTGTAAAACGATATACCCATCGGCAAAGCAAGCCCCAACAGCCCAAATCTCCTGATACCGCCGAAAACACCAACTACTGCATTTACATTTGAAAGCACAAAATCTGTATACTTTACTGCTGCCAGTATGCCGAGTATCAGCACCAAACACACAGCCGTCAGACGTTTTGCAGCTTTTTTTGCACTTTCTTTGATGACTCTTTTCTGCTCTTTTTCGGTAGCTAGCGCTAATGCCTCATCTCTCTTTTTGCGCAGCTTTTCGACCTGCATTGTGCAAATATATGTTATGACTATGGTTGCACCGATGTAAAGCAAAAACTGCGGTCCGGCAAAAGCGTAAAATGTCAGAGAACCGACAAGCAGTATAAACCATCTGTATTTTTTAGGTGTTAAGGCATAGACCGCAAGCAGTGCTGCCAAAAACAACAGAAAACCTGAGGACGTAAAGAGCATATTGTATCCATCCTTGCAATGTATAACGTTGAACCACAGAATACCACAATTTTTACTTTTTCACAAATTTTCTCTTGCTTTTTTCGCAAAACAGGTCTAGTATAGCTTTCTTGAAAGCGAGTCGGTTTTGCAGAGGATTTTCGAAAGGAATAGCCATTTTGAAGTCTATTAGTAAACTTTTTGACCGCTCCTATCGTGATTATGTTGGAACTCCTGAACTTCTTCGGACACTCAACATAATAATACTATCCGCCGCGATAGGACAGTTTTTGTTTGCCGCCCAGGGAGGAGTTGCATTTACCGGATATGCATCTTCGCTCGGAGCAGGTGAGTTTGTCTTCGGCGTTATCACAGCACTGCCTGTACTTGCAAGCCTTTTGCAAATTCCCGCATCGTACCTTGCTGTCAGAACCGGACGGTTTAAACGAATATTCCTTATTGCGGGCGTAATCCAAAGAGTATCTTGGATAGTCATCGCTTTCATCCCGTTTTTTTTCCATGTGCAGGACACGCGCCTCTGGGCGCTGATTGTATTGGTCGCCCTTTCATCTATGAGTGGTTCATTTATTGCACTTACACACATGACACTCATGGGTGCAGTTATACCAATGGAAATCAGAGGACGTTACATAACCACTCGGCAAAAAGTAAATATGGCATTCGCTTTGATTGTAGGACTCAGCATCGCCCTTGCGCTGGACAATATTCCCGGCTTTTTGGGATATACCATTGTTTTTGGAGTGGGGGGAATAGCCGGACTCATAGATATTTTGATGTACATACGCGTTGATTTTTCATGTATTCCTAAAAAAACAAAAAGTACGCCGCTCCACAAGGGAGTTCGGGACTGTTTCACAAGACCGATTATGCGAAATTACCTTATTTTTTGGACATTTTGGAGTTTTGCCATCAATATCAGCGGCCCGTTTTTCAACAAATATGCCATTGACGTGCTCGGACTTTCATATATGAGTCTGATTATTTTCGGGCAAATTATGTCGCAGGTGGTGGCGCTGCTTGTTATTTCTCGCTGGGGCGTGTTCCTCGACCGCTACGGCAGTGTCCCGACTATGCTGATTTCTTCGATTGTCTCTACCCTTGTCGGGTTTGTATGGCTCTTCGCAGTCCCCGGAGTTATCTGGCCAATATTGATTTTTAACATGATTGGCGGCATGTTCTGGTGCGCAAATGACGCTTGCGCTGTAAATATGCAACTTTCGCATACACCTGCTGAGGAACGCTCCACCGCTCTGGCTGTTTATGCTGTTATGACTTCGCTTGCTGCCGCAACGGCCCTGATAATAGGCGGAGCCGTGCTGGAGTTGCTCTCGCCTGTCATGGAAAGACTTGCGCTTTCCTTTGCCGGAACTGCGTTTGATCATTACAAACTGGTGTTTTTGATTGCTATTGTGCTGCGCTTCGCTGTGATTGGCGCTTTTTTACCAAAGGTATGGAACGAAAAAGAATTGCCCCTGCGCGTGGCATATGCCAGAGCTTATGAAGATATAAGCAGACGACTCCGCTACGAGACTTCACGCTTCAGACTTCCTAAAATCAGTCAAATCAAGCACTACTTTAAACGACGCAGAAAATAGTCACCCATGTTTCCCTCAGATACTGAACAATTTGCTTATCTGTGTATTGTAAAAGTTACTTGTTTTGTGTATAATTGGGATTAGAGTTTTTATGTTATCCCATTGAGAGGAGTGGATATTATTATGAAAATGGTTCTTGCTGTGGTGGATAAAGATGATTCACACATGGTTATGCAGCACCTTATTAAGGATGGATTCAGCATAACCACGCTTTCTACTACCGGTGGTTTTTTGCGTGCCGGAAACGTGACTATTCTTGTCGGGGTTGAGGACGACAAGACGCAGGATGTCATTGAAATAATCAGAGAACATTCACGCAGTCGCACACAGCATATGCCTACGATGCTTGGTGCTGAAACTTTCTTGCAGTCGATGCCTGTTGAAGTTTCTGTCGGCGGTGCTACTGTATTTGTGCTCAATGTTGAACAGTTTGAAAAAATTTGAAAATATTAATTTATGACTAATTATGACCATTTATTGTCAAATAATGTGAAATCACTCCCTCCCTCGGGGATTCGCCGTTTTTTTGATATTCTCGAAGAAATGGACGATGCCGTTTCGCTGGGTATTGGTGAGCCTGATTTCGTCACCCCTTTGCATATCAGAAATGCCGGTATTCGTTCGCTCGAACAAGGCTTTACCAAGTACACGGGAAATGCCGGACTTACCGAGCTCCGCTTCGAGATTTCGAAGTATCTCATGCGTCGTTTCAATATTGAATACGACCATAAGCAGCAGATTATAGTCACAGTTGGCGGAAGCGAGGCGATTGACCTTGCCTTGCGTGCCCTTGTTAACCCCGGCGATGAAATTATAGTACCTGTTCCTTCCTTTGTCTGCTACGGTCCGATTACATCACTTATAGGCGGTACACCCGTCTACATTGAAACTAAAGTTGAAAACGAGTTTCGCCTGACATGTGAAGAGCTTAAAGCGTCAATTACCGATAAAACCAAGGCTCTCGTCTTACCTTACCCCAGCAATCCTACGGGTGCAATCATGACTCGCGAAGACCTTGAAGCTATCGCTGATGTTCTGCGAGGAACTGATATCCTTGTCATCACTGATGAAATATACTCCGAGCTGACTTATGGCGGCAAGCATATCTCCATAGCCAATATCCCTGATATGATTTCACGCACTGTCTATGTCGGCGGTTTCTCGAAAAGTCATGCAATGACAGGCTGGCGTATGGGGTACGTCTGCGGTCCTGCGCCCCTTGTTTCGCAGATGCTTAAAATTCATCAATATGCTTTAATGTCCTCGCCAACGACCAGCCAGTATGCAGCTATTGAGGCTATGCAAAACGGCGATGCCGATATACAAGAAATGAGACTTGAATACGACAAGCGCCGAAAGTATCTACTCGCAGGACTTTTGGATATAGGGCTTTCATGTTTTGAACCTCGCGGTGCCTTTTATATGTTTCCGAGTATTCAATGTACCGGGCTTTCGTCTGCTGACTTTTGCGAAAGTTTTCTTCGAGCGGAAAAGGTTGCCGTTATTCCGGGTAACGCGTTCGGAAAAGGTGGCGAAGGATTTGTGCGAATTTGCTACGCTTCTTCCATAGAAAACATCTCAATCGCTATTGAGCGCCTTGCCAAATTCATAAAATCACTATAATTATGCTCAAATTGGCACTTTCTTTGAACAAACGTTTCACCTAAATGTAAGTTTTTCGGAGATTTCTATGATTTTGACCTCTCATGCTTTTGCTAAACTTAATCTTTCGCTCGATATTGTTTCCCGAATGGATAATGGGTATCACTACCTGAAGATGGTGATGCAAACTATCAACCTTTGCGATGAGATAACCATTGAGTGCAAGCACGGCGGAAACGGGTTTTCTGTTATTGCCGGGCTTCCATTTTTGCCGCATGACGAGAGAAATATTACAGTCAAGGCTGCAAAGGCTTTTTTTAAACATACCGAAATTTCAGGTTTTCATACAAAAATTCGTGTTAAAAAAAACATTCCCGTTTGCGCAGGAATGGGCGGCGGTAGTGCCGATGCGGCAGCGGTATTACGAATGCTCAATGAAATGTTTGAAACCAATCTTGACTCCGAAACACTCCGGACACTTGGACTTTCAGTTGGCTCTGATGTTCCGTTTTGCATTGATGGCGGCACTGCGCTTGCGGAAGGACAAGGTGAGATATTGACAAATTTGCCGCCTTTACCGACTGCTCATTTTGTAGTCTGCAAACCTCATTTTTCGTGCAGCACACCACAACTATTTTCGCTTGTTCGATGTGAAAAAATTCGCGCTCGCCCTGATACTGCCGGCTTAGTTACTGCTTTAAAATCCGGCGATTTGGGTGGTATTGCACGACGCATGTATAATGTTTTTGAAGATATTTTGCCCCGCGGCAAAGCCGAGGTTGATGAAATAAAGGGTATCTTGCTTGACCTCGGCGCCCTTGGAGCTGTGATGACGGGTTCAGGTCCGACTGTTTTTGGAGTTTTTGACAACGAAAATAAAGCCCGAAGTGCCTATGAGCGCCTCAAACCCGAATATGACGATTGTTTCTTGACTAACAACGCATGAACTTAAAAATACACAATAAACAGGCGGCAGAGACGGCAAACTAAACTGCCGCTTGCGCTTGCATATGATGTTTGCTCAGTGCGGCATTAATTAGCATTAACATTTCAACTATGCCGGAAAACTTTCTGGTTATCCCCTCTTCTATCCAGTGAATCTGACCCTGCCACTCGGCATTGTGCCTGAATTGCACCATGATTTCAAAAGATGACTTTAACTTGCCGGACACCGTTCCGGCGACGTTTTTTTGGATTTTTTTGATGTGCTCATGCAGATTTATTTCATGCTTTCTCACTCTCTGCTTTGGCTTACGAAACGTTCTCGGAAGCAGATGCTTTTCAGGAAAACCCGTCACATCAAATGTAGTTTCCATTATTTCTATCATTCTAACAAGGCAGGTAAACACAATCGGCTCGTGAAAATAGCTGCAACTTAACTCGCCGTGAATATTTTCTTCTCCATGAGATGTTATGGCGGCAATCATTTTTACGGACATTGCCGTTGCTTGTCTATCACCTAAATCGTGCATGGACTACCTCACTTTGCGCTTTCCCGTGTCGAGACTTCCTCTTAGTCGGATTCTCCGCTAATCGCTCCAATGAGTGTTATATGGGATGCTTTTATATCCTCCAGATGCTTTATATCAATGACTCGCATAATTCTGTCCACTATCATTTTGCAATCCTCATATGTAAGACTAAACAGCATAATCATATACTGGCTGGGACCATATCTGGTGAATAAGTCTCCCATCCTTATGTGCTTTTGTATTGCTTTTCCGAGTTGGTGCATAACACCATTACCATTGTTTTTATTGGATTTTGGTGCGTGGTTTGTGTCAAACCTGACCAAAAAGGTAGACCGCCCCGAACGCGGTTTTGAACGTGCCTCAATCTGGCAAATTATCTTAAACACGCTCGCATCAACATAATAAGCACCCGGAAAATCTGCACCCTGACCCCAGTCAGAAAGTACATCTTCCAGCCGTGCATTTGCCTCAATATCCGGCTGCCTTATCTCGCTGTACAGCTCACGCAAACTGTCCGAGAAATCTACTCCCAGAATGTCAAAGAACATAGTCTCCATTCTTTTGTAAAACTCCAGCGCTTCTGCATTCCTATTTTGTTTTAGCAGCGCTCGTATGTGGTATTCCATAAGTTTCACATCAAATGGGTCAATTCCCAGCGCCTTGGTGCATAACGCAGCGGCTTCGGCACTGCGCTCTTTTTGATTAAGTAACTGCAAAGCATCATGCACTGCTTTAAGATACAGGTTACGATACCATCTTACGAGTGGCATAACCCACATATCGCTTGTTCCGTTTGGCAGAAAGTCCCCTTTGTACAATGCCGTTGCCTTTAAGAGTAAGTCTAGTTTTTTATCCTCGTCTTTCTCTGTTGAATCTGCCTTTTTAATAAGCTCTTCAAATTCTCCTGTATCGGTAGTACATTCTATTTTTGTATTCCAAGAATATCCACCGCTTTTGGCAACAATAATATTTCCGGCATTTTCAATTCCGCCTTTTTCAAGCGCACCTCTTGCTCTGTATATCATCGTGCGCAGAACACTGCCCGGATTATTTGTTCCGCTATAATCGTCACACAAAACCTCCAAGAGCTCCTCTTGTGGTATAGCCCTATCTCTGTGATATACCAAATATTGAAGAAGTCTCCATACTTTCGAGGATTTCCTTGCATTCTCTGTGACACGTTTATTGTTGCCTATAACTGCAAATTCTCCGAACAGCTCAACTCTTAAACGAACTCGTGATTTGGCCATCGTAACCCACTCCTTACCTCGGTTAAAGCACCTGCAAATTTTCTGCTTATTATCGGTAAATAGCGCAAGTGTTGCATGCTAGTTTATATATCATTTCATTGTTTTTTACTAATTCTTTTCTTAGATGCACTGCATTTGCTGATTTTCTTGATTTCTGCCATTCCTTACTTTTCGTTCACACTATTGTTTCTCGATTTCTACACTTCTCTAAAAAGGTAGGTTGTCTTATGATTATAGGTTTCACCTTTCTTTAAAAGCGGCGCAGGAAATTGTATGGTATTCACGGAATTTGGCCAGTATTGTGTTTCAAGACAGAGTCCTGTACGCTTTGAGTAGACCGCCCCGTCTTTCCCTGTTTCTCCCTGCATCATATTTCCGCTATAAAACTGAATGCCCGGTTTTGTTGTTGCACAAGTCATACTCAAACCGTTACACTCTGTCGCTGCTGCCGGGGCAAGAGGGCGATGCGCTTCATTTGAGAGCACCCAATTGTGGTCATATCCTCCACCGAGAGTTATTTGCGGACAATCGCTCTCCAGACCGGGTGCTATAACAGTAAGCTCTCTTAGGTCAAAAGCTGTGCCGGTCACATCCATAAGCTCTCCTGTTGGTATGAGCGTCTCATCAACCGGAGTTATTTTGTGCGAAAATATTTGCATTTTGTGATTTCCTACATCCCCGGCATCGTGACCTGCAAGGTTGAAATAAACATGATTTGTGAGATTTATAGGTGTGTCCTTGGAGCACGTAGCTGTATACTCAATACCGAGTTCCCCTCCCGAAAGGGTATATTTCACCGTTGCTTCAAGATCTCCCGGATATCCGGCGGCTGTACCTTCTTTGTCAACCAGAGTTAGAACCAGAGCGTTTTGTTCCTCTTTAGCAGTCCAAACCTGCTTATCAAATCCAACAAATCCGCCATGTAAGGAATTTTCTCCGTTGTTTGCATCAAGTTTATATGTTTTCCCATTCATTTCGTAGCAGGCTTTTGCCACACGGTTTGAGATTCTACCTATTACTGCCCCGTGATAACCTTTGTTTTTCTCGTATCCTTCTACGGTATCAAACCCCAGCGCAACATCGCGCACTGTATCCCTTACAGGCACCTGAATACTTCGTATTATTGCTCCTAAAGTAATTATTTCGACTGTCATACCACCATCTTTAAGCGCATATAACTCTACAACTTTCCCGTCCTTTGTTTCTCCGAAAGGTTTCTTCTCTATTGTCATATTGTTTGTCCTTCCTTGTATGTTTTATTTTCCGGTGTAAGATTTACTTTACTTTAATGCCAATACCACCATATATTCGGATCCCACCAAGTATCAGCGTAGTTTATTGCCGCTGCAAAGCAAGCTACGCAAACAACAACTGTCAAAACCGAGAAAGCAATGGCTATTATCGACATTACAACACCTGCTGTAGCCATGCCTGTCGGTGCTCCTGCTTCATCAGCCTTTTTCTTTCCGAGAATACCTAATACCAAGGCTATAATCGCTGTCACTATACCTAATCCCGGAAAAACAAGCGAACAAATACCAAGCACCAGTGCCGCTATCGACAAACCTTTGCCGGGATATGATGTCTGTTGCGGGTACTGAAACCCCGGAGGTGGCGCATACCCACCGGGTCTTCCATGCGGCGGCGGAAATCCGCCCGTCGGTTGACCTCCGTATGATGGCGGGTTGCCTGCGGGAGATTGTGGAAACCCACTTGCCCCGGGTGGCGGTGGCGGCGGCGCTGGGGGTGGTGGCGCCGGAGGTGGTGGCGGGGGCTGCGGCGGTGGAAATCCACCCATCGGTTGATTATCCTGAGACTGAAACCCTTCACCCATATCTCCGTGAGACTCGGATACTTCCGCTGACTCCGGTTGCGGCGATGAATCCTCAGAGTGGTGCTCATGCTCGACGTGTTCATTGTTGTGTTCGTTTTCCATTTCTACATAATCCTTTCTTTGAATGCGAGTTTACTTAAACTCAGGAACCGGGGGCATTTTACTTAACATTTTATTGTATTTGTCAATATCTTTTTGGTTTATTTTCATCAGCCTTTTTACTTGTCTTTTGCCTCTGCCGGTTGTTGGCTCTGCCTCTTTAAGACTTTCATTGTCCTTTTCCAAACTCGAAATATACCCTTTTAGACGCAGTTGCTCTTCATATTCCACATTGTATTTTTCAAGTCTTTCTGCCTTTTCAGCTTTCATCTGAGCATAATCCATTTTCTGCCCTCCTTTTTACGCTATATACGTTACCTTCGTGTGGTCATAATCGTGTGGTTCTTTGCCTTTCTCTATTTCACCAACCGCCACGGCTACCGCAAATTTGTAACCCTCGGGAAATTTGAAACGCTTTTGCAGCTCTGTACCGTTTTTTCCCTCAAAAGGAATGCTCGCAAGACCCAGTATACAACTACCAAGACCCATAGACTCCGCTGCGAGAGTCACATTCTGGCACTGTATACCGCAATCAAGTGTTGCCCATTTACTTGCCTCCTCGGCAAGTATTATCATCAAAAATGGCGCATTGTAAAACAGATTACCGCCTCTCTCTTGCATAAGATTGTACATTGCTTTGTCTTCAAGTGTGCTGAGCTCTTTCATACCCTCAGCGTCCAGCTCTTCTATCTGTTTTTTATTTGTTACTACTATTATGTGCCAAGGTTGCAAGTTTCGGGCACTAGGGGCTGCAAGGGCTGCTTCCACAAGTTCCTTCATTTGATTTTCCCCCAGTGGCGCAGACTTAAAGGCTCTGCATGAATATCTCTTTTTTATGTTCATCAAAGTTTCTGTCATTTGACTTCCCCCTTTCGAATCTCTTATGTTTGATAGTATATCAAATGAGGTTTTATTGTGCAAGTATTCTGTGTCACCAGCTCATTCTTGACGGTGTGACTATTTTGCCCCAGATGTTGCAGTGAGGATTTGTTGCGATGGTTTCGGAATCATTAAACACCAGACGCTCTGATTCCAGCTCTTCAAGACGGTCTGTTTGCCCCACAAGATATGACTTTATACGCCTTGATGTCGCATCAAGCCTTGCCCCTATGCCACCAAGGCGAATATGAATTACTTCCAAACCGTGAGGTTTGTTTTCTTTAAGCCATACTTTCTCAAAACTCAAAGTAAGTTTTGAAACTTTTTTTCTCAATTTTTTTAGCTTCTTAAACGCAATATAGCGGAGTTCTTTTCTCTCACCCTCTCTGTAAGCCCTGGTTATTTCAATACCCAGTGCAGCCTTTTTTGATAAAATTTTGCATATCAGGGCAGTGTGGGAAAACAAATAGCTCCACTCCGGATTTCTCTTTGCCGCCTTTTTAATTTGCTTGCTGCATACATTAAAATGTATGGGGAAAGTAATAGGGTCTACATGCTTGTCGAACAGACCCAGCATTAAATCTTGGTAGAGTAATGGTTTGGTTGTATTTTGTAGTTTATCGCGTGTAAAGTTTGTGAAGCCTGGAGTATCAAGCAGGAAAAAGTCGTCCCAATTCCCTTTTGTGCAGGTCTTGAAACGTGCTCTCAGAGCTCCCTCGCTCACATCTGCACCCTTATAGCCGATTTCCGCAAAAAGCTGAAGTATCGGAAGAACCACAAAAGCAGGAGTTTCTGCTCCGTCGTCTCCCCAACCTGTAACAAAAACCTCCTCTATGCCCTCTTCTATGCACGTTGCAAGCGCTGCTCTTGTAGCATCATAGCTGAACTTAAGGTCAGGCGTTACGCCGTTCCACTTGTATGCCCCCCCTGCGAAAACCAGTTCATTTGGAAATCTTCTGTGCCTTTTTAGCATAGAAGTGTAATGACTCTTATCTTTAGAATAATAATCCCAGTAAATAAGCTTTACATCTGAGCGGAGTTTCTCCAGCATATCAGGCGGGAATTCAGCGTCTGACTCGTTTTCGCCCAAGTAATATTCGCCCTTGTAAGCGAGGCGGAAGAACATATCGCTCCACATCATCGGGTAAAATCCGTATCTTTTGCATATTTCCACAACCCGACTCAAATGGCTTGTCATTATGTCACTTCTGTTTTGGTAGCCGTGTTTGTCTAAATATTTACCCAACCCGAGCATGTGGGCTTCATCCATACCTATATTTATGTTTCGGGACGTGAAACACTCCGAAAGCTGTCGCATCATGTCATCGAGAAAACGGTATGTTTTATCCTCTCCTACAAGCATTATGTCCTCACAGTCCACAATGTCATAAAATTCAGGCCACCGGAGAGCCTCATTTAGGTGCGCCAAGGTTTGCACGCACGGGATTAACTCTATACCAAACATTTCTGCGTAACCATCAAGCTCTTTGAGTTCTTCCTTTGTATATCGCCCACGCCCATAGCCGAAGTATTTCCATTCGGGAATTTCAAATGTATCCTCCGTGTACAGCTGCAACGTACTCAGCCCCATCAAAGCCATGTGCCTTATCAGTTTCTTTACCGCCGAAACATTTGCCACAGCATTTCTCGAACAATCAAGCATGTAACCGTTTGACTTAAACGCACTTGTTTCTTCTACTTCGCTTTCACCCTGTATAAGATGACTTATAGCCCTTATAAACTCTACCTTTTTGCTATATTTTATATGTGCGCCACCATCTGTTTTCGTCAAACGCAGACCATTTTCCTGCATTTGAGCTTCTACTTCCACGCCGCTGTCTGAAAGTGATAAAAATCCCGCCTGCTCCAATTCTCGCAGCGGGCGGCTGAGCTCTTCCTCTATTTTGTTGATTGCAATTGCAGTCACAATAAAGGCCCCCTTCATTTAAAATTGCATCTCCCCGACTCAGTATATTATCTAAGTACGCAATCCGTCAAGGGCTATTTAGTTACAAATTACAAAAATTACCATTGGTATGTGACATCACACTATCTATAGCCTTGTACAACGAGTCTGGCATCGTCGTTTGGACAATTGGTGCAGGTGGAAAGAGTGATGATTTGAAGTGCTCTGAGAGGAGCATCAATTCTGTCTG